>Ga0079995_1061656_pt1 | contig 11760 bp, 9 predicted proteins | sample FaiFalFF_MnMetaG_2_FD_69198 | JGI IMG/M metagenome (GOLD analysis project Ga0079995, IMG submission 69198) | Freshwater microbial communities from Yellowstone National Park, Wyoming, USA - Fairy Falls C (FF_Mn_C) (SPADES assembly) (version 4) | ecosystem: Environmental > Aquatic > Freshwater >... | reverse complement strand
TCGCTGAGCTCGGGGATGACCACCTCTCGCTCGCTGCGGTACCCGCAGATAGGACAGCTCAGGATTTCCAGCTTCAAGCCGCTAGAGGAATAGGTGGCTTCCCTGAGAACCTGTGTGGTGAGGTCGAGGGTGAGAGCTTGACACCGGGGGCAATAGAGGTGGCGATAAAATGCATTCTCGCGAACAACCACAGCTGCCCCCTGACAGCTAGGGCAAAACCAGCCGTAGTAGCTGGCTCTGCCCCGGCTTTTGGCCAAGCGATCTCCCGGGGAGAGGCACGTATCGAGAACTTGCGCCTGGATGGGGCGCATGGGTCGACCGCAGCTTTGGCAGACCACGGGCTGAAAGGGGATCCCCCGCTTCTGGCACAGGGTGCCGTCGGTCACCACAGCCGCCAGGAGGGGCAGCGTCAGCACCAGCCAGTTGCCACTGGCCGACATCAGGAAGAGGCCAAGGCAAAGGGAGCCGGAATAGAGAAACAGTCGAATGGGATCGCTCTGGAGCGAAGAGAGAGCAGCCGCCTCTTGAGTTCGACGGGTCAGGGGGATAGCTCGTCTTGTCCCTCGCTCGGCCTTTAGGTAGACCGGCAAGCGGGAGCGCTGCCACCCCACCCCTAGGATGACGATCCCCAATAGCAGCAGGATCCCTTCCAGGGAGCTTTGGGCAACAGCCAGGGATCCCGCTCCAACCGCTTGAGGAACGGTTGCAGGGGAAAGAGAGGTGGAAGCCTGCTGCCCCTGCAGGGCTGAGGCCAACTGCCGTACTCCCGCTAGGGTGCCGCCGTCGAAGTCTCCGGCGCGAAACCTGGGCAGGATTTGCTGGTCGATAATCTGCTGAACCTGGCTGTCGGGGAGGAGGGTGGTCAAGCCTCTGCCTGTCTCAATCTCTATCCGCCGATCTCCTACCGAGACGAGGAACAACACGCCGTTGTTGCGGCCAGCCTTGCCAATGCCCCAGTAGTTGAATAGTTGCGTAGTGAACGCTTTCGGTGTGGCATATCCCTGGGTATTGGGTACCGTAACCACCGCCATCTCGGCACCGGTGCGCTGCTCAAGCTGGGTGATAAGGCGGTTCAGCTCGTTTTCAGTGCTACTGCTGAGGATATTGGCGGTGTCGGAAACCCACCCTCCATACTGACGGCGGGGGTTGGGCACTTGTTCAAGGGTAATGGCCCAAGCGGGCTGCGGCAGCAGGGATACAACTAGCAAAACTGCCGCCCAAACTTTCGGCATGGCTTACCTGGCTGAGCGCTGCCTTGTTTTAGCACAGCTATTGGGGATGGAGAGGGTAGCAGTCTCTTGCTGCTTTGCCTTTGGTGTTTGTCGACACAAAAAATAGCGCTGGGACGAGTCTTGGCTTTCCTCTTTTCGCAGGGGAAAGAGGCTAGAGCTCTAAGCAAGGGAAAATCTTCTTCGGTCTAGCTGCAAAGCCTTCCGGATTTTTCTGCACAACTCTTTTTCAGCAAGAGTCAAGCGATTTCTTGCTCCCTCGATGGTTGATTAGAAACCAGAAACTAAGCCAGCAGTGCGGGCCAGGCTTCTTCTTGCCATTCCACCTCAAAGCACTCCTGGGCCATGCGGAGAAAATGCTCAATCAACTCAGGGATCCCTGGCGCCCTTGGGCAAAGGTCGTACACGCCAATCACCTGCGAGCCGGGCAGGTACTGTTCCCAGAGCGCTAGATTGGGCCGCAACAGGAGGGATCCCTGCTGCAAGATCCCCCAAGGCTGCCACAGTTGGGCGTTGCCCATGAGCTTTTTGCCTCGCCAGCTTAGATCGGCGCGGGTACGGGAGGCAAAGCAACTGATTTTATTGCGGTAGCCTGGATTTGGGGTTAGGCGGTTCTGACCATCCGTCCGGCTGGGAGCAGAAACAGGCGGATCCACTTCAACGCCCAGCGCGGCCAGCCCCTGAACCCAAAAGCGGCAGCAGAAGTCGTACACGCAGGCTCGCTGCAAACGGGGTAGGCGAGCTTGGAGGTAAGAGAGGGGCAGCACCAAGCTGTAGGTGAGCTCTGCCCCCTCTTCAGCCGCCTGATGCAACACCGCCCTTCCCCCCGTGGGCCGGCGCACCACTGGGATCCCTGGCGGGGGATCCCAAACCTGATGCCTGCCTAGAGAAAGGGTGAGCCGATCCCAGCCATAAAAGCGCAAGTAGGGCTTGGGGACGTGGCGCAGCCGCTGCAAAAGCCAAAAGTCCTGTTCCATTTGCCAGTTGCCAGCGGCCACACGATACGGCAGCCAAGAGCCCTGGGATCCCATCTCAAGCAGGCGGAAACTCTGCTCGGAGCGGCTCGTCGTACTCGTCGGCCAGGCTGGCCACAATGGTAATGGCGCGGGAAATTTCGCCCGCTGTGATCCCTTCCAAGGTGCGGTAATGGTTTAACACCACCTGGTTGTTCCAGATGCAAAAGCGCGCCTCCAGAGTGTCGCTCCAGTTCTTCTCCAGCAGCTTCTGCATAAGCTTAGCCGGCTCCGCCACCGGCAGAGAGAGAACGGGAGACCACACCAACAGGGTATCTTCGGGGGATTCGCCGCTCAGGTGGACGAACACTTCCACCGTGCCGTAGGTGAATTTCCAGGTGTGCCCCTGCTCGTGGTTTTCGTAGGCGGCATCTTCTTTGAGGCTGGAAACCACTGCCGAGACCATTTCAACGTAGCGAGGGGGCTCTTCCACTAGTCCTGGAAAAACCTCTGAGGAACGGTCGATGAGCGGCTCGCTGTAGGCCATGGCCTTTTTCCCCACTCCCTGTCAACCACCTTAACTATACTCCCTAGGAGTCTGAGCTCCTAGCCGGATCCAGCTTGCGCCAGAATGGAGCTGCTTTGGGTTAACTGCAAGCGCCATGGCAACTGCATCCAGCCCATCCCAGAAAGCTATTGGTATTGTGGGGGCCTTGCCAGAAGAAGTGGCCATGCTCACCCAGGCCATGGAAACCCCTTCCGTCCATACCTACTTGGGGCGGCAGTTCCATCAGGGATCCCTGGCTGGGCAGCCGGTGGTGGTGGTCCAAGGGGGGGTGGGCAAAGTGCGGGCGGCAACTACGGCAGCTCTGCTGGTGGCCCATTTCCCCATCCGGGGAATCATCTTCACCGGCGTGGCCGGGGCTTTGGCCGATCATCTCCAGATGGGAGATGTGGTGCTGGCCCATGCCGCCATCGAGCACGATTTTGGCACTGGCCGCCCAGAGGGCTTTGTCTTGGGGATCGACTTCATTCCCGAGTTGCGCCATCCTCTAGCCGAGGCCGATAGGGCCCTCTACGACCTGATTGTGCCTCAGCTGGAGCGGATCCCCCTCCACCCTCTGCAGGGACGGCAACCGGCCATCCACCAAGGTCTAGTGGCCACCGGCGATGTATTTGTGGCCGACGCCAACCTACGGCGCCAAATTCGCGAGCGCACCGGGGCCCTGGTGGTGGAGATGGAAGGAGCGGCAGTGGTGCGGGTGGCGCAAGAAGCTGGGATCCCTTGTCTGCTAGTGCGGTCGGTCAGCGACGTAGGAAGCGATACCGATTTTCTAACTTTTTTTCAGACAGCGGCTCTCAACTCGGCAGCGGTGGTTCACAGCGTTTTGCAAAGCTTGCCTCCTCCGCTCTGAAAGACTTATACAACTCCGGAAAAAAGCGGACTTTTGCTCCAGAACGACCCGTAGCTAGCAGCAGAGCCCACCTTCACTACCCCACTAGTCCACAGGCGTCACTTCCCGTCGAGCTGACGAGAGTTGCTCCTTGCTCTTGATCGAGCACACAGGCTGAAGACGGAGCTAACTTTCGCCTAGGCAGAGTGCCTACCCGAAGAAATGGATCTGCTCGCCTACTAGCCTAGCTAATCCACATGAAGGCAGAAAGGTGCGTTGGCGAGGATGCACAGCGTGCCCCAAAGTGGCCTCCGGCCCGCTACGCGAACGGATGGAGTTCAAGTCGAGGACTAGAGGAAAGTCCTCATCAATCTAGCTGTAGGGAGGAAGCGCCGCCCGCCAACAGAGGTTACTAATCCTACTCCGGTACAAGCGAGACGGAGTCCTCAACACCCCTGACCTTAGCCCTAGGGTAGCTTGCCGTAATCCTTACCCGGAAAAAAACCTTAGCCCCTGCTCTTAAACAGGGGCTCCCTCTAAGCTAAGTCGGAGCGAAAGGATTTGAACCTTCGACCCCCACTACCCCAAAGTGGTGCGCTACCAAGCTGCGCTACGCCCCGACGCACCTGTACCAGAGATCCTCTCTGGAGGTGCTCTACTAAGCTAGCACTAGAAACTGGATCTTGGCAAGAGCTCTACCCCGCCTGCCAAATCCTGCAAGGGACATGCTAGCCTGGTTAGGCTGTCAAAATCCCACACGCCTGAACCACCGGGTGCCCTTAACTGGGATCTGTTCAGGCGGAGGCTAACCCGTAGGAGATAACCGAACCATGAGCATTGTTACTTTGCCTCAACTGTTGGAGGCTGGAGTTCACTTCGGTCACAAGGCCAGCAGCTGGAACCCCAAGATGCGGCCCTACATTTTTGCTGAGCGCAACGGCATCCACATCATTGACTTGGTGCAGACAGCTCGCTACCTCAATGAAGCCTATGAATACGTGCGGGAGGGTGCCGAGAAGGGCTGGCGCTTTCTATTTGTCGGCACCAAGCGGCAAGCTGCTGGGATCATTGCCCACGAAGCCACCCGCTGTGGCAGCTACTACGTCAATCAGCGCTGGCTGGGGGGCATGCTCACCAACTGGGCCACGATGAGAACCCGTATTGATCGCCTCAAAGAAATCGAAGAGATGCAAAACAGTGGCCTGCTCGACCGCCTGCCCAAACAAGAAGCAGGCCGCCTAAGGCGTGAGTTGGCCAAGCTGGAGAAGTACCTAGGCGGCATCAAAAACATGCGCCGGCTCCCCGACGCTGTGATTATCGTCGATCAGCGGCGCGAAGCCAACGCCGTCCGAGAATGCATCAAGCTTAAGATCCCCATCATCTCCCTCCTAGATACCAACTGTGACCCTGATCTCAGCGACGTCTTCATCCCCGCTAATGACGATGCCATTCGAGCGATCAAGCTGATTGTGGGCAAGCTGGCCGATGCCATCTACGAGGGGCGGCATGGGCAGCTCGACACCGGCGAAGAGGAGGAGTACGACTACGAGGGGGCTATGGATCTAGAAGAGGACATTTTGGAAGACCTGGGAGACGAAGGGGAGGCCGACGAGGGCGAGTAGCCCCAAAGGGATTCCAGACCCCCCTGGCATTCCCTTGCCTCCTTTCTGCCCCATACCCTTGGGGAGCTAGGTTTAGAATTATTTCCCAGGGGAGCGGCTGACGAGCTTCGTACGGGGAGAGGGAACCCCTCCCGTGCTAGGCTACAAGAGCAAATAGCTAGCGGCGCGGCGTACTCTGGGCGGCTGCTTTTTGTAACCCAGCCTGGAGGTCTATGGTTGGCTTGCCAACTGTAGGGCTGCTCAAAGCCCCTAGCTTTAGCCAGGGGCAGTTTACACCCCACCATATCCTTTACTTTAGCTGAGGAACTCTCATGAGCGACACCAAGACCAGTGTCAAAATCGATCCCCAACTTGTCAAAAAACTGCGCGAAGAAACAGGCGCAGGCATGATGGATTGCAAAAAGGCCCTGGAAGAAGCTGGCGGCGACAGGGAGAAGGCTATCGTCTTGCTGCGCCAGAGGGGCTTAGCAGGAGCAGCCAAGAAGGCTGGCCGCATCACCGCTGAGGGAGTTGTCGATAGCTACATCCACTTCGGCAACCGGATTGGCGTTTTGGTAGAGGTCAACTGCGAGACCGACTTTGTAGCCCGCAACGAAGAGTTTAGAAAGCTGGTTCAGGACATCGCTAAGCAAATTGCCGCCTGCCAAAACGTGGAGTACGTCAGCATTGACCAGATCCCTCCTGAAGTGGTGGAGCGGGAGAAGGCCATCGAGATGGGCAAAGAGGATCTGGCTAGCAAGCCCGAGCATGTGCGGGAAAAAATTATCCAAGGTCGCCTTGAAAAGCGCCTGAAAGAGCTATCTCTAATGGATCAGCCCTTCATCAAAGATCCCTCGATCACCGTAGAGGAATTGGTCAAGCAACACATCGCCAAGCTGGGAGAAAACATCCGGGTGCGGCGGTTTGCTCGCTTTGTCTTGGGAGAAGGAATTGAGAAAGAAAAGACGGATTTTGCCGCTGAGGTGGCTGCCCAGGCAGGTCTGAACCCGGCCGAGCCCCAGCCGACACCAGCGGAGACAGCTCCTCCCGAGCCTGCTGCAGGGGCTGCTGAACCTACAGCCGCGGAGGGTAAGCCTGCCAAGAAGAGCTCTACCAAGAAGAAATAGCCTCAGCCCAACTTTAGCCGCTAACCTTGGCGCGCTTGGCTCCGACGGCCTTTTCCTGTTCCCGCCATGAGCTACGTTTTGCGCAATGCGCTGATCCCCACTGCTAGCGGCTACGAGACGACAGATGTCCGCATTGAAGGGGAGCAAATCGCCGCTATCGGCAAGGGGTTGTTGGCAGGGGCGCCAGGCAGCGTGGAACTGAACGCTGACAACAAGCTCCTGCTGCCGGGCTTTGTTAACGCCCACACCCATTCTTCCGAGCTGTGGCAGCGAGGGATCATCCCGCCCTACCCGCTGGAACTTTGGCTAGCGCAACTGCACGAGTACGCGCCGCCGGATCCAGAAAAGATTTATCTCAGCGCCCTGGCGACGGCGGTGGAAACTCTGCTTAGCGGCGGCACGACTGTAGTGGATCACCTGATCCTCATTCCTGGCCAGGAGCTGGCCACCGTTGAGGCAGCCGTGCGGGCCTATCGGGAGGTCGGGATCCGCGCCTTCATTGGTCCGCTGCTTCAGGATCAGGCTCTCCCCGCTTGCCTGCCGGGTGGAGAAGGGGGGTCGGCAGCCTATCCCCTCTCGACCGCCGAGGTGTTGGCCATGCTGGAAGAGGCAATTCAAAAGTACCACCGGCCTGAGGAAGGCATCAGCCTAATGGTGGCCCCCACCGGCATCCAACTCTGCTCCGACCAGCTGTTCGAAGGCTGTGCTGAGCTCAGCCAGAAGTACAACCTGCCTCGCCACGCCCACCTCTTAGAAACCCGCGCCCAGCAGCTGCTGGCTCAGGAAAAGTACGGCTGTAGTGCTGTGGAGCATCTGGAGCGCCTGGGCTACCTAGACCGAAAAACTTCCCTAGCCCACTGCGTTTGGCTGACTGCAAGCGATATCGAGATCTTGGCCCGCACAGGCTCGACGGTTGTTCACAACCCCTTGAGCAACCTGCGCCTGGGCAGTGGCATTGCCCCTATTCTGAAATACCGCCAGGCGGGGGTCAACGTGGCCTTTGGCTGCGATGGAGCGGCCAGTAACGACTCCCAGGATCTCCTAGAGGCGATCAAAATCGGCACCATCCTGCACAACGTCACCGATCCCGACTACCGGCACTGGATCTCCCCCCGCGAGAGCGTTGAAATGGCCTCCCGTGGTGGGGCCATCGGCCTGGGGCTGGGGGACAAGCTGGGATCTCTGGAAGTGGGCAAGCAGGCTGACCTGGTGCTCTATGATCTCACCCAACTGTCGCTGCTACCTCGCACGGATCCCATTGGGCTACTGGTGCTGGGCCGGCCCACCCAAGCAGTCCACAGCGTCTGGATTAGGGGAAAACAAGTGGTGGCCGATGGCGAAGTAACGACGGTGGATGTAGCCAAGCTGCGGCAGGAGCTATTTCGACACAGCTCCTGGGATCCTTTCCGCCGCTCTCAGCAGGCAGCCCAGCTGGAGGCCCGCTACCGTCAGGTGATGGGTTTGCCGGGGTAGTCATGGCGGGGATCCCTGGGAAGTCAGAGATGGACTGGGCCAAAGCCACCGAGCAGGTGAAGCAACAGGCGCGGGCGCTGGGCTTTGACAAAGTCGGCATTGCCAGCGCGGCAAACCCTCCTGATTGGGCAGGTCTACGGGCCTGGCTGGCTGCCGGTATGGCTGCCGACATGGCCTGTATGGCGGATCCGCGGCGCCAGAATCTGGAGCTGGTGCTGCCGGGGGTACAATCCCTAATCTGTGTGGCCCTCAATTACTACACTCCCACCCCCCACAGCCGGGATCCGGCCAAAGGCAAGATCTCCCGCTACGCCTGGGGGCGAGATTATCACCGCGTGCTGGGACGGCGACTCAAACAGCTCCACCTTTGGATGCAAGCTCAATTTCCAGATTACCAGGGTCGCTTCTACGTAGACACTGGCCCGGTGGCAGAAAAGCCCTGGGCCATGCAGGCGGGCTTGGGTTGGATTGGCAAAAACAGCCTCCTGCTTACCCGCGAGTACGGCTCTTGGGTGTTTCTGGGAGTGATCCTGACCACTCTCAAGCTGGTTCCCGACCGTCCCCATACTGCCCACTGTGGCACCTGCACCCGCTGTCTGGAGGCCTGCCCCACCCAGGCCATCGTCAGCCCAGGGGTAGTGGATTCGCGCCGCTGCATTGCCTACCACACCCTGGAAAGCCACGCCGAGCGGATCCCTGCTGAGATTGCCCAGAACCTGCACAACTGGGTGGCCGGCTGCGACATCTGCCAGGAGGTTTGTCCTTGGAACCAGCGCTTTGCTCGGCCCAGTCCCCTTCCCGACTTTCAGCCTTACCCTTGGAATGTTGCCCCCGATCTCCAAGAACTGGCCCGGATCGGCGATGAGGAGTTCGACCGCCGGTTTCCCGCCTCTGCCCTGCGCCGGCTCAAGGCCCACCGACTGCGCCGCAACGCCCAAGCTGCCCTCCACGGAGATGCCGATTCGGCAGTAGGTGAGCCGGGATTAGATCGCCATCGAGTGGAGCCTCTAGAGCAGCCAGCGCAGCTCCCCAGCGCTACACTCTCAGGCCGCTCAGAGTAATGGACGAAGGTGATGGCTCATGTGCCCCTGAACTATGGACCAAGCCCGCCAGGTGGCCAACCAAGCGCCTCTCAGCCTGCTGAATGGCACTCTTCCAACCGCGAAACGCCCTAGGTTGCCCGCAGTTGTACTGGCATGACCAAATAGCAGAGGCGCATCGCCCCGATTGGCTTCCAAACGGCTGGCTGCGTGGCTCCGTTGAGCTCCAGGCTCACCTGCTGCGTGTGGAACACCTTGAGAGCCTCCAGCAGGTAGCGGACATTGAAGGCCACCTCGAGATCAGGGCCGGACATCTGTACTGGCAGCAATTCCTCGCCACTGCCTACGTCGGGTGCCTCGGTACTAATGCGTAGGGTTTGGGTTGCCGCAGAGAGACTGAGCTTGATGATGTCGTTCCGCTGGGCAGCAAACACCCCCACCCGCTCTAGGGACTCCACCAGGGGCCGACGCTCTAGGGTTACGTGTCGCTCGAACTGCTTGGGCAGCAGACGGTTGTAGTCGGGGTACTGGCCCTCCAAAAGGCGGCTGGTAATCCGCTGCTGGCACTGAGCGCTGCTGGCGCCAGGGGGCAGAACAAATTGCACCTGCGACCGGTCAAACCGCAACTCCACCCTGGAGGCAACCGTTTGGGAGCCGAGGATGCGCTCCACCTCCCGCAGAGTTCGAGCAGGAATGGTGAAGTCAGGTCCTCCCCTGGATACCTCGACCGGGATTCCCTCAACTTCCACTTGGGCTATGGCCAGCCGATGTCCATCGGTAGCTGCAAACTCCAGCTGTGGCGGATCCCCTGGCACGAGCTTGACATGCACCCCTGTAAGCACCTGCTTGGTCTCGTCACTAGAGGCAGCAAAGAGGGTCTGGTCAATGCCCTGCAGTAGGCTCTCAATGGGCACCTCTAGAGCCTGCGCCGCGGGGTGTTCAAGGGACTCGCTCCCGCCGGGGCAAGCGGCAGCCACCTCGCTGGCAGCAGGGATCGCCACCTCCGGCAGGGTGGGGTACTCCTCCGCGGCAACACTGCGCAGCTGGTACTGGCCAGCGGCTGAGGTGAGGAGGACACGCTCCTGAGCTTGGCTTAGGGTAACTGGGCCTCTAGGCAGACGGCTGACAATGTCGCCAAACAGCTTGGCTGGCAAAGCCAGGCGACCGGATGCCTTCACCTCCGCTTCAAACTCGCTGCGAATGCCTAAGCTGAGGTCAAAGCCAGTCAGCGCCACACGCTGCATTTCTGCACTGGCTTCTACCAGCACGTTGGCCAGAATCGGCAGGGCGGGGCGGCTGGCAACCGCTCGCCCAACTGTTGCCAGGTGCTGGCTGAGCTCGGCCTGCTCACAGGTAAAGCAAAGGCTGCCGCTAGGACTCTCTCCCGCTTGGGGGAAGGGCTGGCCCATAGCGTCGTCAACGCCGTGGAGATCTCCAGACCTGCCGTCGCGCGGGGCAGACGCGAACATAGCAGCCCTGGATTCTCCCTCCACAGGACGCTGAGCTTGCACCATTGCGGGACTTGCGAGCTGAGTATGCCAATCCTAGCACCCACTCGCCCCAGGCGATCCCTTAGCTTGCACTCTCGCGCGCGAGGAAGATTACAAACCACGATCCCTACCCAATTTAAATTTTTAACTAGTAGTAGTAGGGCCTGTGGAAATTGTGGAAATTGATTGCCCGACGATTAGCAAAGCCTTACGCCGCAAGCCTTTGAGCTTATTCCCTACCTGTGGAAAATCTGTGGATAACTTGGGGGTCTTTTCCACAGGGTATTTATACCTTGTGGATAACCTGGGGTCTTTTTCCACAGGTTTTCCACAGTTTTCCAAAGTTTTCCACAAGTTTTCCACAGGCTGGCAAGGCGGGAGCTTGAAAAGTTTACAAAACTTAATGCTCTGCTCCTTGGGGATCCTCTAGACTGGGAAGCCGTAGCCTCAGGAGGGATCCCATCCAGGTTAGGGGCGACCTGGCAGGGATTGGCTAGGGGCTTTTTGGGAAAGCAGAAGATAGATTGGTAGCCTGCTCCCTTCAAGCAGCTAGGAGAGGTGGCTTGCGGGCAGCTAAGCTACCTCAGTACAGAGTGTTAAGGAAGGGGAAGGGTGGCTAAGCCAGAAGAGCTTCCTTGGTGGCAGCGTGTTCTCTCTCAAGAGCCTCACCCATTTCCTCATCCTCAGGCTCCGGAGCGGCATCTTGGCAATGCTTCATGGCCTGCAGCAGCAGCGCTTCTCCCTCTTGCAGCGTCTCGATGCGGCAGAGAAGGGCGCGAAAGTGGGAGGCGCCGGCAAAGCCTTTGACATACCAGGTCATGTGCTTGCGGGCCTGCCGGATCCCGCGCTCCCCCTTGTATTCCCAGAGCCCTCGCAGATGCTCCAAGGCTACTTGAATTCGCTCTAAGGGAGTAGCAGGCGGTCTCTCTTGCCCGGTCTTAAGGAAGTGATCGATCTCTCCCACTAGGAAGGGGTAGCCCATCGTGCCGCGGGAACACATCACCCCGTCAGCGCCGGTTTCTTCGAGACACTTCACGGCTGCAGCGGTGGAGAAGATGTCTCCATTGGCAATGACCGGGATGCGCAGACGTTCCTTAACGCGGCGGATCCACTCCCAGCGGGCTCTGCCGCTGAAGCCCTGGGCACGTGTCCGAGCGTGTACAGTAATAAGTTGGGCTCCTGCCTCCTGAAGGCGGTAGGCAAAATCCAAAATGTTAATCTCCTCGTCCGACCAGCCCAAGCGCGTTTTTACGGTAACGGGCACCTCCACTGCCTTGGCCACTGTCTCAACAATTTTTGCAGCGGTGTCTGGATCTCGCAGCAGGGAGGAGCCCCCACCGTTTCTGGTAATCTTATTTACCGGGCAGCCCATGTTGATATCCACCAGGGTTGCCCCTTCGTCCACAGCCATGCGAGCGGCTTCAGCTAGAAAATGGGGCCGGCAGTCAAACAA
>Ga0079995_1054545_pt1 | contig 11777 bp, 14 predicted proteins | sample FaiFalFF_MnMetaG_2_FD_69198 | JGI IMG/M metagenome (GOLD analysis project Ga0079995, IMG submission 69198) | Freshwater microbial communities from Yellowstone National Park, Wyoming, USA - Fairy Falls C (FF_Mn_C) (SPADES assembly) (version 4) | ecosystem: Environmental > Aquatic > Freshwater >... | reverse complement strand
CCAACTCCAACGGGTTGCCCAGCAACTCCACGCACTGGCGGAACATCTCGTCATCGGGGACGGGGAAAACTTCCACATCGCGATGGGGAATCCAGCCGTCCCATTGATCCCATTCGCCGTTGGTTAACACGGTGCGACGGATTTTGGCGATGGCGACCTTCAAATTGCGCTCTTCGGAAGCCATGTTCCCGTTGAGGGAAATGGCGTCGCCATCCCCTGCCGCTTCCTGTTGGCGGAGGGCTTCTGCCGCCCATTCGTTGCCTGCTAATGCCAGCCGTAGCAACTCTCGCGCCATAGACGGGTAGGTGGCGGTGCGGAACTCCATGATTTGGACGATGAGCCCCCGCCCCGTGTCTTTTTCCCGCACGCACAAACTCTCGCCGACCCGCAAATCTTCCTCACGCGGGTCAAAGACCAGTTCCATGATGTCCCCGCGAACCTGATAGACCTCAATGCCCATCGGCGGTCACCGTTCCATTGCGGGTTGCCCCCATCGCCCCGTTTCGGCAAAAAATGTAGCACGCTTTCCCTTTGCGTTAAAATGTTGGCGGGAAAGCCGGCGTAGCTCAGCGGCAGAGCGGGGCATTCGTAATCTGAAGCGGCAGCGTGACCCAAAGTGCCGCCACGCAGGCGCGCAAAAGTGCTTTGTTTTCCTTGCCTTTTGCGCGTCCAACCCGCCTTCGGGCGATAGCAAAAATGCCCTTCTTAACGCTATCGCCCCTTTGGTGAAATGTCAAACATGGAGGTGACGGCACGATGGGCGCGTTGCCCGTTCAGGCATTCGCCGAACAAGCCGATGCCGACGCACTGGCGAACAATTGGGACACTGCAATTGGTCTCTTTCTCTTTACCTGTCGCGCTAAAAACCTTTCGCCTCAAACCGTTCATTCCTACGCTGACCGTCTTCAGCAATTCGCCAAGTTCGCCAAAGCGTGTCAGGAAACGCCCGCCACCTTCAACTTCTGGACGGTCGCTGCGTTCGTAACTTTCCAACAACAACGCGGCGTCAAAGCGCCAACAACGAACGGTTACCTGCGCACTTTGAGCGTGTTCGCCAACTTCCTCGTCCGTGAAGGCGTTCGCAAAGACAACCCGTTGAAAGGCTTCCCGAAGGTGAAGGAAGGGCACTACCCACCACGAACGCTGACGGATGACCAAATTGCGGCGCTGCTATCGGCGTGCGACGACACGACTTTTCTGGGCTTGCGTGACTTGGCGTTCATCAGCCTCTTGCTGGACACAGGGCTTCGCTTGGGCGAAGCGTTACAGTTGACCGTTGACGACGCCTTCAGCGCGCTCCAAACGGGCATGGTCACCGTTGTGGGAAAAGGCAACCGCCAGCGCAGCGTCCCCATTGGGCCCACGACGATGCGGGTTTTGCAGCGCTACCTGATTGCCCGTCGCAAGTTGCCGACGCGCGTCGCCCATTTATGGGTGACTGAAAAAGGAACGCCGTTAACGGCGCAAGGGGCACGGTTAGCCATTCGGCGCATCGGCAAAAAAGCAGGCACTGACGGTGTTCGCGTTAGCCCGCATTCGCTTCGCTTCACCTTCGTGCGCAAGTGGCTTCAATCTGGTGGCGACAGTATCGTCTTGCAGCGCCTTTTAGGACACACAACTATCGCTATGACTTCGTATTACGCCCAACTTTTCGCGTTCGACTTACAAACTGCGCACGCTCGCTTTTCGCCGATGGAAACGCTTGGCACGCTTATCCTTCAACGACGCCGCAAACGATGACCTTGCCTAAGCGGTTGCCTTCGCCTTGGTGGTGCGTTGGCGTCGGCAAGACACTTGCCGCACCTTGCCTCAAAGCCAGCCGCTTCCGTTTTCCCCTACCGCGTGAAGCCAGAAGGTTTAATGGCGAAAGTGCCAATATCGCTTCGTGTCGCGCTTTTATTGCCCCTTTCCGATTTTTTGCTCTACCGCTTGCCTTGTTTTTTCGCCCAAGACAGCGCCCAAAATCTTTTTAAACGCACTCCAAGTCAGTTTGGGGTGTTGTCGCCATGCCTCAAGGCGCATCAACAAATCTGCCAAATCTGACGCCACGACAGATTTGATTTTCCCCAAAGTAGTCGGGTCTTCGCGAAAAAGAATTCTGCCGCCTTCATATTGCAATCTTGGCAACCCTGCTAAGTGCCATCCCTGTAAGGTTTCTTCCCAAAACGCAGGCGAGGTCAAACGACGCACAAGACGGGACGCGCCTTTGACGGCGACGGGTCCGAACGCCAACGCGCCCATACTGGCGGCTTCCCTCGCTGCTTGTGCGGCGATTTCTTTGGGCGACCCGCCTTGCTGACTTCCGTGCACCATGCCCATCGCTGCGCCCGCACCCGTCGCTTCGCCCAACTGTCGCACCCACCAAGGAGCGCCTGCCAACAGGCGTCCCAAGGCGCTCATGGTCAGAAGGGTAACGGGAATGTCGGCGAGGGTTTGTCCGATGAAAGCGCCAAATTGTTCACCACCCGTTGGCGGTTCTGGCAACAAAAGGCGCACTGTGCGCCCATCGTCCAGTTGGACTTGATAAGTATGGAAACGCACCGTCGGCGCATGCCCCAAAAGCCCACGAACGAGCCCATGCCCAATCCCTTCGCTGACCTGTGTCGGATAGCCCAACTCGTGCAAAAACTGAGCGCCCTTTTCGCTGAAAGCGACACCACCCATGTTAGCAGCGCGCATCAAGTCAACCGCTTTGACCTTTGTCTTCCCAACACGATACTCGCGCGGCACCAATTGCTCTACATCTTGGCGCGCCAACAAAAGCCAGCGCAGCACGATGTCGCTTTTTAAGATACTTAGCGGATACTTTTGTGCCAGCCAACGCGCCCCAGGGTGAAAGGCAGCGACGCTGACGACGACTTGCTGGCGCGGGGATAAGTCAAAGTAGTCTTTAGCGTAAAGTTTCTGGGCATACTCGTTAAGGGTTTCCCATACGGGCGAAAAGGGCGAGGTCGGGTCACCCGCTTCGGGTTCGCGTTGGGCACGGGCGCGTTGGTGTTGTAGAAAAGTAATACCTTGCTCCATCGTGTTCACCTCAGCAAAAATTTTAACCGAGGCTCTGCGAGGCAACGGCTATGGCGCTTATTGTGGAAGTCATTGAGGTCGTCAAAGGCGTCTATCAAGTTACCACAAGCCAACCCATTGATGAAGAAGGGCATGCCGATTGGGAACTCCTTCAGCGCTTGGACGACGAACGAAGCGCTGCCGAATTAGAGCGACTGGAAATTCGTGACACCTTGCAAGTGTTGTTGGCGCGGACGCCCCTTACGCCTCGCGAACGCGAGGTCATCACTCTTTTTTTGGAAGGCGACAACTTTGCTGAAATCGCCAGAAAGTTGGGGCTGACGCGCGAGCGCGTTGGGGCTGCCTTTCGGTCGGTGGTTAAAAAGTTGCGCCGAAGCGCCACTGAGTTGAATATCATGCCTTGACCTTCGTTATGGGAAGGCGCAACTTAACGGACGAGCAACGGACGGTGGTCTTGGGCAGGCTCTACAAGGCAGTCAAGCAAAATCCGCTCCTGAACCTGAAGCAATTTCAAACGGATAACGGCGACCGAGTGGTAAATTTTACCACTCGGAGAGGTAGTGCTGCTACGGCGATAGTGTTAGCAGAACAATTAGGTGTTAGTGAGAAGACTGTTCGTAACGCTGAGAAATTCACGGACGCTGTGGAAGCGTTGCAGGAAGTTTCGCCCCAAGCGTCTGAGCGGGTGTTGTGGGGGGAGGTTCGGGATGCGTTGACTGAGTTACCGAAAGTGCCAAAGGAAGCGCTTCCGTTTGTGGCGTCAGCGAACTTTCAGCGTCGTTCCGCAAATCGGACAATGGCTTTCTCCCTCTTGGTCGCGCCACACAATCGGCGCTGTCCGTGCTCCCAACCCCTGACCGATTGCAATGGTCAAAGGGCGCTTTAGGCGCTCAACAACAACCGTTGGAACTTGCTTTCTCCGTCGCGGCTTCAATCGTCCAGTCTTCCACAACAATCGCATTCTCTCAGCGCGTTCGCGACGAACACGGCGCAAGTAATCCAAACGAGCACGAAAGAACGCCAATTCGCGCCCTTCCTCTATCAGCCATTCCCGACGCTCGCTGTCCCAAGTGGCTGGGAGTTCGTTTCGTTTGATGGCACGACGGACAGTTACCCAAGCGCAATTGAGCCGTCGCGCCAATTGATTTGCCGTCACTGCCATAATCGGTCACCTCGGACACATTTAGAGCAATATGAATAGCGCCATCCAGTCAACGCAGCCACACCACTTTTTGTCGCGCTGCGAACCGCCTTGTTTTGCTGGCATTTTCGCAACTCAATGCCAAAATTGCGGTGTCGTGTAGCGATAAAGGTCAGTTTTGGTCAAGCGCCTTGTTGGGCGGCGTTTCTAAGAGCGTAAAGTAAGCGTCAGCGATAGCGTCCAACACGGCGCTGAGCGTTTGCCAGAGGTCAGGGCGCACTTCGGCGTCCACCAATCGCTCCAACGCTTCATGGACAGATTGTCCCGCTTGCGCCAAAGAGGCGCGCGCTTCAACGATGCATTGGTCATTAGTCATTGGTCACCCGCAGGGCCTTTTGCAAACAACGCTTGCATGATAGCATCCCACATCATATCCCACTCCCGCTGCCACGCGGGTTTGGGCTTTGGTGGCTTGGGGTGCGCCTTTGGCTTTTTGCCCGTCCCGTTCGTCTGCGTCGGCTTCGCGGTTGCGACAGGGCGCGTCCCGTTCGTCGGCGTCCCGTTGGCAGGCGCTTTGGGCGCTCCTTCGGCTTTGGGTGTCGGCATCCCGTTGGGGCGTTGACCGTTGCGCCACTGGCGCACAAAGCGCGCCAGCGAACGGATGCAGCGTCCCTGTCCTATAGGTAAGCGAACATCAAGCCAATAACCGTTGAAGCGCACAACGGGATGGACGATGTTGGACGCTACGCGAAAGCGAACGGGGAAGCCTGCCTGATAGGCAGGATGCCACAAAAGGCGCGACAGCACCTTCACTGGCGTCCCGTCGCGCTGATGAAGGGCTTTACAACGCATCCGTCGTCACCTCCCGCCATCCGTCGTGGAACGCATAGGCGACTTGGCAGGTCGCACACACGGCTCGCCCGTCGGCGACGACGAACAAGACGCGGTAGCAGTGTTGGCAGGCAACGGGTAAGGGGCGCTGACAGTGGTCGCAGAGATACTCACGCCCGATGGCGCGCAAACGCCCGCCACATTGGCACGCTATCCCGTCGGGTAAGGACGAGGGGCGAGGGACGGGCTGCGGCGCGTCGGCAGGTGGCGTCGGCGGGTGATCTTCGGGTTCAGGGCGCATGACTTCGCCGCACACGGGGCAGCGGGGGTCGGTCAGCATGAGGGTATCAGGGGGGACGCGCCGCCAAGCGCCACAGCGGGGGCAGGTGACTTGGACTTCCAAGTCGCTGTCGGCAGCGTTCGTGCGTTCACGAGCGTTCAAAGGGCGCGAACGCTCATTTTCGCCAATGCTGCTTAGCATTTTGGGCGATGCGTTCGTGCGTTCGCCATTTTCACGAACATTCGCCGAGGCGGGCAATGTTTCACGCGTGAAACATTGGGGTTCGGGTTGGTCGGTCGGGTCGGCAGCCAATATCGCGTCACCTTGACGCGATTTGCCCTGATAATGTTCGGCGAACGCTTGAACGCTGTGTTCGGCGAACGCATGAACGCTTGCGCAAAAATCCCAATCCTGCTTAGCGTTTTCAAGCGTTCGCGGGTCATGAACGCTTGTGAACGCATGAACGCTACTACCTTCCTCGGTTGGCGACAAGTTGGTCTGGGAATTTTTCGGGGGGTCAGTCGGGTCGGGACGCCAATGGGCACGCACTTGGTCGGGCGTCGGCAGCAAGTCGCTCAGGAAGGTGGCGGACGCGACGACGCGCCAAACCTTTTCGCGGCGTTCGGGCGATTGTTCGTCGGCGACAATCTCTTTGGCTTTCAGGCGGTTGAGGCGACAGCGAACGGCGGTCGGCGACAGGTTGGTCGCTTGGGCAATTTCCTTCACGGTCATCGGGGCGTCGCTTAGGCGCAAGGCGTCCACGATTTGCCGTTCGCCTTCGCTCAGGGCGAAGGCACGGGTTTTGGCGAAGGCAGGGGCGACGAGTTGGCGGACGAGGGCGTAATCCTCCAAGTCGGCGACAACCGTGACGCCTTCGTCGCTGATGGCGTGCTGGCGTCGTTGGAAATGCCAGATGGCGGACGCAGCAATAAGACGCAAAAGGTTGGCGGCGTCACGGTAATCTCTTTCGGCAGGTGGCAACTGGCTTAGCAGTGTCATCAGGGCCTCCGCAAAGGGGAGGACGACGCGCCAAGTTCGCCGTTGCGCCCACTCCATAAACGCCACAACAGGTTGGCGCAGAGCGTCGGGGTTAGGTCGTTCGCTCTCCTGCCATTGGTGGGCGATAGCGGACAGGACGCTTTGGCGCTTTTCGGGCGTCTCCTTGACTTCTACGATAAAGAGGCGGGTAACCAATTGCTCGTCTTTGGGCAGGTCAACACGGGTGGATAGCAAGGCGATTTGACGAGGCAGTTTGAGGGTTCGGGCTTTGGCGCGCCCACCAACCCATTCAGTCAACAAGTAATCGGCGCTGTCGCTGGCATCTTGCCAAAGAAGGGCGCGCAAGATAGTGCTGGCGATGCTTTCACTATCCAAGTTGGGCAACTCAAGCCAATTCAGCAAGGTGGCGGGCTTGAGGGGATGGACGAGCAAGGCGCGGGCGGAAGTGCCGACGAGGGTTCGGCGATGGCAGGGCGGGATAGCAGCGCTAACAGCGTTCACCAGTGCGGATTTCCCTGCGCCTGTCGTGCCGATGACAAGGGCATGAACGGGATGGGGCAAGATACGAGTTGTCGCAATGAGCAAAAGGAGTCGGGCATTTTCGTCTTCGGCGACGATGCCTGCGGCGTCGCACAGGCGTTGGGCGGCATCGGCGACAGGGTTTTCGGCGTCCAGCATGGGTCGGGCAAGGTCGAAGAGTTCAGCGTCGGTCAGGTCGCAATAGGGGCAAGTGGGGCGTTCCCTTTGGGGTGCGTTGCCATTCAGCGGGGCATCCGACAGGGTTAATTGCTGCGGGGTGACTTCCGTCGCTTGCGCCACCAAGTCGGCGATGACTTGCGCGAAGGCGTCCCAATCCTTGTTCAGCGCAAGCCAAAGCCGATAGGCATCTTTGCGTTCAGCGTCGGGCGCTGAGATGGCTTTGACGGGGCGTTGAAGGGCGTCGGCAATGGCTTGGGCGAAGCCGTTGGCGTCGGGTTCAACCCAAACGAAAATCGTCCCGCCATCGCCGATGGCGTCCGACAAGACTTGACGATGCAAGTCGGCGCTGAGGGCTTTGGCGTTGCCTTTGCCCAAGACGCTGATGGCGGGTAGGTTCGTCCACTTGGATGCGGCAAGGAGCGTGGCAGCGTTCATCGGGCTTTCCGTGATAATGACCGCTTGGCAGCGGGCGATGGCTTGTCGGACGCGTTCGTGGTGCAAGGCGAAAAGGGCTTCGGACGCTTTGCCACCTACTTGGTGCTTCCATTTGCTTTTGCCTTCAAGGGCGACGCGGTAGTGATAGCCTTGCGTTCCATCGGCGTAAGTAACGGGGAAGCCAACTTTGTCGCCTTGCTCCGTGCAACCCAACACTTGCAAAGTCGCCAACAATTGGCGGTCGTTTTGCGCCAAGTCGGACAAGGTGACGCGGGGCGACAAGCCAAACCAAGTTGGGTTAGCGCCTTGTCGGACAAAGGCGTCGGCGATGGCGCGATGGTCACACTGGGCAAAGCAGTAAAGCAACACGCGTCCGTTGTTGCTTTCGCTGATAGACAAGGAAGGTTGGCTGTCGGAATGGGCAGGGCACAGCGTCAAAAAACCGTTGTTGGTCGGGCGCAACGGGACGCCTTGCGATTGAAGCCATTGGACGAATTCGTTGAACATTTCTCTCACGCCGCCTTGTGAAAAACCCGCCTACCCACAAAGGGAACGGCAGGCAAAGCGGCGCGTTGGCGGTCGGGCAGGCGCTGCCGTTTTTCGGCAGTGGCGCTTCGGCGGCGTGCAAAACGACTAACCGCCAACGCACCGCTACAAGGCAGCGCAGAAATTCGGGGCACGGCAAAACGAAGGGGTTGAAGGGGAAAGCCAAGAGGGGGAAGGCTTCAAAGAGGCGTCCAAGTCGTCAGGCGGGGCGCGACACTCCTTCAACGATACTTGCAACGCAGCAAAGAGACAAAGCGCTTCAGGCAAAGCGAAGTCGTCGTCTTTCCCGTCCCATCGCATCGGCACCCCTCGTTGAAGCGCGAAGCGGCGCAAAACTCGCTGAAGACGGGCTGTCCAAAGCCGTTTAAGCCAACCGAATTGGGCGTCCCATTCACGGGCTTTGCGGGTTAGGTAAGCAGCGATTTCAGCGGGGGGCGCTCCTTGTTGGCGCAAGTGTTGGGCGCGCTGGACGACGCGACGCCAAGCGGAAAAGCGGACAACTGTCATCCCGTCAGGGGTGATAAAAGCAACAACGCCCACGCCACTCGGCGGCGCGGGCGCGGGTGACGGCACGCAAAGCATGGAAGTGTGGCGGGGGCTGCCTTCGGCAGCAACCGCCTCATTCTCTTTGTCGGTTGGCTTCCATGCTTTGCTTGTCATAGGCGTCACCGTTCCAATTGATAGCACGCCCTTCGTCCGATGTCAAGTGCGCTTTATCTTCTTTAGCGTTTTCCCCTGCTTTTGAGTTCCCGACGCTTTTGCTGACGGCGTTGCGAAGTTCCCCAACGGGTTTTGGCGGCTTTCGCCCGATAGGCGTGGTAATGGGCTTCTTTCCACCTTTCAGCGGCTTCTGCGTCCACCAATTTAATTTTTCCGATGCGGGCAAAGACTTCCAGTTCACCCCTGCGGATAGCGCGCACTAAGGTCGGGGCGCTAATGCCTAAGAGTTTTGCCGCTTCGCGCAAGGTTAGGTAAACCCGTTGACCGATTTTCAACATCGTTATCACCATCACCACAAGTGTAACAAGTCGGAAAGCAACCCGCAAGGGTTGCGGGGTTGATTTTTGCATGCGATTGTGTTACAATAAAAGTGACAGCGTGGGACGGTTGGGGCGTCCCACGCTGGAAAATCCAAAGCACGGGAGGTTGGTAACGATGATGGCGGAAAAGCAAGATAGCACGCGGACGCAAGGGACGCAAGGGCTTCGGCTTCGCTGTCGCTACTGCGCGTCGGACGCCGTTTCCTTGTCGGTCATCCACAAAGCCAACCCGACGAAAAACTTACGCGCCACCATCGCCAAAGTCGTCTGCGAACATTGCCACCACTCGGTCACCGTTGCAAAGGTCAACGGGGGCGCTATCGTTGCCCAGTGCCCCAAGTGTGCCTGCGGGGCGACTTTGGCAGTCGGCAAAAGCAACGGGGGTGCGCCCTACCGCTTCAAGTTCACCTGCGACAATCCTCATTGCGATTGGGAAGCGTCCGCTGCGTTCATGCTGGCTTTCAGCGACTTGCGTCCCATCTTAGACGCTGACCAACACACCGATGCCTAACGCTTCAGCGGGGCGCGGGCAAAAACCTGCGTCCCGCTCCGACTTTCACAAGGGGTGACGGACGATGGAAAGCGAAAACCTTCTCGCTGCCTTTCGGGGTTACCTACTTGCCGATGGGCTGATGGACACTTCCATCGCTGAATACACCCGCATCGTCCGCTTGTTTTTGCGCGCTTGCCCTAATCCTGTTAGCGCCCAAACAGACGACTTCCTTCGCTTCTTTGTGCAACGGGATTGGTCACCTGCCACCAAGCAACTTGTCTTTTCGGCGTTGCGACGCTTTTTCCGCTTCCTCGTTTTGGAAGGCTATCGGGAAAGCAACCCGTTGACCATTTTCCAGCCGCCGAAAGCGCCCAAGCCTTTGCCTCGCTTTCTCTCGCAAACGGAAGTCACGCGATTGCTGGATAACTTAGACGGCGTTTGGGTTTACGGGCGCAAGCGAAAATTGCGTCGCTTGCGCTTACCTATCAGAGATGCTGCCATTCTGGAACTCCTTTACGCAACGGGCATGCGGGTTGGCGAACTTGTCCGCCTCAAAGTCAACGACCTTGATTTGGACGCCCAAACCGTTCGTGTCTTCGGCAAAGGCGGGAAGGAACGCTTTTGCTTTTTCGGGCGCATCGCTAAAGAGCGGTTGGCGGCGTGGCTTGTGGAACGGCAGCGATGGCTACAACGCAAAGGCATCGCTTCGTCGTGGCTATTTATCGGCAAAAAGACGCCCCATAAGCCTCTTTGGCGCGAGACGGTCATAAGGTTGGTCAACCGCTACAGCGCCATGATTATCGGCAAACGCATTTCCCCCCACTGGCTTCGGCATTCCTTCGCCACGCATTTATTGGAACGAGGTGCGAACATCGTCGCTATCGCTGAATTTTTAGGGCATGCGAAGTTAACGACGACAGAACGCTATTGTCATGTGACGCCCTCGTTGTTGTGGGCGCAGTATGCGTTCCATCCCAAAATGAAAGGAGGTGAAAAGCGATGAAGGCGGAACGGCATCTGGACGCCGCCGAATTGGTGCTGCGGTTGGACTTGGAAGTATTTCAACCCCTCAACGCCCTCGCCAACTTGCTGTCTATCGCCGACCCAGACAAACTCCCCTTCGCTGATGACCCCAACCCGTTCATCAGCGTTGGCAAACTCATTGCCTCGTTGTGCGACCGCGCTTACGAATTGATGCAAGCCTACGCGCAAAGCCCAATGCAAGAAGAAGCGTAACCTTCTCCTTTGCGAGGGTTGCCGCCAAGCCATCGTGGCTTGGCGGCTTTTCTTTTTCCCTGTCCTTTCGTGTTTTCCGTCGCGACGCCTTTTTCTTTGTCGTAAGCCAAACTCTTTACAGGGACGATTGGTGGTGTTACCCTACATTGGGCGTGGCGAAAAGTCAAGCCAAATGCCCTTCTAAAAGCGGGGTCGTGGCGGCACGGGTCAAAATCCCGTCCAAATCGCTTAAAATGGCGGGAAAGCCGGCGTAGCTCAGCGGAAGAGCGGGGCATTCGTAATGCTCAGGTCCGGGGTTCAAATCCCCGCGCCGGCTCCATCCCCTTCAGCGTCCCACTCCCTTTTCTCCGTGCAAAAATGGTGGCGTCCCAAATTCTGTCGGCAAGGAGTGATGGGGATGAAGAAGGCGATTTGCCTTTCCTGCGTCGTGCCGCAGTGGGAGTTGGAGCGGCGCATCGCCCTCATCAAGGACGCGGGCTACGATGGCTTTGAGGCGCACCATCCCGCCAGCGACGACGAAGCCCGCCAAATCAAAACCTTAGCGGACAAACATGGCTTGACCGTCCACAGCGTCATGGGCGGGACACATTGGCGGTTGCCCCTATCGTCGCCCGACCCGCAAACCCGCCAACAAGCCATTGAGGGCATAGAACAAGCGTTGCACTTTGCAGCGCTAATGGGTGCGGAAGGTGTCCTCGTCGTCCCCGCCGTCGTCAACGAGCAGACGGATTACAAGACGGCGTGGGATTTGTCGCTGCAATCCCTCAAGCACCTTGTCGGCGTCGCCAAGCGGTTGGGCGTGCAAATTTGGGTGGAGAATGTCTGGAACCGCTTCCTTCTTTCGCCCTTAGAGTTCGCCGCCTACATTGACGAACTCAACCACTCCACCAACTCCGACGGCGACGGCATCGTCGGCGCTTACTTTGATGTCGGCAACATCCTCGCTTACGGCTACCCGCAACAATGGATTCGCCTGTTGGGCAAACGCATCAAGCGGGTGCATCTGAAAGACTTCCGCATCAACGAACACCGCTTCGTCTATTTGCTGCAAGG
>Ga0079995_1070213_pt2 | contig 11779 bp, 12 predicted proteins | sample FaiFalFF_MnMetaG_2_FD_69198 | JGI IMG/M metagenome (GOLD analysis project Ga0079995, IMG submission 69198) | Freshwater microbial communities from Yellowstone National Park, Wyoming, USA - Fairy Falls C (FF_Mn_C) (SPADES assembly) (version 4) | ecosystem: Environmental > Aquatic > Freshwater >... | reverse complement strand
TATTAATTATTTTGAACCTCCTTTCTCTTGGAACATATTTAAAAATCTCTCAATATCTTTTGCAAGATCTAAATCTTTTTGAGTAATTGCATCTTCTGAATGAGTCATCAGCTTCACTTTTATTTTTTTGTATCCAAACTCAATATCAGGGTGATGAAAATGTGCTTCCGAAATTCCGGCTATGAGATTTATAATAATCATGGTTTCCTTGAAATTTTTAGTATTAATATGCCTTACTATATATTTCCCATCGTAATTCCATTCTTGTAGAGACTCTTTCAAAATCTTCTGAATTTCATTTTCAGATAACTTCATATCTACCGCTCCTCTAAAAATCACTATAACCTAATTTTTTTAGTTCCACAAAAATTATTTTACAGGAAAAATATAAATAACTGAGTGCATACTTTATTTTTTTCCCAGCTCATAACAATAAAAAGTAAATGTAAAGAAAGAAGCAAATATGAGTAAAATCAAATTTTGAGAAATTAAGAATTTATGAATAATACTGATATAAGAAAAAAGATAAAAATAAGAGCAATAAGGGTAATAAAAAGGATAAAATCTGCCTTCAAAAATCAAGATGTAATTTTAGTATTAAAGCTTTCAGCATTAGCCGCAACATCATTAGCTTTATCTAACATTCACAATTTTTTTGGAACCATGATGGTCGGTCATGTAGGAGAGGATGCAGCGGAACAAATATCAGCTATGGGTATAGCCCTTATAACTATTCTCACATTTTCTGCTCCTATGAATGCATTTGGATCATCTGCTCAATCTCTCATCTCGCAGCTTTGGGGGAAGGGAAAAAGAAGGGACGCCTTCATTTCGTTCAAATCCGCACTTGTGACATCATTTGTGATAAGCCTATTTATGTGTATATTGGTCCTTATATTTGGAGAATGGCTTATGAAAATTATGTCTCCATCTCAAAAAGTAGCGAATTACGGTAAGAAATTTCTATTCGTAAGGATATTAGGTTTACCTGCAACATCAATAACTTTTGTAATGAGAGGGTTGTTTGACGCAATAGGGAAACCAGAGGAACATCTGAAATTCAACGCGTACTCAACTTTGGTCTGCATAGTTTTATCTTATCTTTTCATTTTTGGAATTATCTTTCCGAGAATGGAGCTTCATGGTTTTGCCCTTGCTTCAACAATATCCTCCTTCGTAGCGGCAATCCACGGTGCTTATCTTATAAGACCCTACATAAAACAATACTTTTCATCTCAAGATATATCAGATATAAAATACAGAGAGGATATCCTAAAATTTGCATTAAAGAATTTAAAAATATCAATACCAGCATTTTTTGCGCAGTTTATAGCCTCTGTTAGTTTTCTTCTCTTCATTTGGTTCTCAGGCTTCTCAGGTGTAGAACATCAAGCTATTTCATTCATATTAGTTAATATAATTGGTGTAATAACGCTCCCAGCTATGGCTATCGGTACATCACTTGCTGGTATGGTTGGAAGACTTGTGGGACAAAATGAAATAGAAAGAGCCAAAAGAACATTTTCGGATATGATAATAATAATAGGGATAGTAGCTTCTGCATTATCCTTACTTATGATACTATTTCCCGAAACATCTATGAGACTGTTTTCAGATCAAAAAGAAGTAATAGAAGAAGGGAAAAAAACAATACTTACCTTTTCTCCTTCCCTACTATTCATTTCAATTGGCATTTTAGTAATAAATACACTTATAGGTGTGGGAGATACAAAATTTGTAGTTAAGGTTGAAGCAACGCTTCACTTTCTTTTTTTCATACCTTCTCTTTTTCTGTTTGGAACTATACTTAAAAGCAAATCAACTGTTTTGTGGTTAGTAATATCAATCTACTTTGCTCTCTTATTTTTCGTCATGCTTAGGAGAATAATTTCTGGTAAATGGATAAAAAAACTTACATAGCTCACACGAATTGATCAGTACATAAATTAATCAGTTTGGTTTTTGTATTTTACCATTTATAAGGTAATCAGTAAAAATTGTTTCCGCTCCAAGAACCTTTTCTCTTAGATCTCTTAAAATCTCACGAGCATCCTCATCGTCTTTTAATAATTTTTCACTTACTATAAGACAAGAATCAACAAATTCAAGAAGATCTATTATCTTGACAATCTTCTTCACCCTCAAAGAAAGTTCTTCATCAAAGGAGAATTCTTTTATACTGTCATCCTCTGAATAATTCTTTTCATTTTCATCAGGAGCTAAAACATCGGTTTCATCATCAAAATCTGATGTGGAATAATCTTCATCCTGCTGGTAATCATCATCTTCGGAGAAAAAGTCTTTATTAATATCATCTACTTTAAAACCATTTACCTTGTCTTTGAACTTTTTGCTTACCTTCATGTGTTCTTCACCTCTTTTCTTATTCTTTCGGAAAAAATCCATTTTTTTAAACAAAGATCATAAAAAATCTCCTTGAAGATGGGAAAGATAAATTTTCACTCTCGCGTTTTGAATGAAGAAAAAATGTTCTACCAGAGAAGAATAAGAATTTTTCAGGTCATCTCAAATGTGATAATATTTTTGATGTGGGCAAAAGCAACTCTATCTTATTTAGATTTTCCAGAGCAAATTCCCTTAAGTTTCGGTATTGAAGGTAGACCTAGCCTATATGGGAACAAAATTTTCGTCTTTCTCCTATGCCTTTCTCTCTCAACCATACCCCAAATCATTTCTATAATCACATTTTTCAGAAAAAAAATTGCAAGAAAAAGAGGAATAAAAGATGAGATTATTGATAGCTACTTCATACCTATTGTTGAAACGAACTTTTTTATTTCAGTGTATATGCTCATAGTATTTGAGGGTATAATATTTGGAATAAAAGAAGGGAAAGTACCTTTCTGGTTTTTCCCGTTTTTGTTTTTGACTCCAATCATCATAACTGCATATTTTTTGATAAGAACAATCATTACCTTATACAAAATTTCAGCGAATACAAAAAAATAAGGCGATTGCTCAAAAAATTCCACTCTTTGCTAAAATAACTTTATTGCTTAATAAATCAAAAACTATAATGTAAAAATGTAAAAAACAAAAAAAGAAAAAGGAGGTGAAAAAGTATGAATTTAGCCGAACTCGTTCTAATCGCTTCATCAGAGCAAAAAGCAGAGCAATTCCTTAGACAAAAAGGTATCTTCAAAACTTTCAACTCCTGCCCATTCTGCGGAGACAAATCTATCGGTAAAAAGAAGGAACTTTTTAAAGTGCTACGGATGCAAAAAGGAGTGGTCCACAGGAAAAGATAGTATTCTTGAATATATAAAAGTTCCTTTCTCTAAATTCCTCCTTGCTATAAAACTCTTTATCCTTGAGGTCCCTGTAAATAAAGCTTATGAAGAACTCGGAATTGCTTATAATACTGCTCATAAAATCTATAAAAGGATAAGGGAGCGTATTTACAAGTTCACATCGGAAGACGATGAGTTTTTAGGAGGTGAGGTGGAGATGGATGAGAGTTATTTTGGAGGCAAAAGGAAAGACAAGAGGAGAAGAGGTTCGCAAGGAAGATAGCAAAGCTAATTCCCCTAATAAAATTCTGAAAATTCTCCTGATAAATCAAATTTTTACTTTCAAAAAAGAAAAATCTCCTAATAGGTGATGAGAAGAGAAGAGATATTTTTGCTTCCAAACATAATAACTTTTTTGAGACTTGTTTTAACATTTCCACTCATCTATTTTGTTTTAGATGAGAAATGGAAATTATCTGCTGTAATTGGAAGTGTGGCAATAATTTCTGATTTTGCTGACGGCACGGTTGCAAGAAAACTGAAAATGACATCAGATTTTGGTAGGAAATTTGATCCGACTGTTGACAAAATAGTTCTTATATCTTTATTTTTTGTTCTTCTTGTAAAGGATATGATTCCTGAATGGTTCGGAATTATTGTTCTTGGGAAAGATATAATTATTCCGCTGGTTATTTTAGTTGGGAAATTGAAGGGAGCAGAACTTAATTTTTCTCCGACAAAGCTTGGTAAAGCTGCCGTTGTACTTCAATTTACATTTATTATTCTTTTCATAGCAGAAAAAGCCACCGGGATAAGAACTTTCCATGAACTTTTTACAATCCCTGTATCATTATTTTGTTTTCTTTCGGTTATAAGTTATGTAGTTTTAATCTTTAAAATCTTACAAAAATCCAATTCATAGTCAATCAATTATATATTTTGAAACGAATGAAGTCAGCCGTACCACCGCTGATATATAAAAAGATTTGCCCACATAGAAATTTGTTAGATTAACTATAAATCAAAGTGAAAATGTTATTGTAATGCAAGGTTTTTTGAATTCAGAGTACAGTAGAAGAGAACATTTTTACCTTTAAGTTCTTTCTTTTTTGCAAGAACTGCCGCAAGAGTTTTTGCTGTGTATGTCTTTTCCACATCCATATACTTTGAGAAAAATTCCATAGCTTTTATCCCTTCATCAGATGGATATCCATATCCTCTTCCTAAAAAGCTATGGATTATAGAGAAATTAGAAAAGGATAATTTTTTTATCTGACTCAACACATCTTCGCTTACATCAAATTTTGTTTTGAGCACCCCTATTATTGTTCTTATGAGTCTCTTTGCTAAAAATTCGTTGCATATTGATTTATCAACTACTCCGCAACCCAAAATTTTTGTTTTCATACCACAAATAGCTAAACCACAACTCAAACCCGCAAGCGTTCCCATAGTCCCAGCAGGTAAAAATATAAAATCTGGCTCTGGAATTTTTCCAGATATAACATTTTCTTTTATCTCTACAGCAGCTATTATAAATCCTAGTGATGATATTTCAGAAGTTGAACCTGCTGGAACAAAAAATCCACCTTTTATCATAGATGAAATTTTCGCTAAAATGAAAGCATGAAAAAAAGAAGGAGTAAATACAAACTTAAAAGATAATTTTTTTGCCAATTCGGTATTTTTTCTAACATATATATCTCCCCATTTCCAAAGGTATGTTGGGAAAATAAAAGTTGTAAACTTGACATCTTGGAGAAAATCTTTCCCATATATCAGATTAGCAAGTATGTGGTGAGATCCTGTTGGACCAAAAATGAAAACATCTTTTTTCCGAGAATCTACTATCTGCTTGAATATGAATTCAAGTTTCCGAGGTTTGTTTCCACCATATATCCCCAAGATATCATCTCTTTTCAAATAAAAGTCAAACCCAAGTTTATAAGATAATTCCTTGTGAAAGTCTATGTTAGATGGTAAATCTACGAGTTTTACTCTCTCTTTTGATAATTTTTCTTTTATTGTCTCATATAGCTTGGGCTTCGAGGGCATTCTTTCCGTTTACTATATCTATAAGCTCTTTTGTTATTGCTTCTTGTCTTGCCTTGTTCATCTGAAGAGTAAGAACTCTTATAAGTCTATCTGAATTTTGGGTAGCCATATCCATAGCCTTCATTCTCATAGCGTGCTCTGAAGTTATTGAAGATTGGAAAGCAAAAAAGAGCTTCGCCTTCAAGAATGCTTCAGTAAAGAAATCAAGGACCTTATCGCGAGACGGCTCAAAAATTTTCTTCGGTCCCCACACCTCACTTATATAGATAGGAAATATTTTTTCACAGGTTGGCACCTGCGTTCCAACGCTCTTGAACAATGTAAAGATACAATATACTTCAGGCTCTGAATTTTCTACACTTTCGTTCCTCAATTTATTTATTTCAGAAATAATCTGTTCATAGACTTGCTCTACTTTATCATAAGATAGATCTTTCCAAAAGTCTCTGAATTCCCTTACATCTTTGTATCTTTTGGAAATCACTCTTGCAATTCGTGTTCCGAAAACCCAAATTATATCATCCTGCTTTACATAAGCTTGAACAAGTCTTACAATATTGCTATTGAAAGCTCCACAAAGTCCCCTATCTGAACCCAAAACTATGAATATTCTTTTCACCTCACCTGTTTTTGCAACACCGGAATTATTTCCAAGAACATTATAGTTCAAAAAATCTTCTTTCAGCTCATGTGAGATAGGAAAAATCTTTTCCAAATCTTCAATAAATTCTCTTGAATTCAAAAGAGCAGGTTGAGCTTTTCTTAGCCTCACAGATGCCACGGTTTTCATAGCCTTTGTGAGCTTCTTTATATTTCTCACCGCTCTTATTCTTTTCCTCAGGAATTTTATCCCACCTTTTAGAGCCATATCCTGAAAAATAATGTTCAAAAAGAGTATTTTTGGTATATTCCAAAAATTTTATATCATCAATCAGATTACTTATTCATTACATGGTTTTACTTACTAAAATACTTTTTTTAATGCTTTATTTCCCGTAAATAGCCTCTCGGGAGTGAATTCCTGGTTTTATAATTACATCATCTATTGTGGAAATTGATACAAGATGAACCGGTATCAAGATAACTTTAACATCAACCTTTCCATTATTCATTTTTTCGTTGTATTGCGGAATTTTTCCCTGCGAAAGAGAATATGCCACCCGGGCTGCGGTTCTTGCAAGAGGTTCTATGGGTTTTAGTATATCTATGTTTTGTTTTCCCTTTATTATCAATCTACAATTTTCAAGGTCGGCATCTGCTCCCGCAGTAAAAACATCCTTTCCTCCCTCCTCTTCTAACGCTTTTATAGCTCCTCTTATCAAAGATGAATTGTTTGCTAATACAACATTTATATCTTTCGTTTTTCTAAGCAGTTCCTTCATAGTTCTATATGATTCCTTTTCATCCCAGTTTTCGTGGTAGAAAATTCCCAACCTTTTCATTCCAGGATATTTATCTAAAATTAAAAGGTTTCCAGATGTTATTTGCTTTGCAACCGAATGGTTTTTCCCTCCTGCAAGTATAACATAATTTCCTTTTCCACCGGTATATTTTACCGCTTCTTGCGCTTGAATTATTCCTACCATCCTGCTATCGTGCGTGATGAAAAAATCAATATCTACATCATAAATTATTCTGTCGTATGCAACAATTTTTATTCCCTTTGAATGTAGTTTCTGAATCTCTGAACTCAAAAGTGAGGAATCAACAGGCTGTATAACAAGAACCTTTATGCCTTTATCTTCCAAATTCACGATGAGCTCCTTTTGTCTTTGTATAGAGTTATCTGCATGATCGTAAAAAACTTTCATTCCGAGCTTTTCAGCCTCGTCCAAAAAAAACATCTTATCTTTTTTATATCTTTCTTCTTTTTCTGTTGCAAGAATAAACCCAACTTTTACTTCATCCGAATATGAAACAGGATTGAAAAAGCCAAAAATAAAGGAAAATAAAGTGAGTGAAAAGGATAACACCGAATATGAAATAATATTTTCATTTTTCCTAAAATAAAATATCATATGATAAAAATTAACTCAAAAGAAAGGAAAGAGTAAATGATGATAAAAAAGCAAAAAATTAATTCAAAACAGAAAAAAACAAAGTGAAATGCTAGAAATTAAATTTTTAAGCAAAGACCCAGTAGCAACTATTATTTTTTAACTATCATAAAAATGAGAATAGGTAAAGAAGATTTACCCGTAATATTTTCAATAGCATCAGCTGGAATAGTTTCAACTTTAGATTTCGCCGATTTACATAAACTATTCGCCGTAATATCTATACTAATTTCCGGATGGTTTATAAGAAAGAAGATTAAAGAGAATGAAATGAAGAAGATAGAATCAATAGTCCAAGAATTAAAAGAAACCCCAGGCTTTGTGGATATAAAAATGTTAAAGGAAAAAGTTCCGATGGAAATCATACCAATAGTAGATGTTCTCTCAACATTAGTACAGAAACTCCAAGAGTACGAAATAGAGAAATTAGAAATTGAAAATATAACCAAGTATGCAAATCCGGAAGAATTTCAAAAGATGAAAGATAAATTAACAAAAGCAGAGGAACAACTCAGAAAAATGAATGAGAAAGTAGCCCATCTTGAATTAATATATGATGTTATGTCTAAAATAGATTCTTCTTTGGATTTAAGCGAACTTCTCAATTCACTAGTAAAACTGCTCGGAGAGAGGTTAAAAATAGAAAGGTTCGCCATAATTTTAAGAGATGAGAAGACTGATGAACTTGTAGTTGAAGCAACTTACGGATTACCAGCAAGCATAAAGGGCATAAGATTCGCACCAACAGAAGGAGTAACCGGACTTGCATTCTCAACAGGAGAAAAAATCTATATACCAGACACAAGAAGAGATAGAAGATACTTACACTGGAAAGGAGAATTCCTTGAAGAAGGCTCTTTTTTATCCATACCTCTAAAATTCGGAAATGAAGTATTAGGTGTCTTAAACTTAAACAAATCTCAAATAGCAGGTTTTAATGATGAAGAAATAGAATTAATGGAAAAGATCTCAAGTCAAATAGCCATAGCTATCAAAAATTCAAAATTGATATATCAGGTAAAATGGATATATTCAAGGGATGTACTAACTGGACTTTTTAACAGAAACGCTATGATGGATAAGGTAGACGAAGCCATAACAAACTCCGAAACTTTTTCATTTATACTCTTGGATATAGATGATTTCAGAAACATAAACTTAGAATACGGATACAACTTTGGAGATAGAGTTCTGATTGAAATCTCAAATATTCTCAAAAACAATCTCAGAAAGATAGATGTGATATCAAGGTTCGGGGGTGACGAATTTGCAGTAATGCTGCGTGGGTCATCAAAAGAGCATGCATTAAGAGAAATTGAAAAAATAAAAAATGAAATATCAAATATTGATTTGGAAATTAGGACGAAAATTTCTTTCTCCGCAGGAATATCAGAATTTCCAAGCGAATGTCGTTCTCCAAAGGAGGTGTTTGAATTAGCAGATACCAGACTTCTTATGGCAAAGAAAAATGGGAAAGGTCAAATAATAATAGAATAGCTAAAATAGTATAAAGAAAAAAACAAAAAATAAAAGAAAGAAAGAAGAAGAAAGAAAAAATAACAGATCAAAACAAAATGGATAAAACCGAATTAAGAAAACTCACACAAAAATTTAGGCTAAATATTCCCATACAAGTTTTAAAATACCACGAAGAGATGAAGGAAGAAAGGGAAGCTATGGTGGAAAATATAGAGAGAAAGGGAGTAAAAGATAAAAGAGTTCTACTCACGATGAGAATAATTCCGAGACACATTTTTGTTCCAGAAGAAATAAAAGATTTAGCATACAAAGATAATCCACTTCCCATAGGAAAAGAGCAAACAATATCTCAACCCTTCATTATAGCTTTCATGACAGAAAATCTTGAAATACGAGAAAATCATAATGTCCTGGAGATAGGAACAGGATCTGGATACCACACAGCAATTTTGGCTTCACTTGCAAACAAAGTGGTCACGGTGGAAATATCAGAAGAACTTTCTTTACAAGCAAAGAAAAGATTAAAAAATTTAGGATTTGAAAATATAGAATTTATAGTAGGAGACGGTTCTCAAGGATTTCCAGAACTTTCACCGTACGATAGGATTTGTGTTTCAGCGGCTTCACCAGATATACCAATTCCACTTTTAGAACAACTGAAAAGAGATGGTATAATGGTGATACCAATAGGTGATAAAAATGAACAAGTTCTTAGTAAAATTATAAAGGTAGGAAATGGAAAAGGCTTCATAAAAAAGGAGCTATGCGGATGCAGATTTGTACAACTAAAAGGAAAATTTGGGTTTTCATAATATTCACTATACTAAACATACTGATATTGCAAAGCTGTGGATATGGTATATATCACAGAGTTCAAAAAGGAGAAACATTAGATAAAATAGCAAAGAAATACAATGTCCCAGAAAAAGAGATAATCAACGCAAACAAAAAAGGACCTTTCTTTTTTGATCCTCAAAAAATAAAAGAGGGAGATATCATATACATACCTCTTGATAAAGCAGAAAGAAATAATATAAAAGAAGAAACTGACAATAAAAAAAGTGAAAATATAAATAGTGTCGGTCAAGAAAAAGAGGCAAAAACAGAAAAAAATAATCAATCACTTGAACATACAAAAAGAAATGAAAAAATTGGAGAAACTAACGCTGAAAGACTAAAAAAGAATGAGCTAAAAAATATTGCTCTAAAAAAGAATGAAAATAATAAAAGCAAGTTATCAGAGGTATTAGGAACAAACCCAAATATTCACGATAAGAAAAATATTCAACCGAAGCAGAAAGAAACTGAACCCTCACAAATATCAATAGCAAAAGCTGATTTGATGAACGAAAAAAGAACAAGACCAAAAGATATTAATATAGGCTTGAAATTCATAGCTCCAGTTCAAGGGAAAATAATCTCTGAATTTGGTCCAAGAAATGGCAAGATGCATAAGGGGATAGATATTCAAGCTCCCGAGGGAGAAAATATAAAGGCAGCAGAAGATGGGGTCGTTATATTTTCAGGTTTTCTCAAAGGCTATGGTAATGTTGTAATAATAAAACACGAGGGAGATTTTTTCACAGTTTACGCTCACAACAGGATAAATTTAGTAAAAGAAGGAGAATTTGTAAAAAAAGGGCAAGTTATAGGTAAGGTCGGAATGACCGGAAACGCCCAGACCCCACATCTACATTTTGAAATAAGAAAGAAAACCAAACCACTCAATCCAACCGACTTTATCTCTATATCTGATTGATACAGGAAATGAGAGACGCAAGAAAAAAGTGTATAAGAAAAAGAATGAATAAGCAAAAAGTGAAAAAGAAGTAATGGGACAATTGCACAAGGGCAAAAATTCGCTCTACAATAAAGCAAATTTATTTATAAAAAGAGATTTCAACTTCAAGAGTAATTAAAATATAGAGAAAGGAGGTAAAAGACATATATGCCAGAAAGAAAAACATTTCCGATGATACCGCTAAGAGATATAATTGCTTTTCCTCATATAGTTATGCCACTTATAGTGGGGAGACCAAAATCAATTAAAGCCCTTGACGAAGCTTTGACTTCTGATGATAAACTTGTTTTTCTACCATCTCAAAAAAATTCACGGGTAAATGAACCAAAAGAAGAAGATATATATCAGGTCGGGACAATATGCAGAATAAAGGGACATCAGAAAATTCCAAACGAGAACAGGAAAATAGTAGTTGAAGGTGTCCAAAGAGGTAAAATAGTAAAATTTATAGATAACGGAGAATATCTTGCCGCAGAAGTTGAACTGATTGAAGAGATAAATACAACATCACAAGAAGCAAAGATACTCTCAAAAGAAATTATTGACCTTTTCAAATCTGTATCAAAACAGATGAGAATATCAAATGAATACATAGATGTTCTATACAACATAAAAAATCCAGGTGAAGTTTGCGATGTAATAGCAGCACAACTTACCATACCACTTGAAAAAAAACAAGCAATACTTGAAGAAATAGATGTTGTGAAAAGATTAAAAATGGTCAAATCTATTCTTGAAGAAGAAATTCAAAATCTTGAATCGGAAAGAAAATCAAGGGTAAGAGCAAGAGCAAGAGGTGAATCAAGCGGAATAATGGGACAAGGAGATTTCATTCAAGATGAATGGAGAGAAGAGATAGAAGAACTTGAAAAAAGAGCAGAAGAGAAAGATCTCCCAGAAAGAGTAAGAGATGTTGTAATGAAAGAAATAAGGAAATTAAAGCTCATGACTCCCCTTGCAGCAGAAGCAACCGTTGTAAGGAACTATGTCGACTGGCTGCTATCTTTACCTTGGACAGAAAGGAGCGAGGAAAAGCTTGACCTTAAAGAAGCAAAAAAAATCCTTGATGAAGATCACTGGGGACTTGAAAAAGTAAAAGAGAGAATAATTGAATACCTCGCAGTTAGAAAATTAGC
>Ga0079995_1055485_pt1 | contig 11780 bp, 12 predicted proteins | sample FaiFalFF_MnMetaG_2_FD_69198 | JGI IMG/M metagenome (GOLD analysis project Ga0079995, IMG submission 69198) | Freshwater microbial communities from Yellowstone National Park, Wyoming, USA - Fairy Falls C (FF_Mn_C) (SPADES assembly) (version 4) | ecosystem: Environmental > Aquatic > Freshwater >... | reverse complement strand
CGCAACCGCCTCTACTCGCTGTACCTCAAGCCCGCCCAACGCGGTCGCCCCGAGCCGAATATGCTACTCTCACGAGCCGTCTACGACGAGTTAGACCTGTGCAAAGGCAAAATACTCTCCAGATTCTTGAAGGCGTTTGACTCCGCGTTCCCATCGCTCGGTGTCAGGCAGCTTTTCGGCAATCAAAATCGCCTCGAAGACCGCCTGCGCCTACTTGCGCGCCGTGAGTGGGACAAAATACTCCAATCAAGCGCCTATGATGTCGTCAAAGCAGGGCGAAAGTCCGACCCAGACGGACCGATTATTCGGTCTTATGCGCAATTCGCCGCCACTGCGGGGCGCAAGGTCGTCGTGCTGAGTTCCGACAACGAATTCATCCTGCGCTGTGGGGGTCGTCCCAACTTGATTCCGCAGCTGGTGCGCTACCCATCGGAGGTAGACGAAGCGTACAGGGCTGACTGGGAAGCGGTCAGCTGGCTGCTGTATCATCTGGCGGTGGTCTACGGGCGGTTAGACCTGCGCCTCGCGGACGGCACGACTGTGCGCCTGTACGGCGTGTGGCAGGGCAAGGGCGCGCCCGACTGGGACGACGAGCGGCTCAAAATCATGGTGGAGCCAAGCAACGCGCCGCTGGAGCAAGCCCTGCAACGCACGATGCGCATTCTGCAGGCGGTAGGAAACCCGTAGCGCATGGTGAACACTTACGGCGGAGGCGTACCGATGAAGGTTGTCGCAATCCTACCCCCTTCGGAACAGGTACAGGCGCAGGTTGCGATGGTGCGTGCGCTCTTTTCGGGGCACACGGTGGAGCTGGCGACGAACGCCGCCGAGCTGGAGCCGCACCTACCCGACGCGGAGGTGCTGATCTCCACCGCGTTCACCCCGCTCACCCGCGCGATGTTGCAGGCAGCGCCGCGCCTGCGCTTCATTCAGGTTGCGGGCGTCGGCGTTGACCATGTGGACTTGGACGCCGCGCGCGAGCTGGGTATCACCGTCGCCGCCGTCACGGGCGCAAACACGGTCAGCGTTGCCGAGCATGTGGTGATGGTCGCGCTCGCGCTCATGCGGGGCTTAGTCCCCGCGCACAACCAGCTGGCGCAGGGGCAGTGGTCGCTGCCGTACTGGATGGCGCACGCACGCGACATTCAGGGCAAGACGCTGGGGATTGTGGGCATGGGGCGCATCGGGCGCGAAGTGGCGGCGCGGATGCTGCCCTTCGGCGTGACCACCTTCTATTACGACATCCAGCCGCTGCCCCCAGAGCAGGAGGAGTCGCTGGGTGTGACCTACTTAGAGCTGGATGCGCTGCTGCCCGAATGCGATATCGTCACGCTACACCTGCCACTCACCCCAGAGACACGCGGGTTGTTTGGGCGCGAGCGGCTGTTTGCGATGAAGCGGGGCGCGTTCCTCATCAACACAGCGCGTGCGGAGCTGGTGGACGAAGCCGCGCTGGTGGAGGCGTTGCAAGGGCACTTGGGTGGCGCGGCGATCGATGTGTTCGCCCAGGAGCCGCCCCCACCCGACCACCCGCTGCTGCGCCTGCCGAATGTGGTGCTGACCCCGCACGGCGCAGGCGTCACCCAAGAAGCGCAGCAGCGCATCGCGCAAGGCGTCATCCAGAATGTGCTGCGCTTCATGGAGGGCAGACCGCTCGCCGATGTGGTCGTGCAGGGCACCCGGTGATTGGCAACGGCACGCGCACACGCGAGACCAGCTCAGCCAGCGTGAACGGCGTCCCTGCGCGTGCCTCTAACCCATCCGAATCTCCCAGTCGTAGGGAATTTCGGGCGTGTTGTAGGGCAGGCGAAACTCGTCGGGCTGGGCACGGTTGTACGGCTCGGTGGGGAAATTGATGAGCAGCGACGGCTCCGTCCCGATGGTCTTGTACCCGTGCGCCACCAACGGCGGAATCACTAACAGCACGCGGTTGTGCTCCCCCAGAAAGAATTCGTTCACCATCCCGTGCGTGGGCGAGTCGGGGCGACGATCGTACAGCACCGCCTTCACCATGCCTTTGACCACCACCCAGTAGTCGGTCTGCTTCTCATGCCAGTGCCATGCGCGGATGACGCCAGGGTAGTTCAACGACACATACGCTTGCCCGAACTTTTGGAAGATGGGATCGTCGCAACGGAGCATCTCCATGAGGTAGCCGCGCTCGTCGGCATGCGCGACCAGTGGTTTGAGGTGAACGCCCTCAATCAATCGCCTCTCCATCGCCTACCTCCAGATGATGGTGGGTGGGGTACGGTACGCCTCGTACTGGCGTGCGACGCCCGCCTCCTCTGTACGCCCCTTGTGCAGCCAGAGTCGATAGCGGAAGGTGAGCGTCTCGCCCTTTTTGAGCGTGTAGTCGCCCTCGCCTTTGGGTTTGCCTGCCTCGAAGTCGTGGACGCCAAACGGATTGGCGGCGAACAGCCCGTAGTCGCGCACATGCCAGTAGGTTGGGTGGCGCAGGTTCGCAGGGTGATCGAAGATGGCGATGCCGACCGTATCGCCCTCTACGATGCCCGTGTAGTCGCACCATGGGGCGCGTTTGCCCCACGCCTCGCGGTCGCGTTGCCCGTTGGCGTTCACAATCTGCCCGCCCGCGTTGCGCGCGACCTCCATGCTGCTGGCGACGCGCACGCCGAAAGTGCCCTCTTTCGTGTCGCCGAACTTCACATCGGCGTCCAGTGCAGTGAGCGCAACAGTGTAGTCCAGCCAGCGCGAGTCGGGCGCAGCGTAGCAGATGACCTCCGTCGTCTCGTCCAACAGAGGTTTGCCGTCAGGCGTCTGCCACTGGTTGCGAGCGACCCAGCGCGCCAGCACAGGACCCGACTCGACACGCTCCAGCCCCCGATGCACAATCACGCCCCGCCCTGCACCCTCTGTCCAGAAGTCCACACCGTTCACCTCGCCGTGCGTAAACCAGATGGAGCGATGGTGCGGATGATCGGTGCGTTCACCAGGCACCATCTGCATCGGGAAGTGGCGCGTGATGGGCTTGTCGTTTGGTCCGTACACGGGATACAGGTACGGCTTGGGCGCACCGCGCAGCACATAGGCTGTGAACGGCTTGCCCTTGTAGGCAATCTGGAGCGCGTTCTCGGTAAGCTTATGCGTGAAGCCGTCCGTGGGGCGCGGATTCGGACGAATTGCGTAGTGGTGCGTCTTCCCGCGCGGCAACTCAGGCTCGATCCACACCAGATACCGCCTGCCCCCCGATTCGACCACCTGCGCGGGGATGAGTTCTGCACTGCGCTGGAGAGCGATCGGGGACTGGGGCGGCACGCCGCGCCACTCCGCCCAAATCGGCGTCTGACGATACTCCGCTTGCCGCGCTGCGACTGAAATCCGCATCGACTCCGCCGCCTCCTCCATGACGCGCGGGATTATACCCCAGCAGGTACAATCCCTGTCGATGGAGTGGGACGCGCACACGCTGCAGGTGCTGGAGTTGGACTATGTGCGTCAGGAGTGGGCGAAGCGCGCGGACACCCCGTTCGGACGCGAGCGTGCGCTCACGCTTGAGCCGAGCCGCGACGCGACGCTGGTTGCACTGCGCCTGCAGGAGACGGACGACGCCGTGCGCTTGCTGCAACGCGAGCCACCACCCCCCGTGCGCGGGTTCGAGCCGCGCCCTGCACTGCAGAAAGCCACCAAAGGCGGCGTGCTTAGCCCCGAAGAACTGCTGAGCGTCCAACGCCTGCTGCAAACCGCGCGCCTCTACAAGAGCCACCTACTGCCCCGCGCCGAGCGATACCCGCAGCTCGCCCGCTATGCCAAACGCCTACACACCCTGGGCACGCTGGAGAAGCAAATCGCGCAGTGTATTGCGCCGTCGGGCGAGGTGCTGGACACCGCCAGCGAGCGACTGGCGCAACTGCGCCGCGACCAGCAACGCCTGCACAAACGCATCACCGAAGAGCTGCAACGCCTCATCCACGCGCTACGCGACGCGCTGCAAGAGCCGCACTACACGATTCGGGGTGGGCGCTATTGCCTGCCTGTGCGCAGCGACTCGCGTGGGCGCGTCAAGGGCATCGTCCACGATGCCAGCGCAAGCGGCGCAACGCTGTTTGTCGAACCCGAACCGCTGATTGAACTGGGCAACCGCCTGCGCGAACTGCACGCCGCCGAACAGGAAGAGATCGACGCCATCCTGTACGGTCTCTCGCGGGCGGTGGAGGCGGAATCGGACGCGCTGTACGAGACGCTCGACGCACTAACCCACCTCGATACCGCGCTGGCAGCAGGCAGACTCGCGCTCGACTGGGACTGCACGATGCCCGTGCTGAACACGCAGGGCGAGTGGAAACTACGCAAGGCGCGCCACCCGATGATCCCGCGCGAGCGCGTGCAGCCCATCGACATCGAAGTGGGGCGCGAGTGGCTGGGCGTGCTAATCACGGGTCCTAACACAGGTGGTAAGACGGTCTGCCTCAAGACGCTGGGGCTGCTGACGCTGATGACCCTGCTGGGACTGCACATCCCCGCAGGTGAAGGCTCGCGCATCGCCATTCCGAATGGCATCTACGCCGACATCGGCGACGAGCAGAGCCTGCAGCAGTCGCTGTCCACCTTTTCGGGGCACATGCGGCACATCATCCGCTACTTGGCGCAGGCGGGTCGGTATAGCCTCGTGCTACTGGATGAACTCGGCGCGGGCACCGACCCGACGGAGGGCGCAGCGTTGGCGCGCGCCATCCTGCAGACGCTGCTGGAGCGCGAAGCGCGCGTGGTCGCCACCACCCACTACGGCGAGCTGAAGGCGTTTGCGCACCGCCACCCCCAACTCATCAACGCTGCAATGGAGTTCGACCTCGAAACCCTGCAGCCGACCTACCGCCTGCTGATGGGCGTGCCAGGCGCAAGCCACGCCATCGAAATCGCGCGTCGGCTGGGACTGCCCCAGCGCGTGGCGCAACTGGCGACCGAATCGCTGGGCGTGCAAGAGGCGACGCTGACTGAGATGATTCAAGACTTGGAACGCGCCCGCCGACGCGCCGAGCAAGCCGAAGCCGAATGGCGCGCGAAACTGCAGGAACTCGCCGAGCGCGAGGCGCGCCTGAACGCCGAACGCGCTGCATTGGAACACGACAAGCAAACCTACAAGCAACGCCTGCAGCAGGAAATGGAACACGCGCTGGAGCAGGCACGCGCGGAAGCAGAAGAAATCCTGCGCCAGCTGCGCCAAGCCTCACGCGAAAGCAAACAGACCGCCCAACTCTATGCGCAAATGCAACAACTGACAGATCGGGTACGCGCCCCGCGCGAGCGCACGCCCGCCCCTGAGCCGACCCAGCCTGCCGAGTGGCAGAGCGGCATGCGCGTGCGCATCCGCAGCCTCAACAAAGAGGGCACGCTTGCCGAGCCGCCCAGCGACGGCAAGGCGTGGGTCTTCGTCGGCAAACTGCGCATGGCGTTCCCGCTTGGCGACCTGGAGCCGCTGCCCGAACCTCACCAAAAGCCCGCGCCAACCCGCTACTCCAAGCCGCGACCGCCCCAGCCCGTGCCGATGGAGTTAGACCTGCACGGCTTGCGCGTCGAGGAGGCGCAGCCCCTGCTGGAGAAGTACCTCGACAACGCGATTCTGGCAGGCTACAGCAGCGTGCGCATCAATCACGGCAGGGGCACGGGCACGCTGCGGGCAGTGGTGCATCAGTACCTCAAGAGCCACCCCCAGGTGCGCGGGTTCCACCTCGCGCCCAACCACGAGGGCGGCGACGGCGTGACGATAGTGCGCTTGAAATAATACCGATTGCCGAACCAAAGTTCACAAAACACGGGTGAGCGCGTTCTCTTGTTGCGAGCAAGACGCCCCTGTTCCCAGTACGGTGCTGGCTGGGAGCGCGAGCGTCTCGCTCGGATGCAATCGTGAACTTTGTCCGCGCGATTGGTGTGCCGATTGTACAGTGCGATTAGCGGAAAGTCAGGGGGTCGGCATGCCGACCCCCTGACACTGACGATATGCGACTAACAACCACTACCAAAGTTGAACAGCACGGTCAGTAAGTCAGCGTCATCCACAACACCGTCGCAGTTGATATCCGCGCGACCCACATTGCTTCCTGTGGACCCAAACGCAAAGAGGATTGCCAGCAAGTCAGCGTCGTCTACGCAGCCGTCCATGTTTACATCACCCTGATGGGACGCACAGGGCAGACTCAACAAAAACGCTTCCTGACGACGGCGTGTGCCGTTATATCCCCAGCCGACGATATGACGACCGTCGGGAGATACAGCGTTCGCAACCAACAGCACTGAACCGTCCCTGAGCAAGTTCGAGTAGACTTGGTTTAGGTTTTCGTAAACCCATCCCGAACCCGTTTTACGCCACCGAGCAGCTCTGGATTCTGTACGTGGCGGGAAGCCAACTATAGTGTTCCGATAGCCCACAATCGTATTCCCATCGGCAGAAATGCCAAGTGCTTCACTTGCATCAAACGAGACCGGAGAAGTGGGAATTTCTTGCAGGGTGATTGTGCGCGGATCTCGTCCGTTCCACTGCCAAACAAAAATGGCTGCTTCTATTACTAAGTCTCCTCCTATCTCAACGCTTCCACTGCCGTTTCCCAGTATGAATCGCCCATTTGCAGAAACAGCCACTGCACTTGTCGCGTACCAGCCCCGATTGGTTGGAGGCAAAAAGTACTGGAGCGTGGGGAGTGCATTTCTAACGCCCGTATGTATCCACAGGACGGCTTGTCGCTCCCCTGCGGAGTTATTCGCCCAGCCAACGACGATGGGGCTATTCCATCTAGCAATTGCATATGCCTCGGAAGGACCGTTCTGCAGAACCTTTCGGTACAGACCAGGGCGCGGCTGCGAGCTGCCCCAGATAACCGCCTTCGGGGTGGACGAGGAACGGTCAACGCCAGCGAAGAGATAGTCGTTTGCGAGGCTATACGCAAAACCGACATTTGCAGTGTTGACAGTGTGACATCCGTTAGCAAGTTGGCTCCACACAAACGGTGTGGAAGCGTTCTGTCCTGGGATTCCGCCAACCACGGTCAGGTCATTTTGCCCGTAATCTCCGTCCACATACGCCACATCTCGTGCTTCAGCCCCAACAGTGTTGCAGCCAAAGGAGAGTTTGAAGGTTCCGGTTTGTCTATCCCAGAGAAACGGAAGTTTTCTGTTAGCGTCGTAGTTTTGCAGGCGCGAGATACAGTTTCCAACGACAAAACGCCCGTCTTCTGTTACTGAGTAGCCCCATATTTGGTGACGAGTATCTATGTCTTGCGGGTCGTAGATCCAGAGCAAGGTCTGTGCGTTTACGCTCCATAACGCACTTGCTGTAGCCATCGCCAGGCCTATCAGCCGAATGTTAGCGCTTCGCATCATCAAGCCCCCGTTCTGCTAAAAATCATCAGCGCAGCGACCACGCTGCGGTAACCTTCGAAATTCTACTCATGGCGTGGGCGGAAGCCCGCTTTCAGCGGGCATGCAAAATTATACCCAAATTTGCTACTTTTTGGCAGGTGCTCTCTTGCTTGTAGGCGACTTCGGATACGGAGATTCGCAGACAGCCCCCCCCGACGCCAGCAAAAAGCTATAGGCAACTGATGAGGTCCTACTCCATAACCGCCGATCGATTGCCGATAATCGAGTAGAGGAACTTTGCCGCGCGTACACGCGCCTAATGCGCCAGATAGGGTACAATATCGGTACCAAACCGCGCGGAGGACAATCGATGAGGAAGATTCTGGTTGTAGACGACGAACGGCATATCGTGCGCCTGATTCAGGTCAACTTGGAGCGGCAGGGCTACCAAGTCGTCACGGCGCACGACGGCAAAGAGGCGCTGGAGAAGGTCGCTTCTGAAAAGCCCGACTTGGTGGTGCTGGATGTGATGATGCCCTACATGGACGGCTTTGAAGTGTTGCGCACGCTGCGGCGCAACCCTGAGACCGCCGAACTGCCCGTGATTATGCTGACCGCGAAGGCGCAAGACCAAGATGTGTTTCGCGGTTGGCAAGAGGGCGTTGACATGTACCTGACCAAGCCATTTAACCCACAAGAGCTGATTACCTTCGTCAAGCGCATCTTCCGTTCGCGTGAGATGGGTGAAGATGGTGAAGCACGCTACGAACTCTAATGGCACATCCCGCTGCTCGTACGGGTGGCTGATCGGCGCGGCAGTGATTACCGCCGCCGTGACCGCAATCGCAGTCATCCGCCGATTGCAGGAGAAGCAAGCGCAGCCAGAGTATCGCGCCGAGCGCGCCTACCAACGCGGCATCAAACAAGTGCAGGCGGTGGAAGAGCGCATCCCGCGCTGGCTGGCAGAGCATAGCTGAACCTATGGAACTCAGGGCGGTGCTATCTTCTGGGGCGCATCGCCCTGACCGCGTTCCACGCTGGAGGCAAAATGTCGGTTTCGGTCGTCGTCGGCGCCCAGTGGGGCGACGAAGCGAAAGGGAAAGTCGTCGACCTGCTCGCCAAACACGCACGCTATGTGGTGCGCTACGCAGGCGGTAGCAACGCAGGGCACACGGTCTGCGTCAACGGCGCGACCTACAAGTTCCACCTCATCCCGTCGGGCATTCTGCACCCGCAAGCGACGGCGGTAATCGCCGATGGGGTTGTGATGGACTTGCGGGCGTTCGTGGCGGAGGCGGACGCGCTGCAGGCGCAGGGCGTTGACCTCTCGCGCCTGCGCATCGGGCTGGGCGTCCACCTGACGATGCCCTACCACCGCCTGCTCGACGAACTCGAAGAGGCGCAACTGGAAGGGCGCATCGGCACGACCAAGCGCGGGATTGGACCCACCTACGCCGACAAGGCGTGGCGCATCGGCGTGCGCGTCGCCGACTTGTTGGATCGCGACCGATTCGCGCAGCGCGTCCAGCGCGTGCTGCAACGGCGCAACCCGACCATCCAGCGCGTCTACAACGCCAAGCCCATCGACCCCGACGCGCTCATCGCTGAGTTTGCACCCTACGCCGAGGTGGTGCGCCCCTATGCCTGCGATGTGCCCCACCTGCTGATGGGGGCTGCCGAGCGTGGCGAGCCGATCCTGCTGGAAGGCGCGCAGGGCACGCTACTCGACTTGGACTACGGCACTTACCCGTATGTGACCTCGTCGCACCCGGTGGCGGCGGGCGCGTGCTTGGGCACGGGAATTGCCCCGAACCGCCTGCGCGAGATCTGGGGCGTGGCGAAAGCCTACACCACGCGCGTCGGCGAGGGACCCTTCCCGACTGAGCTGACCGACGAGACGGGCGACCGCATCCGCAATCGCGGGCGCGAGTACGGCACGACCACAGGCAGGGCGCGGCGCGTCGGCTGGCTGGACTTGGTCGCGCTGCGCTACGCCGCCCGCGTCAACGGCTTCACCGCGCTGGCGGTCACCCTGCTCGATGTGCTGTCGGGGTTCGATACGCTGAAGGTGTGCGTCGCCTATCGGCTGGACGGCAGAGAGACGCGCGATTTTATCGCCGACGCGCCGACTTTGGCGCGCTGCGAACCTGTGTACGAGACGCTGCCGGGCTGGCGCGAGGAAATTAGCGACTGCCGCACGCTGGACGAGTTGCCCCCCAACGCCCGCGCCTACCTGCGGTTTATCGAGCAGTATGTCGGTGTGCCGATTCGCCTCATCTCCGTCGGCGCAGGACGCGAGCAGACGATAATGAAATACCTATGACACAGCCGACTGATGGATGCCCTCCTACCAGAAACCTAAAACATTAGGTCATAATTTCTCGGACGCGGGCTATACGCATTGTTAATACCCACAACATCCAGCCACCAGTGCTGTGCAACATAGTCCCAGCGCAACCACAAGCAGTACACGCGCGGCGATGCGTCTACCTTCGCCAACCGCACTTCCCACTCCAACTGACCGTTCACGACTTTTGGGATGTGATCCTCCATCAACGGCGCAGGTGGGTCGGGCGGTACAGCCGTAAAGCAGACCCGCGCATATAAGCACGGACGCGCCTCTTCACCAGGATAGCGCATCGCTCGCCCTAACACCAGGCAGGTCGGGCTGGGATAATGCTGCTGCATATACCGCATCGCATCAGCAACCGGCTGTTCTGAAACGAATACCTCTATCGTGCCTCGTCCGCGTATCTGGGTCCATGCGCCGCCTGACCGATACTGCTCGCGCCACGCTTCTGAGTAGTTGGGGTCGCGCTCCGCATGTGGGTAATAGCCGCCGCGCTGCCGCAAGTATCGCTCGAACTGCGCAAAGTCGGGATGGGCGTAAAGGTTGATAAGCTCCGCAAGCGTCTGCCACAGCTTGATTCGCTGGTCAAGCGTAAGGGTTTCGTCACGCAATTCAAACCAGTCGCGCAGTAGCTGCCAGCTCACTGGCTTTGCAAGGCTAAGCACAGGTTCCTCGGCTTGGACTTTGACGGTTTGCAAGGTCTGTAGATCGTCCAGCGACGCGGTTTTTGATTGTTGGCTCTCCACACTGACCAACGGCGGCGTCAGAGCCAGCAACACAACGCCCGCTACGGCTCTACGCATCCATAGTAGCCTGATGTTCAGCATAATCGTTCACCTCCGAAACCGTTGTACTAGCTGCATCATGGTTCAACGATAATGATATCAGTAGCACACCTACAGCTTGGAAGACCATTATTATCACAGCGGCACACAGGGATTGTGCCCGGGCTGCAGGTGGTACTGCAAGAACCGCGTTCGCAGATAGCTGTGCAGCTACCACCACTGCCACAAAGACAGACGACCCCTTCAGGACTGCCAATGCAATATGTCCCCACTCCTGAAGGGCAAATAGCAATGCAACTTCCGCCAACGCCAGTGACTACGCAGATACTTGGCAGAGGAATAACAGGCATGCCGATTTGAACTGCGTATGTGTTCCAAAGTTGAAGTGGGATCGATGGCGGCACTTCTTCGGACTTTGCCTCTCCACACCCTCCATACCCCAGCGGCGAGCAAACAGATGTGCGCGCAACCGCCACGCATAGGCACGCCACAGGCGTGTTCTGCGCCGCCAGCCCGTTGCTGTCCATCGGATAATACGCACTCGGCTCGCCACTCGCCGTCATCATCAGCAACTCACCGCCTGTATGCCGATACTGCCAGTGCTGATTGTACCCCAGCGCGTTGCCTGCAGGCAAATAATCCTGCATCCCCCTAACTCCTGTTCCTTATCGTCCCGAGGTGTATACTCGCAGAGAATCGGCACGCCTCTCAACACGCCGCAACCCTACGGGCTATTCCAGAGAATTTACTCGCACCAAATATCCATGCTGGCAAGTCCATATCTGCCCTGATGCATCAATACCAAATGGACTCTCCAAGTAAGTCTGACCAAGAATTCGTCCAGCTTGTAAATTCACACGAATGACCTCTAACTTGCGCTCACGCGCTAAGTATCGGGAAAATACGGGAAAGTTGGGGTTATTATTCCAAAAGTAAGGCACCCACTTTTCAGCCGTTCCGTTAGGCGAAGAGGGAAGCGAAAGAACCTGCCGTACTGCACGGGTTTTCAAGTCAATCAATCCTACCCACTGGACATCAGCAGTGGATACCAGTAGAGGAACTTGCTTCTCTGAGTTTGCATACGGAAATAAGGTGACCCTTCCACTAATCTGTAGGGGCAGATTAGTGAAGCGTGCCTCCTCGATATTATACACTATCCATCTTGGGCGGCGAACGCCGAATTGTAGTAAAACTGTTCGAGAGTCGACCCATGTGATTGTCGAGAGGTCTATGACCTGTTCAACCGCCAGTTTGACCTCATCAGCTATGTAGCTATCTACATTCCAGATGAAAATCCCTTCTTCCTGCTCCGCGAAAACCACTGACCCGTCAGG
>Ga0079995_1089190_pt1 | contig 11782 bp, 10 predicted proteins | sample FaiFalFF_MnMetaG_2_FD_69198 | JGI IMG/M metagenome (GOLD analysis project Ga0079995, IMG submission 69198) | Freshwater microbial communities from Yellowstone National Park, Wyoming, USA - Fairy Falls C (FF_Mn_C) (SPADES assembly) (version 4) | ecosystem: Environmental > Aquatic > Freshwater >... | reverse complement strand
ATCAACAGTAGAGCGGAGAATGCAGACCTCTAAGCTCGCCCGGTTAGAGGACCAAGCGATAAAAATCCTTCTGGAGAACGAGGAAGGGATCCTCCAGTCGGAGCTCTGGCAAAGGCTAGGCGTCTCGAGCAGGGTGGGCTCCAGGCTGGCGATCAAGCTGGAGAAGAAGGGATATGTGAGGAGGGAGAGGGTTCTGGCGAAGGACAGGTGGACGCTCAAGCTGATACCTCTGATCAAGAAGTTCGACCCCTCTCCGCTTTTCGGCGCCCCTTGCCCCCTCTGCCCCTACAACCCCAACTGCGGCCCCGACCAGAGCGTGAGCCCGATCGGTTGCACCTTGATCGAGGACTGGGTCGTCAGGTCCCACAAGGAGGCACACGGAAAGACCACTGGCTGAGGCACTTCAAACGTGCAGGATTGACAGTTAGTCGGTAGGATGAGATTGCTTCGAGCATCTAACTCGGATTTCGGATTTTGAGCGGCAACCGGACACGCATCGGAAATCGCGTCCTGTAATACGAAATGGGTTAATATCGAGAGCGGTGGAAGCCTTCAATGATGGTGAGCACGGCGGCCGATGCTGTCTACTCGCTCTTCAACACGTTCCTGACGCTGGGGACTCTGATCTTCGTGGTCGTGATGGGTTACATGCTCTACCACCTCGTGAAGCATGTCAGAGCGAAGGAGGTCAAGGGTAAGGACGTCGAACTGGGGGAGCTGCCCTCTTCGGATGGCATCCCATACAAGCTGCTGATCTCCATCGTCCTCAGTGCGGCGATCGTCGTCACCTTGATCTTCAGCACCTTCTCGACGCTAGCGTACCTCGAGACGCCTCCGGACGACTCGCTCGAGATACGCGTGACAGCGTTCCGGTGGGGCTGGGAGTTCACGTACCCCAACGGAAAGACGGTGCTAGGCGAGGCGAAAGTCCCGATCAACAGACCGATTAAGTTCTACGTCACCAGTCGCGACGTCTTCCACAAGTTCGGCGTCCTATCGTTGGGCATCGGGATAGACGCGATACCCGGCAAGATCAACACCTATTGGACCGTCATCAATGTCCCTGGGACATATGAGATCAGGTGCTTTGAGCTCTGCGGCACAGGGCATGGCACGATGATCGGCAGGATAGTCGCCGTTACCGAGCAGGAGTTCAAGTCCTGGTATGAGGGAGGTGGGTGAGATGGCGGAGCACGTCCATCATTTGCCCGCATCCTCGATAAGGCGCTGGCTAACGACGACCGACCACAAGGACATCGGAATACTCTATCTCGTCACCTCGCTGTACTTCCTGATCGTCGGCGGGATCCTTGCGCTCCTCTTCAGGTTCCAGCTGGCTGACCCGTCGATCAAGCTGCTGAACGCGCAGCAGTACAACCAAGCCGTCACGATGCACGGACTGATAATGGTCCTCTTTGTGATATCGCCGCTCGCCTTCGCCTTCGCCAACTACGTGGTCCCGTTGCAGATCGGAGCGCGCGACCTTGCGTTCCCGAGGCTCAACGCGCTCAGTTACTGGCTTTACCTCTTCGGAGGGATCCTAGTCGTCATATCCTTCTTCCAGGACAGTGCGCTCGATGCAGGTTGGACGCTTTACGCTCCCCTGACTACCTCGAAATTCTCACCGTACGTCGGCGTGGACACAGGAGGCCTCGGGCTCGCGCTGCTGACAGCATCGGTCACGGTCTCGACGGTGAACTTCGTCGTCACCATCTTCAGGTCTAGGGCCCAGGGGCTGACGATAAGGGCGTTGCCGATGTTCACGTTCACGGTGCTGCTGACGGTTCTGATGATGCTCTATGCGTTCCCGTCGCTCCTCGCCGGCATAATCCTGATCGCCTCCGACAGGCTGCTCGGAACGGTCTACCTTTCGAGTCCGGAGGGAGGCTCTCTGCTCTGGGACCACGTCTTCTGGTTCTTCGGACACCCGGAGGTCTACATCGTCCTCTTCCCGGCCCTGGGTGTCATAGCTGAGGTGATCCAGGCATCGACGAGGAGGCACCTCTACGGAAGGAACGCCGTCATGATCGCGATGACGATAGTCGCGGTCCTCAGCTTCTTGGTCTGGGGCCACCACATGTTCAACACAGGGATCAACCAGGACATCAGAAAAGTCTTCACGATCACGACGATAGCGATCTCGATACCTTTCGACGCGATAATTCTCGCCTACATCTACTCGCTCGCCAAGGGGAAATTACGGGTCAGCACTCCGTTGCTCTTTGCGGTTGGAGCGATCGGCGTATTCATCGTCGGCGGCATCACTGGCGTCTTCCTGGGTTCCAACGCCCTCGACTACATCCTCCGAGGGACCTACTTCGTCGTCGCCCACTTCCACTACACCATGGTCGGAGGCGGCCTCCTCGGTCTGATCGCTGGCCTCTATTACTGGTACCCGAAGATGACCGGGAAGATGTTCGACGAGAGGCTGGGGAGGATCCACTTCGTCACTGCGCTGATCGGCTACAACCTCCTCTACTTCCCCCTATTCATCGCTTGGCAGACGCCCAGGCGCGTCCCCATCTATCAGCCTGAGCTGACGATATGGCACCAGCTCGCTACGGTAGGAGGCATGATCTTCGGGCTCTCATTCCTGATCATGTTCTGGAACTTCTTCTACAGCCTTAGGAACGGAAAGCCGGCCGGTAACAACCCGTGGGAAGCCTTCACGCTCGAGTGGGCGACCGAGTCGCCTCCACCACCCGGCAACTTCCCTGCCATACCGAGCTTCTCCGGCGGTAAGCTGACCTTCATCTCGACCAACGGAGCCCACCATCACCTGGCTGAGGCCACGCACTACTCCGTCTACCCGTTGGCGGTGAGTCTGGGCGCTTTCCTCTCGCTAGCCGGCCTCACGGTCCATCAGCTGCTCTTGATACCGGGCCTGATCTTCTTAGCGATCTCGGTCGTGGGATGGGCGAGGGAGCGCTTCATCGCCCACGAGGAGCCCTTCGGTGAGCGGTGGCCCTTCGAGAAGGTGGACAGGGTCAAGCTCGGCTGGTGGACCTTCATAGCCTCCGAGGTCACACTCTTCGGGATCCTGATTTCAGCGTACCTCTATGTCAGGGCTGCCAGCAGTACCTGGCCTGCGCCAGGGGAGATGCTCGACGTATGGCACGGCGCCATCAACACCTTCATCCTCCTGACGAGCAGCCTCACCGTGGTGCTAGCGTTGGCATCGGCGAAGGCCGACCGCAGGGGGTTGGCGGCAGGGTTCCTCGGCGCGACTTTAGTCCTCGGGCTCGCCTTCCTCTTCAACAAGTACAACGAGTGGAGGGAGCTTTTCGAGCACGGCATAACCTTCTCCAGCTCTCTGCCGGCATCGACCTTCTTCCTGACGACAGGTGTCCACGGAGCCCACGTAACCGCAGGCCTCCTGGCCCTCGTCTACCTGATCTATAGGGCAGCCAAGAGCCATTACGGCAAGGATAACTGGGAAGCGATCGAGTACTTCGGCTACTACTGGCACTTCGTCGACATCGTCTGGGTCTTCCTCTTCCCGCTGTTCTACCTGATCTGAGCCGTTCCGTTTTTTTCTCGGTCTCTTGGGCACGCGGAGCGCCATTGCCCTCCGATCCCGGGACCATCACTTATTAGCTGACAAGGGGCTTTCAGGCCAGGGATTGATCAGGCTGGGGCTGATCGGCAAGACCAACACGGGGAAGACCACCTTCTTCAACGCGGCCACGCTCCAGTCGGCAGAGGTATCCACATATCCCTTCACGACGAAGCAACCCAACTACGGGGTAGCGTACGCTCTGAGCCCATGCGTCGACTCCGAGTTCGGCGTGAAGTGCAACCCGAAGTCGGCGCCGTGCGTCGAGGGCTGGAGGTACCTGCCCCTCGAGCTGATAGACCTGCCTGGGCTGATCAAGGGAGCTTGGGCCGGAAAAGGGCTGGGGAACCAGTTCCTATCGGTCGCGTCTCAGTCGGACGCGCTGCTCCACGTCGTCGACGCTTCGGCGAGCGTGGACGAGGAGGGGAGGTTGACGGAGCCTGGGAAGGGAAACCCGGTAGCGGACGTCTACGACATCGAGGAGGAGCTGGTGATCTGGCTGATGAAGGTCCTGGAGAGGAACGAAGACAGGGTCACTAAGGCCCTGAAATCCGGCAAGTCGCTGCCCGAAGCCATCGCCGAACCCCTCAGGGGGATGAGGGTGACGGAGCAGCACTTGGAGCTGGCTTTGAGGCTCTCGGGTCTGAACAACAAGGACTTCGAAAACTGGAACATGAACGACGACAGGAGGTTCGCGCAGGTCCTGAGGGAGGTGACGAAGCCGACGATCATAGTCGCCAACAAGATAGACGTCGAGGGCTCTGAAAAGTTCTACCAGGAGCTGGTCGAGAAGTTCCCTGACAGGATAGTGGTGCCGGTCAGCGCCGAGGCCGAGCTGATCCTGAGGAGGGCTGAGCAGAAGGGCCTGATTCGGTACAAACCGGGGGAGGAGAAGTTCGTGATAACGGGAGGGAGCGCCCTGACCGAGCAGCAACGGTGGGCGCTGGACATCATCAACGAGCGGGTCTTCGGGAAGTACATGAGGACGGGAGTCCAGTTCGCGATCAACGTGGCCGTCTTCAAGCTGCTACGGATGAACGTCGTCTACCCGGTGTACGACGTGAAGACCCTCACCGACCGGCAGGGGAACGTCCTGCCCGACGCGTTCCTCGTCCCTTCGGACGCCACTGTCAGGGACCTGGCCGAGAGGATCCACAAGGAGCTCGCGAAGGGCCTCCTTTACGCCGTCGACGTCAGGACGGGCCTGAGGCTTCCGGCCGATTACAGGCTCAAGGACAGAGACGTCATCAAGATAGTCTCGACGACGGCCCACGGGTGATGCCTTGGAGATGCGTGATCAGGAGTCGAGGCTTAGGCTCCTTCTCTACAAATGGGCACTGAAGAACGCGCTGGACCACGGAGGGAAGGCGCAGGAGAAGCCGGTGATAGCGAAGGTCGTGGCCGAGGACCCAGGAGCGAAGGCGGCGATGTCTTTCCTGTTGCAGGAGGTGAAGGCAGTCGTGGAGCGCGTCAACTCGATGGGCCTCGAGGAGATAGCGCAGGCTCTCTCTGAGATCGACCCGTCGCTTCTGGCCGAGAGGAGGACGAAGGAGGAGAGGAGGACACTTCCTCCCTTGCCGAACGCTGTGAAGGGTGCTGTCGTCACGAGGCTCCCGCCGGAGCCGAGCGGATACATGCACATAGGCCACGCCTTGAGCGGCCTCCTCAACTACCTCTACAAGGAGATGTACGGCGGGAAGCTCTGGCTCAGGTTCGAGGACACGGACCCGAGGAAGGTCAAGCCGGAGTACTACGACTCGTACAGGGAGGGCTACAGCTGGGTCGGGATCAGATGGGACCACGAGAAGAACAACAGCGACGACATGGAGCTCTTCTACGATTATGCGAGGAGATTGATCGAGTCGGGGAAGGCATACGCGTGCACATGCGAGAGGGAGAGGATGAGGAAGCTGAGGGCTGAGGGCGTCGAGTGCGAGCACAGGTCGAGGGAGAGGGAGTGGCACCTCGAGATGTGGGACGGGATGCTCTCGGGCAGGTTCGGTGAGGGGGAGGTATCGGTGAGGTTGGTGGGAGACATGAGGTCGAGCAACACGACGCTTCGGGACCCGGTCATCATGAGGATCGTTGACCACCCTCACCCCCTGAAGGGCGACAGGTACAGGGTTTGGCCGACGTACGACTTCGCCGTCAGCATCGAGGACGCGATATGCGGTGTGACCCACGTCCTCCGGACCTCCGAGTTCATGTTGAGGGACGAGCTCCAGGACCTGATAAGGAGCTACCTCGGCCTTCCCAACCCGACCTACGTCGAGTACGAGAGGTTCGAGTTCGAGGGGACGCCTGTGGCCAGGAGGGAGATCAGGGCCCTGATCGAGAAGGGCGTCATCAAAGGTTGGGACGACCCGAGGCTGGCTACCGTCGCGGCGATCAGGAGGAGGGGGATAGTCCCTGAGGCTTTGAGGGAATTCGTGACGAGGTACGTCGCCATGACCCAGAGCAGGAAGGTCTACTCTTGGGACCTCCTCTACGCCATCAACAGGAGGCTGATCGACCGCGAGACGCCTCGGATGTTCTTCGTCGACGACCCCGTCAAGCTCACCCTGCTGAACCTAGAACCCGTAGAGGTCGAGATCCCCCTCCACCCGGAGGGGCACATGGGCTTCAGGAGGCTCAGGGCTTCGAAGGAGGTCTACGTGAGGCGCCAGGACCTCTTGGAGGTCGGGGCCGGTGGCAAACTCAGGTTGAAGCATCTGGCCAACGCGAGGGTCCTTCGCCTCGAGGACGGCAGGGCGGTCGGAGAGGTTTCGCCAGGACCTCCGGAGCCGGGGATGAGGGTGGTCCAGTGGGTCCCTGTAGAATCAGCCGTGCCGACGCGGGTCCTAGTGCCGGGGCCGATCTTCAGACCCGACGGTTCCTTCAACGAGGAGAGCCTGAGGACGGTTGAGGGGTACGCGGAGCAGAACGTCCTGAACCTGAAGAAAGGGGATAGGGTCCAGTTCGAGAGGTTCGGATACTGCGTCAAGGACTCCGAGGTCGAGCCGGTCTTCGTCTTCACGCACCAGTGACGCTCGCCTTCCTGACGAACTGCTCGTGACCGCGGGGACAGATCACGTAATACTTGTCGCCCCTGTCCTCGTAGTGGACAGCTTCAACCTCCACCCTGCAGATCAGGCACCTGAACCTCATCACCCTTCAAGGCAACCTCTTGAAGATCAACCTACCCTCCTCCAGGACGAGCTCGAACTCCTCGTTGACCTCGAACCTCACGCCGAGCCGCTCGTACTCCTCCTCCGTCAAGTAGAGGACGATCTTAGGGAGGAACCTGTCGCGTTGGACGGGTATGAAGCCCATCGACTGGAGCTGCGAGACCAGCGACTGGAAGAGCTGCTGGGCCATCACGAACTCCTCGGTTAACACACCTCTAGACGGTTGCTGGTAGGTGCTCCTGACTTCGACCAGCTCGATGACCTTTCCGGGCCTGCCTGTGTCCGGATCCGTGTAAGCCGTGACCCTGAAGACCCTGACCCTAGTCACCTGAGCCCCATCGCAGCGCCGCCTAATTTCGCTACCTTTCGGTGAATTCTGTGAAGAGGAGGATGCGCATGGAGGGCCTTTCACCGTCCTTTGACCCGTAACAACAGATATCCCAGCGGCCGGAGAACTTTGTTATGTTAGAAGGAATGGAGCCCATAGACGCGGTGAACCGGTAAGTATCAGGGGGTGAAAAGGGGGTGGGTTAGTAGATGGCTGTAATGTTATCAGTACGGCCGGGTGTCTAGGGCCTCGGATCGGAGCCGGGTGAGATCTGACAAACTCCTGCTTTTCGCAGGTCCCCTGCCCTGAAGGCGGGGGTGAAATCCCGAAGAACCCTCCCTTTCGGGAGTCCGGTCTCCCCGAGTCTCTCGACTCGGGTCCAACCCGTTCCAAGGCTTCCCCCACCCGGCCGCCTTCCCTCCTCATCTGAAGCTTCCTGGAGAACTTCCATATCTTCCTTACCAGCCTAAGCTCAGCTTTGATGACTTTCTCGGACTTCGGATTCAAGTGATAGATCCTCAAGGTCAGCTGATTCAGCGCATGGCTGAAGCGTCCGTCGTGGATCAGCTTCTTCTCCGATGCTCTCTCGCTGAGCTTGATCCCGGCTTTGTTTATTGCTCCTATCAGCGTATCACATGGTAACACCTCGAGGAAGACCTCGCAGGCATGGGCCTGAGAAATGATGTCGTCCTCAATCTTCAGCTTTTTGAAGAGGTCTGCTACCTCGGGATAATACTTCAACACGGTATCGACGAATATTCGTGCGTTCTCCTCTATGTCCGTCACCAGTTTGGCCACTCTGTTCCTCTTCTCCTTCGGAAACGTCTTGAGCCTTTGGCGGTACTTTTGGTAGTTTATGCCGGAATCCCTCCAGAGTTGCATCTCCAACAGGCAATCTAGATACCTCCAATCAATGCGCTGAAGGTACTTCTCTTTGATGAATGCCTGAAGCACAGCGTCAGTAAAGTCGTTCTTCGGGACTTCGATCTTAAGCTTCTTCTTCAGGAACTTCCTGAACTTAGTGATGACCGTCAGTCGCCTTATGAAGTAGACTTCTATGCCAGCCTTACTAACTTCCATCAATAATTCCGCACGGCTCGGAAACAAGACATCGACAAGGACTCTGCGGACGTTGTTCTTCACCAAGAAGTCCAGTAGCTCCTCTTTCTTAACGGTGGTAATTACTGGCTTCTCTTCCGGAATGAAGACTACGGGATCTCTCTTTCTGTGGAAGTCGATCGATGCGCCGTCAAACGGTTTGAGACCGCGTTCTATCAGCTGTCGATAGAAGTCTAATGCTTAGTTCTTCAGCGCCTCTTCCTTAGCCCTTTGCTCGAGCATAGCTTCCTCGTTGACCTTCTTCCTCATTTCTTCTTCACCCCGTCTCCGTCCCCGTCTCCCCGGGGGAGAGAAAGCGAGAGGCAGGCCGGGCATCCGGCCGCGTCCTCGAGAGCCACTTATGGCTCCCGCAGGCCCATCGGCCTTCCCCCGAGGACCCCCAGAGGGGGCCCTCAGGGGAGCTCGGACTCTCCCCTCTACCCCCTCTGGGGCGGGGATGAACATTGCTCTAGCGAAACCAAGTAGAACTTGTACTTCACGCTGGCAATCTCTTCCTCCGTCAGCACGCGTCCTTCGGGAAGCCGCGAAAGCAACTGAAATACCACCAGTATGGTGTTGGCGTCAATGGTCACCTGTTTCCTCTCTGCCTTCACTTCAATGCCCAATTTGGAGGTCAGGAAGGCGGCAGTACTCTCGTGACCGATCGCCGACTCGAATTCGGTCGAAGACAGAAACTTCTTCACTTCGTCAGCCGTAATCTCTCTTACCCTCAAAGTCGTCTCAGCTGACGACATCGGCAGCATCGATAGACTGAAGGCATTTGCCAGCACTACTTTCGGCATCTTCTCACCCCTCCCCTCCAGGCAGGCTGGCGCGCCCCCGCCAGCGATACCGGCCCCGAACGGACTGTCGTCGTGCTTATCTTTGTTGTTGGGCCGGAGCGTCTGTCGTCCACAAACCTCCCTCCCCGGGGCCCGGGGGCAAAGGGTGACGGCCCCGGGAAGGTTGCCCACTTGGGCATTTTCTCACCTCCTGAAACCCCTCCCTCGGCCTCCACCGGACCCCGCGAGACCTTTCGGTCCCGCGAGGCTGGGCCAGGAGGGCATCGGGAGGTTTCCCAGCGCGCCCACACCTGCCCGGGGCCAACCCCCAGACGGAGCCAACCGGCCCCGCCCGGAGATTAACCCCGAGCAGGGCCGGTGGCTTCAAAAAAGGAAACAGGGGTTGGCGTAGGGGAGGGGAGGAGTCAGAAGTCGTCGTCACCGGAGTCTTCCCACTTCCGGATTTCCCGGGCCCTCCGCTCCCTTAACCGGGTCAACATGTCTGCCCATTCGGGAGGGAGGACCTGCCGGGTCCGGTCTCTTCCCACTCCTCCTCTTCGTCCCATTCCTCCTCCTCGAAGTCCTCGTCGTCCTCCCACTCTTCCTCCTCCCACTCTTCCTCTGCCCAGATTTTTCGGGCCCTCCATTCCCTTATCGAATCGCCATGTCCGCTCACCAATCACCTTCGAGATCTCAAGACATTGGGAAGGAGGGCCTCTCGAACCCGGGCAGCTTCATGGCGATTCCCCGGGGGCGCCGGGGCTTCAAGATGACCACCGGTTTCCCCCCGATAGGGGGCCCGGACCCCAGCAACCCCCTCCCCCTCGGAGCCTCCCCAGAGGAGGCCCCGGGGAGAGGGTCCCCGGCAAGCCCCCTCTGGGGCGGCCTCAAAAAAGGGGAAAATGGTTTTGGGGAGTTGGCGGGAGGAGGGAGTCGTCAGAAGTCGGCGGAAGTCAAATGAAACTCAGCAGGAACGGAGCTATGAAGTTCACGAAGACGATCGTCAGCAGTCCTGAAACGATAAGCCTGTAGCCGAGCCACTCCTGGCGCAATCCGAGCGCCAGGATGAGGCCGACGAGAACTTGCGCGACCCCCAGAACATTGAGAATCGGTGCCAAGACCTCGAAGACCGTCAGTACGATGTTTCTGATGAGTTGACTGATTCTTTCGCCCACTTCTGCCACCGTTATCAGGATTATCAATTCCCCCATCCACCCCCACCCCCGGGTATTCGGGGCCATCGGGGCCGGACTCATGGGGGACATCCGGGGCGGACCCGGAGTCGCCCCTCTTCCGGCCCCTCTCCCTAACTCCCGAGGGCACGCGCTCTGCCCCCGCTCCCTTTGACGGGAGGACAACCCAGGGGTAAGGGTCCCTTCCTTCGTCCTCATCGTAGCGAGCCTCGTCGAAGGACGATTTATCCAGCCTTGGCCTTGCGAGCATCTGTTGGGCGTCGGTAAGGAAGCGTGAGTATCAGCAAAAAGGGGGTGGTGGGGTTTACGTGAGCGTCAGGGTTTGTTTGATATCTTCGACGATCTTCTGTACCATCTTGACCTGGACTCTCGGGGCCGTCTCTAGTCTCCTGAGTATTCTCAATTTGGCTTCCTCCGAGATCAGCCTTACAAGCTCTCCCCTTGTGACATAGACCCAACCCCTCCATACGGTTTGGTTCTCGAGTCTCCACTCGGCACCATCGATCCTTTTGGCGAGCCTCGAGTAGTCGGTGATGTGTATCTTGTAATGGAGACCAGTTTTCTTCTTCTCTTCCGGTCCGCACTTCTCTGCCCTAATGATGAGGTCTTTCCAGACCACCTCAAGTAATCCGTCATCCTCAACGCTCATGTTAAGGAAGGCTTCGATCCTTCGGCGCTCAGCCTCGGCCCACCGCTCCCAGACCCGGCGGTCCCGTATCTGGGAAACGATGAACATGCCGAGGCCGAACGTCAAGACGTCTTCGAGGGGGTCCCCAAAAGGCCATGGGAACCCCCTTATCGCTATCTCCACCCTCTTCTTCGCCTTCTCGATGAGGTCCTTATTCTCGAGAAGTTCGCTGACCTCAAAGGCGCTGGCGAAGGCCCGTGCCTCTAACAGCACGGGGACCCCCGCCAGCACTTTTAATGTAATCTTCGGTGGTTCTTTCGGTTCTGTGACAGGTCGTTGAGTTTGCTGAGTCGGTGGTGTCTGTTCTCTTGTTGGTGTCTGCCGTCCAAGCGTCGACCCAAGCATCGGCTCCTTCTCCTGTTCCTCTTGAGTCACCTGAGAGAACCCACCCAGCTCTTTCTCGATGAGTTGGGCGAGCTCTCTCAGGCTTTGTTCGTCGAGAGTTCTGATGACCTCCCAAAGGGCTTTCTTTCTCGCGTTTTCAAATTCTTCCTTGGTAATCGTCTTCTCTTCAGACCAGCGGAAGTGTGGGTAGTGTAGGCGGAAATTCTCCACCTGTTCGCTGTAAGTCAGCGTCGGATCCCACACCCCGACCCAATCCACAACTTTTGGGTCGAGGTGTGGGTTCAACTCAAGAAAGCGCCTGATTAATGACCGGAGCTCGATGTAGTTGATGAACTTATTGATGCTTTCAGCACTTCTTGCTAACGCTCGTGCGTAAGCATCGATGGTTTCCTCGTCAATCTCGATTTTTTTGCCGTTCAAGGTAGCACTCCCCTCCTTCTTTGGACTTCAAGAAAGATGGGCATGTCAGCTAGCTTCACTGTCTCAGCCTCCACCCTCTCCTGAACCCTTCGCGGTCCCTATTATCCGGGCATGGCCCGAGCCCCCACAGCCCTTTCGGGCGGGGGTTCTCCTACAGGATACAGATTCGGGCGCGCGGCGCCCAGCACCCAAACCGGGTGCAACT
>Ga0079995_1066101_pt1 | contig 11782 bp, 7 predicted proteins | sample FaiFalFF_MnMetaG_2_FD_69198 | JGI IMG/M metagenome (GOLD analysis project Ga0079995, IMG submission 69198) | Freshwater microbial communities from Yellowstone National Park, Wyoming, USA - Fairy Falls C (FF_Mn_C) (SPADES assembly) (version 4) | ecosystem: Environmental > Aquatic > Freshwater >... | reverse complement strand
AAAAAATCAACAGAAAAATTGATAGATAGGTATAAAAAAAATGGATATTATTGGGAATTAATAAAGTTAAAAGGAAGTCTAAAAAAATTAGAGACATATGAAGAGATAAAAGAAATAACTCAAATAATGGATGACGCAATAGAAGAATCTGCATTAAAATGGATAGATAAATGTGTAGAAAATAGGAATATTGAGGGATTAAAACCTCTTTTTGATGAGGATGAATTAGCAGAAAATATAAGAGATAAGGCAAAAATAGAATTTATTAAAATGCTTGGAGATAAAATCATGAATAAAAAAGATTGATAGACAGAAAGAAAAAATTGATTTTTAGGCATAATTAAGTTAAAAATTGATTATTTCTTTGCATAAACTTTTTAAATAAAACAAGCAAAAATATCAAAAAGTTTACTTGTTAATTTAAGGTGGTTAAATGCTTGAAATGTCTGAATTAGCAGAAGCTGGAAGAGATATGGCAAGGGAAGAAAATATTGAGAAAAAGAAATTGAAAGAGGAAGGAAAAAAAGAGGAGATGAAAATAAACATAAGTGGCTTTTTGTTATTTCTATTTTTCTTTCATTTTAGCATTTTTTTTGCTGCTTGTACTTATGAAAAGATAAATCTTCTTGGCGTTGACATAAACATTGGAAAAGCTGGAGAAGTTGAACTTGAAATAAAACCAACAACAGGAGAAAAAGAGTTAACAATTGATTTAGACAGAGCAATTTATGATCAAACTTTACAGCAATCTCTAAAAGCAGCTTACAATTTAGCAAAGCAAAAAGCAAAAAATTCTTGCCCAGTAGTTTTAACTTTTAAAGGTTTTTCCCAGTCTTTATCTGGGCCTTCAGGAGGTTTGCCTATAGCATTAGCTCTTTACAAAAGTTTCTCAAATGACAAAATCGAGCTATCTAATTATGCTATAACAGGGGCTATAAATGAATTTGGAAATGTACTTCCTGTTGGAGGAATATTAGAAAAGGCTGAGGTAGCAAGCAAAAACAAGAAGAAAATGATAATGCCAATAACAGATAGGTTTGATTATATTTTAATGAAATTTTTTTACCCTAATTTAAATGTTTTTTATGTCCAAAACTTTGATGAAGCAATATCAGTGATAAAGGGAAATAGCAAAGGAATTAATCCTGGAGAAATTTTATTTAGACTTCCACCAACATTAACTATTGAGAAAAACAGTTCATTTGTTTATGACTTCAATTTGTATTATGATCAGTTAAAAAATGATTATACAGAAACGTTAAAGAGGTTAAATGGAAAAATTCCAAACGATGCTTATAGTTATTATTCAGAAATCATCTATTTAAGTGAAAGGGAAAAAGGCAAAGGCTATTTTTATACAGCTAGTAACTTGCTTTTTACTAATATTGTTGAACTTTTAGCCATTGATGCTTTGATAAATAATAGAAATGTAAAGGCAGAAGCTGAAAGTTGTTTAGCTAAAGTAAAAAGTGAAAATGTAAGCATTAATGTTAATAACTTTGAACTTGTTGGAGGAGCAAAGTTTAGGATTAAAAGAGCTGAAAACAGATTAGCAATGCAACAAAATGAAAATACAAAAAGTGCAAAAGCTTATAAAGAAAAGGCTAACGGAGAGGCTTTAGAATGGTGTAAATTTGCATCATTGCTCATTGAAAAAGCAAAAAAAATTGAAGGAAAAGAAATAAATGAAAGTGCTTTAAAGGATTATGTTGTGTCAAAAATCTTTAGTGTTAATGAAAACATTTTAAACGAAGAAGGAAAAGAGTTTTTCAAAGCCGCCATGCAATCAAGTGCTCAACAAGATTATTTAACTGCTGCTGTGTTCTTAGCATATCTTGATTCAACATACTCTTTTGCAAATTATGAAATAAGAGATTTCAAATCGTTTTGGGGAAAAGTTTTTGGAAGCCAGGCAGAGTATTACTTTTACACAAACACCCCACAAGGCAATATAATGAAATTGGCCTTAAACTTTGAAGAAATATATAATGTAGCAACAAAAGGAACTGAAGAAAAAAGCAAGATAAACGAAACAATATTTAACGAAACGAAAAAAGAAACTGAGAAAAAGGCTGAGACTGAAAAAGAGATAAAAGTAAATAAAACTGAAAGCATCAATGAAACATGGAAAAAACAAGAGATATCAATAGAAAAAAGTGAAAAAGAAAAAATTAAAAACACATTGGAGCAATTTTTATTAGGTTTTATAATCTTGACAATCTTAGCCGTTTTTGCTTGGTTCTTAGCAAATCTTGGAAAGAAAGAAAAGAAAGGAAGAAGGTATAAATATGGAGGTAGAAAAGGTTATAAAAGTTTGGAATGAATCACTGAAAAACATAGATAAAAACACTGGTTATGAAAATTTTTTTGTTGAATTGCAAAAAACAGATATCTTTAGCTATAAATTTCCATTTTGTAACTTACTAAAAAATTATTATGACAAGCTTATAAAGAGCAGAGATGAAGAAGAGAAAAAGAAGTTTTTAAAAATTTTTTCAAAAACTCTAAAAAAAATAAGAGAAAAAAATGAGAAAATAAAAGAGCTGTATGCTAATTATGAAAAAAGCAGAGATATAATAGAAAAAGCTTTAACAAATGGTTATATAAGTGAAGAAGAGATAAAAGATGATGAGTTGAAAAACAAACTTCAAGAGGTTGGGATAACAATATTAAAAGATGCTAAAGAAAAACTTGAAATAGCACTTTATGACGATGTTTTTTATCTTGTTGAAAAGGAAAAAATAAAAGAACTTGAAGAAATAATGAAAAGAAAAGAAAAAATAATGAATGAATTACAAGTAACAAATGCAAAAAAACAGGCTTATGTTTTAACAGACGATGAAGAAAAAGAATTTGAAAAAAAGCAATTGCAACTTGCTGAAGAGTTAAAAAAGCTTGATGGGTTTATAAAAATAGTTATATGAGGTGGTTAAATGGAAAAAATATCAACTGGTATTGAAGGTTTAGACAAAATGCTTGAGGGAGGATTAATAAGAAATAGGCATATAGCAATTTGCGGTGGCCCAGGATGTGGAAAAACAACTTTCTCAATGCAATTTCTTTATGCTGGAGCAAAAATAGGGGAAACTGGTTATTACTTATCATTAGAAGAAGTGCCAGAGCAGATAATGGCTAACACTGCATCTGTTTTTAGCAATTTAAAAGATTTGCCAACATATTTTGGAGATAAAATCATTGTGGAAAAACCAGAAGAATACAGCTTAGATAAAATGATTGAGTTGATAGAAAAAAGGGTTGTTGAAAACAATGCAAAAAGAGTTGTTATTGATAGCTCAACTGTTGTTGAAGCATTCTTTCCTAATATATATGAATATAGAAAGGGGATGATGGAATTTTTAAACTTGCTAAAAACTCTTGAAACAACTGTTTATTTCATAGTAGAAGTTGAAAGTGGAGAGCTTGGAATAAAATATCAAATGGAGCATTATATAATGGATGGAATTATAAATTTGTACAATTTGAGGAGAGGAGAAAGTAGAGTTAGAGCAATAGAAGTTTATAAAATGAGAGGAGTAAACCATAGCACTCAATTAGTTCCAATGAGGATAACTCCTTCTGGAATAGTTGTTTATCCTACAGAGAAAGTTCTTTTATTTGCTTATTTGCTGGTTAAAATGTATGATCATAAGTTAATAGAACAAGAAGTATTTAACTATTGGGAAAAGGAAAAGATTTATGAAAAGCAAAAAGAGATCTCAGAAAAAAGCAAAAATTTCATCTACTTTGTTGATGGGCCTCCATATGCAACAGGAGAGATTCATCCAGGGACTGCCTGGAACAAATGTATAAAAGATGCCTTTATAAGATACTACAGAATGAATGGTTATGCAATAAATGACAAACCTGGCTTTGATACTCATGGGTTGCCAATAGAAGTAAAGGTTGAACAAAAACTTGGAATAAAAAATAAGCAGGAAATAGAAAAAATAGGCATTGAAAGATTCATAAAAGAATGCAAAGATTTTGTAGATAAATATATACAAGTTATGACAAAGCAGTTCAAAAGACTTGCTGTATGGATGGATTGGGAAAATCCATATATAACATACAAGAATAGTTATATAGAAAAATGCTGGAAAATGCTGAAAAAAGCCAATGAAAAAAACTTGCTATATAATGATGATTATGTTATTCCATATTGTTACAGATGCCAAACAACACTTGCAAATTATGAACTTGAGTATTATGAAAAAACAGATCCAAGCATATATGTAAAGTTTCCAATAAAAGAGAAAACCTATTTACTTGCATGGACAACAACACCGTGGACATTGATAGGCAATATGGCTATTGCAGTTCATGAAGAGCTTAAGTATGTTGAATTAGAAGTAGAAAATGAAAATTTGATATTGCTAAATTCTAAAGTTGATGAAATATTGAAAAAAACTGGTAAAAATGGAATAATAAAAAGGGTTTTTGATGGAAAAGAATTAGTTAATTTGCCATATAATCATCCATTCCAAGATTTGATAAAGAAAAATGTGGAAAGAAAGGTTGTTGGAGCAAAAAATCTTGTAACTGAAGAAACTGGGACAGGAATAGTGCACATAGCTCCAGCTCATGGACCAGAAGATTTTGAAATTGGAAAATTGTATAATATTGAACCATTTAATCCTGTTAATGAACAAGGATTTTACACTGAAGAAGCTGGATTCTTTAGTGGAAAGCATGTAAAAGATGCAAACGAAGAAATAATAAAAATACTAAAAGAAAGGAACATGCTTTATTTTTCAGAAAAAATTAGGCACAGATATCCTCATTGTTGGAGATGTAAAACCCCTCTTATATATTTAAAAACAAAACAATGGTTTTTGAAGATAAATAATATAAAAGAAAGGATGATAGAAGAAGCAAAAAAAATAAAGTGGTTTCCAAAAATTGCAGAAACAAGGTTTTTGGATGTTTTAGAAAAATCGCCTGATTGGTGTATTAGCAGGCAAAGATATTGGGGAGTGCCACTACCTATATGGAAATGTGAAAAATGTGGAAAAATCTTTGTTATAGGAAGTAAGGAAGAATTAAAAGAAGACATAGATGATTTACATAGGCCTTATATTGATAATGTTGTTTTAAAATGCGAATGCAATGGAACAGCAAAAAGGTTGCCAGATGTTATGGATGTATGGTTTGATTCTGGTAATGCTGTGTGGGCAAGTAGTGATATAGATAAAGATGCTGATTTAATAATAGAAGGACATGATCAAACAAGAGGTTGGTTTTATTCTTTACTTGGATGTGGTGTTATTTACAAAAACAATGCGCCTTACAACAATGTTGTTATGCATGGGTTTTTCCTTGATGAAAAAGGAGAAAAGATGAGTAAAAGCCTTGGAAACTTTATCCCAGTAGATGAAATACTAGATAGATATGGATGTGATGCTTTTAGGATTTTCTCATTAAGCAATAACGTTTGGGAAGACATAAAATTTACTTGGAAAAGTTTAGAGGAAGCAAAAGCTTTTCTTCTTGTTTATATAAATCTTGTAAAATATGCTGATCTAACAATAAATGAAAAAATATATAGTGAGTTAAGAGAAATGTCTAAAGATGAGCTTTTATTACATGATAGATGGCTATTATCAAAATTGAATGAAACGATAAAAGAGTATCATAAAGCTTTTGAGGAAAAAAACATTGCAAAAGCATTGAGAAGCTTGAAAACATTTATAGTTGATGATGTAAGCAAAAAGTACATGAAAATAGCAAAAGATTATATAAAAGAAGGGGAAAAAAGCTCTGTTTATGCATTTTATAAAACATTAATTAATATATCAATTTTATTAAGCCCTTTTTCTCCAGTTATCACTGAATATTGCTATGTTAATTATCTTAAGAAGTTTGAGAAAAAAGAAAGTATTCATTTGTTTAGAATGCCAAAAGAGGATGAAAAGTTTATAGACAAAAAGATTAACGATGCTGCTGATGTTGCTTTTTCAATAATTGAAGAAGGATTAAAAATAAGGGCTAAGATGAAAGTAAAATTAAGGTTTCCGCTAAAGACAGTTTATATAAAAGAAAATGAAAAAGAAAAAATAGAAATGATAACAGCTTTTTCATACGTAATTAAAAAGCTTTTAAACGTTAAAGAGGTTGTTATAGGATCAAGCAAAGAAGAAGTTGAATCAAGTGAAAATGGATACATAGCACTATCTAAAAAAATAGATGAAAGCTTATACGAAGAAGGAATAATAAATGAAATTTGTAGAAAAATTCAACATTCAAGAAAACTTATCAGTTTAAAACCCGAAGAAAAAATTTATGTAACTATTTATTGCGATGAAGAAATTTCAGCAATAGGGAAAAAGTTTGATGAAGAAATAAAGAGGCGTGTTAATGCTGTTTTCATATCGTATGAACAAAAATTAACAGAAGAGGAAGCAAAAGACTTTTATAAATATGAGATAGGCGAAAAACCATTTTATGTAAAAATAACAACATTGCAAGAATAAAGAAAAAAGAACAAAATAATCATTAAGCTCTAACACACCTTAACAAAAAATAACGCTGAGCTTTAACAAATTGATTGTGGCTTTTGCTTATTTCAACACACATAACTTAGGACTTGTCAAAATGTTTGTAAATAAAGTTTTTTATGATTTTTTTATCAGTTTTTTGGCTTTGGAAACCTTAAAAAGTTCTCATTTTATGATTTTTAGTTTCCATTCATTGTCTATCTTATCTATCTTTATAACCCCATTTTTTATTTTATAATTCTTTGCTATTATTTCATATATGCCTTTTTTATCAACAACAAAATTAAAGATTCCATAATCATCTGGATATCCATCGTATATAACATCTGAATTTCTCAATACTTTTATCCTCTCCTTTATTGGATTTCCATAAAAGTCTTTAATAACACCCTTTGCTATATTACCAAAAATTTCAACATGAACTTGGTATTTATAATCTTTTTTGCTAAGCAAAAAAATAATAATAAATAAAAGTAAAAGAAAAAAAGCTACCTGATTGTTAAAATCTAAAACAGCAACTTCTGTATTGCTTTTATTATAGTTAATGATTAATTTGGAGAATCTGTTTGATGATGAAACTTCTATTATGTAATTTCCTTTCTTTAGAGAGATCGTTATTGGCTTATCGATATTTTTCTTTTCCAGAATTATTGTATTTTCTTTTTTTATCGTTATATCATATAAAACATTCTCTTCTGGTCCTATAGTAACATTGTTTTCTTCTTTGATTTTTATTTCAGCTACTTTCCTGAAAACATTTCTTTTTTCTTTTACTTTTATTTCATTATCTCCTAATAGAATATAGTTACTTTCATTAAGTAAAACCTTATAAGACCCTTTTACTGAAGGAAAAAAAGAAAAAGACCCATTTTCATCAGGTTTAACAGTTCTTATCTCGTTATATGGAGATACTATGAAAACTTCTAAATTTCTTATTATGTTATTGTTTTCGTCAACCAACAGAAAAGTAACATTCTCTTGAACAAATGCTTCTCCAGCTGTTAAAATTTTTAACTTCTTTTTCTCAATTTTTTGTTCTGTTAAGTTATCAAGCTTTATACATTTTTCCGTTATTACTTGAGTTGAAAAATCCTTATAACCACCCTTTGTTGCTATAATGTCATATATATCAGTACTTTCTTGTCTATCTAAATTTATTGATATGTTATATACATCGACAAAATAAAGAGTTCTGTTGCTTGTTCTCGAAACTAATAAAACATTAGCTGTTATTGGAAATATCAAAGAGTAAACATAAATGTTAATTTCATCTTTATAACAATCATAATTCACTTCAAGCTTTATTTCAGGTTGTTTTCCTATTTCTCTTAAAACACAAGCAACATCTTCAGCTATAATTGGATTGTAATCATAAAATTCGCCTATAAATTTTTCACTTTTATAAGGATACATTAAGCCAGTATCTGCAAAATAATCTTTATTGCTATCGTTTATAAAACCATTTAAGTAATAACCTTTTATATCTCTATAATAGTTTTTATCAACATTTATGGAAGAATTTAAGGCTTTTATGTAAAAGTCTTTATTCGAACAAAAAATACTTTTTGTTACGTTTGCCTTAGAATAGCTAAATATAGAAAAGGCTTCATCTTTAAATTTTGTATATGAAATCTCCAGAGATGAGTTATAAGCATATAACATGTTTTCTATCTCAGAATTTGAAATGGTTATGTTATGACTGTTATTTACAAAAAAATATTCAAAAGAACCTTTTATGAAGACATTTTTGCTATCTTGAATACCTAAGTAAAAGTAATCTCCTTCTACTTTTTTTTCTTCTTGAGAATCAAAAATCATAAGGGACTTTTTATTATTTATTACGCTGTTTAAAACATAAAAAAAGCATGTAGAGCCATCAACCTTTAAGTCTTCCATCTTAGAATCATAAATCTTTATTAAGGTAGAGTTGCAATACAAATAGGCTTTAGTTCCAGAGAAAAAAGTTAATCTAAATGCTAATAAACTATCTTCAAAATAACCAAAAGAAAGTTCTTTAGTTGATTGAGAAACATTAACAGAGAACGTTAGATTGCTGTTATATGCTTTTACATCGCTTAAATTTTCAATAACTCCTTCAAAAAAAACGTTAGAGTTATTTATAAAAAACGTTATGTTTGAAAAAATAACATTTTTAAATGTGATGTTTGATGATAAAATTTCAATAACTCCTGAAAGCCTTTTCCAATCTCCTTTAATTTGTATGCTCTTGTTATTGATACTGCAGTTAAAAATATTAACCTCATTATTTCCTATATTATTAAAATTACAATCGTTTGTATTGTTTGCAATCGAATTTGCATATGCATTAATTATTAAAAGAAAATAAAAAAGATAAGATAACAGTTTTGCAAAATGCAAGCCTCTTTTAAATTTATCATGAGAGTACATTTTCCTTATCATATTGACTTATTCAATTTTTTCTAATGTATATAAAATAATGTTCTTTGTCATAAGGGTTTAAGTCTATAACTTCCAGTGTTTCAAAATCAATTAAATTAGTATTAATACTTTTTAGTGCTTCTTCCAAAGTTTCTTTTTTGTCTTTTTTTACATCAATACTATGCGATTTTAAACATAAAAACACATGTTCTGGAAAGAACATTTTAACATTCTTTATTAATATCATATCTTGATCTCTTTGTGCCAAATCTTGATATATTATATCTACTTTTCCAACATCTTTATAAAACTCTGGCTTTCTTGCATCTGCTAATATTGGCACTATATTTTGCCTTTTTTCTGCTAATATAATGAGCTTTTCCATCATTTTTTCACTTATTTCAACAGCATAAATAATGCCTTTTTTGCATATATCTGATAAATGGCTAACAGTTGTTCCAGTAGATGCTCCTAAATAAAGAACTTTTGAACTTTCATTAAATGGGAAGTTTTTCAAACCTTTTTTTATAGCCGCAGCTAATTTACTTCTCCAAAAATCCCAACATCTATATTGAATTCCGTTTTTTTCAACAATTTTTTCTCCATAAACCTTATGGTCTTTAACCAAGTTTATAGTATATATATTTCCATTTTCTTTGTATACTCCTTCAAAAATTTTTTTCATAATCTCTTGTTTTATTTAACTGTTTAAAATTTAATATCTAAATTTTATTTCATGGAGCTGATATTTATAGGTGTTGGAGGAACAAGAAAAGTAACTGCAAGACAACCAAGGAATGTTTATACTGGTGGTTTTAGGATACATACTGAAAAGTTGAAGTTTCATGTTGATCCTGGGCCTAGTGCATTGATAAGAAGTAAACATATTGGGATAAATGTAGAAGATACAGATGTTGTTATATTATCTCATCCTCATATTGATCATTATTCAGATTTTTTTACGATAGCTGTTGCCATGAATGGATTTGGGTTTAAAAAAAGAGGTTTGCTTTTTTGTCATAAATCTTTTATAGGACAAGATAACAATGAAAAAATCATACAAGATTATTTTATTTCTATGTTCAAAAAGGCCTTCTTCTTAGAAGAAAATGAAGAAGTAATTATAGAGCATAAAGATAATTTTTCTATAAAAACAACAAAAACTGATCACGACAAAGATTTGAAAGGTTTTGGTTTTATTTTAACGATAGAAAACAAGAAAATTGGTTATACTTCAGATACAAGATATTTTCCAGGCTTATTTAAGCAATTTGAAAATTGTGATGTTTTGATAGCAAACATTACAAACATAAAAAAATACAAGTATAACCCTCATCTGTCAATAAATGACATAGAAAATTTGTATAAAGAATGCAAACCAAAAAAACTTTTTATATACCATATAGGAGAGGAGATAATAGCTTATGGAACAAAGAAATTGGAGCGCTTTTTGAGAAACAAATATTTAGAAGACATTATAATACCGATTTCTGGAAGCAAATTTGAAATATAGCCAGAATAACATCTAAATAATGTTTTTTATCTTTCTTTGCTCAAATTACTAAAAAAGACAAGACAAAAAAAAGGCAAATTATCGCTAAAAAATCTTTTCTAAAACTTTACTTGTTATTCTGGTTTCTTCTTTTCCTTCAAAGCTTCTTTTATTATTTCATTAATCTTTCTTTCAAATTCAATACCAAGTAAAAACCCACTAGATATTACAATATAAGAGGTTGCATAAATAAAGTCTGTAATGACTGCTAAATCAGAGGTTATTAAAGATTCTGAAAAAATTGATGAAATAATAAAGTAAAGCATATCTGCAATAAATAAAACATAGAAACCAAGTCCAATAATCAAATAATGAAATGTACAAGTTGTCTTTGTTTTAAATGTAATATAAAAATATAGCAATAAAGTGATTAATGTTAAATCAAGTGTTGGATAGATCAAATAAATAATGTCTGTTATTTCTTTAGGATTTGTCAAAACAAAAAATAAGAAAAATGATAATAAAAATGTTAAGAAAGATGAAGAAATTATCTTATGTTCATTTACAAATATTGAATAAGCATTAATAAGCTTAAAAAGTCCTAAAAACCAAAAAATATAAGAAGAAAGGAAAAAAGCATCAGCCAGTGTTAATGTTTCTGAAGGATCAATGTTGAGAATTGCTAAATAAAAGACCCATAAAAAATCTGCAATTAAATTTAAGAAAAAACCAAAAAAAATGAACAAAAAAGCATTAAAATCTTTTGCTTTTATCCCCTCTCTTATTTTATAAAAAGTAAATGAAGCATATAAAACAACAAAAGATGAAAAAAGTAAAAAGATGTTTCTGATAATATCTTTATATTTTTCATTTAAATATGAATTTTGGATAAAATATTGAATGATGACAAATATTAAAAAAAATATAAATGAAAAAATTATCAATATTTTCAAAACCTCAGGTCTCTCCAGATTTATCTTAGGCCCCTCTAGCTTTAGCATGATATAATATTGTCTGTTATATTTTTATAAATTACATGATTTAGGGTCTAAAATTTAGGATATGAAAATCAAATTGATAATAAAAATTGTAAAAGCTATGAAGTAAAATAAAGGCTTTTTTCCCATTTTTATTTTCAGCTATTTATCAAATTTTGTTTATGGTTAGCTTTAACAGCTAAATGAAAAATAAGGTTTTTTTGAAGAATAAAATGGCAGAAATCCTTTCCAGGAAAACAAATTTAAAATTTAAAAAAATACTATGTGAATTGCCAGTCCTTAAGCCTTTTTTGCAAGGCTTTTTTTATGTTTTCATTAATAGACTTTTCAAAGTTAAGGCCTTCTAAAAATCCTATGGTTACTAAAATGAAGGATAGCACGTAGCCAAAAATTATATA
>Ga0079995_1055363_pt1 | contig 11788 bp, 8 predicted proteins | sample FaiFalFF_MnMetaG_2_FD_69198 | JGI IMG/M metagenome (GOLD analysis project Ga0079995, IMG submission 69198) | Freshwater microbial communities from Yellowstone National Park, Wyoming, USA - Fairy Falls C (FF_Mn_C) (SPADES assembly) (version 4) | ecosystem: Environmental > Aquatic > Freshwater >... | reverse complement strand
GCTTTTTACCAAAGCCGGGTCAAGTCACCTGACATCCATAGGATGTGACGCTTTAACTGGTTCAAAAGTTCGTTCAATGTCTGAGCATCTATCGGTCTCTTAAAGGCGTAAGCCCAAACCTTCCTCTTCGTCGCTGCAATCACACAATCCGTGACGGGACAGACATATGCACCTCGTCCGCCTAAATTTTTTGCCTCATCAATGATGACACGCTTGTCACGGAAAGCAGATATTCTGATCAACTCTCGTTTCTGCCTCAATTGGGAGCAACCAAGGCACACGCGCTCGTTATTGTTCCCCTTCCTTCGCTTCCGTTTCAGCGCCACTTACTAAAGCCTCCTCTCCCGCTGCGGCTGAAAAGTCTGTCTCAGGTTTCAAGTTGGATGTTGATGCGCTGGCTTGAGAATCATTGGCGACAAGGGTTTCAACTTGAGCGAGTTGCTCGGAAGGGATTTCCCTTCCAAGTTGGTTGGCAGTTCGGATGTCAATTCGCCAACCTGTCAGTTTAGCAGCGAGGCTCACATTCCGCCCTTGCTTTCCGATCGCCAGCGATAATTGGTCTTCACTGACTACGACAGTTGCCGTTCGTTCATCAAAATTCATGATAACTGTTTCCACCTTCGCAGGGCTAAGTGCATTTGCGACAAATTCCGCTTCGTCTTGGCTCCAGGCTATTATGTCAATCCTTTCGCCCCTGAGTTCTTGGGTTATGTTGTTAATTCGCTTGCTTTGCTGCCCAACACAAGCCCCAACAGGGTCAACTGTTGGGTCTTTGGAGGCAACTGCTACTTTGGAGCGATAGCCTGGGTCGCGAACCAAACTCTTTATCTCCACAACACCCTCTCGGATTTCAGGAACTTCTGCTTCTAACAACTTGCGGAGAAGTTCTTTGTGAGTTCTTGAGACGATGATAATAGGTTCTGTGCTGCCAGTGGGCTTTCGGATTTCGTAGATGTAAACGCGGATTCGTTCGCCTTTCTGGAAACTTTCGGTAGGAACTTGTTCTCGGCGGGGAAGCAATGCCTCGGCTCGGTCAAGGCTAAGATAAATGTTGCCGTAAGAATCCCATCGGGCGACCTGACCGACGACGATGGTATTGATGCGGTCTCTGTAAAGTTCATAAACGCGGCGCTGTTCTATTTCGCGAATTCGCTCTTGCATTCTCTGTCGAGCCAGTTGCATAGCGGAGCGGGAAAATTCGCTTAAAGGCAAATCAACCCTAATCCTCATCCCCAGTTGGGCGTCAGGGTTAATCTTTCTGGCTTCTTCCAAACTGATTTCCAAATGTGGGTTTATCGGGTTTTCAACGATCGTCTTTTCCAAAGCCAATTTCAACACCTTGTTTTCCAAGTCCAAAATAGCAACCACACGGGGACGAATGCGCTTCCTCTGATGCCGTCCTATATCGCGCATGAATTGCTTTTCGTATGCATGGCGGATGCCATCGCACATTGCACTTAAGACTTCCTCCAAAGGCAATTCTTTATCTTTGGCAATTTGTTGGACAAGAGCGACCAATTCGGCACTCATCTTCTTTCAGCACCTCGCTTAGCGAAAGCGTTCAATAAAGGTTCAAAAGAAAAAGTGGGTGAGACGACCACCCACTTCCTTCGCTCCCTTTCACAAGCCACCTTTTAGTTTAACCTTGTCGCCTGCGGTTGGAAAGAGTTGCTTCGCCTTCGCTCCAAGCAAAACCTCCGAACGCACTTTCGTGCCAAGAAAGTGTTCTAAAAGTCCCATTTGTGGCTTTGCGCCACAGGCTTTCGTCAATGCAAAACATGCTACGAACTTCAGTCCATAATTGATGGTGCAACCGAAAGCAAATCATGCTACGGACTTCAGTCCGTAGTTGATGACGCAGAAACTGAGCGAAGATTTTAGGCGGCGAATTTTCTTGGAGGGTCGGGCTCCTGCCTGACCGAAAATTTCGGCATGGCAGTAGCCGTGCCCTCCAGAATTTTTGCCGAATGAAATCGGCGCTGATAAAATTCGTCATCAACCACTGGCTAAAGCCAGTGGCATGAAAAGTTTTAGAACACTCTTTTGTGCCAATGACAAACTCACAGTTGCACGCTATAATTTCAGGCGACCGAAGGTCGGGGCGTAGCGCAGTTTGGTTAGCGCGCTGGCATGGGGGGCCAGAGGTCCCCGGTTCAAATCCGGGCGCCCCGACCAATTTCCTCTCGCCTCTTCCCCTCACTGCCGCTGCTGCGGCAAACTCTTTTTGCGTGACTCCCGTTTCTGGAGGTGGCTTCCTTGAGCGAGAGCGAACGGATTGCCGAACTTTACGCGAAACACATTAACCCCGGCTTGGCTCGGCTCATGAAGTTTGCGGGCGTGGACGGCGTTGAGGTTTTCGCTGAGGGAGTTTGGGTCTACGATGAGAAGGGCAATCGCTACTTGGATTTTCTTGCAGGTTTCGGCGCTTTGAATTTCGGGCACCGTCACCCGCGCATCCTTGAGGCTGTCAAAAGCCAACTTGACAAAATTCCACTTTCCAGCCGAGTGCTTTTCAATGCCTTGCAAGCGGAACTCGCATCAGAGTTAGCAGCCATAACTCCCGGCAAGTTACAGTTCTGCTTCTTCTGCCACAGCGGTGCGGAAGCGGTTGAGGCTTGCATCAAATTCGCCCGCTTGGCGACAGGTCGCCGAAAAATCATTGCGATGAAAAATGCCTATCACGGCAAAACCTTGGGAGCACTGAGCGCATCGGGACGCGAAATTTACCGCGAGCCTTTTGTACCCTTGCTCTCTTGGTTCGTTCATGTTCCCTTCGGAGACAAGGAAGCGCTTGCGCAAGCCGTTGACGAAGACACTGCCGCGGTCATCGTTGAACCCATACAAGGCGAAGGTGGAGTCATAGTCCCGCCAGAAGACTTTCTGCCTTTTGTCCGGAAAGTGTGCGACGATGTTGGGGCTCTACTCATTGTTGACGAAGTGCAAACGGGTTTAGGGCGGACGGGCAAAAACTTCGCCGTTGAGCACTGGGATGTTGAACCTGACCTTATGGCTCTTGCCAAGTCTTTGGGTGGCGGGGTCATGCCTTTGGGCGCTGCTATCGGAACGCAAAAAGCCTTTGAGCCACTTTTTGACCGCCCACTACTCCACTCCTCGACTTTAGGAGGCAACCCTCTGGCATGTGCTGCTGGTCTGGCAGCGCTGAGGGTTTTGCGAGAGGAACGGCTCGCCGAACACGCCGCAGAAATGGGGAAGTTGCTCATGGTTGGTTTGAACTCGCTGCGGGAACAATTTCCCGATTTGATCGCCGATGTGCGCGGCAAGGGTTTGCTCATCGGCGTTGAGTTCGCCAACGAAGATTTTGCGGCTCTGACAGCCGCAGGTTTGTTGCAACGGCGGGTGTTGACAGCATACACCCTTAACAACCCGCGAGTCATCAGGTTAGAGCCACCGCTGATCGTTCAACCCGAGCACATTAACCAAGCCTTGGAAGCGTTCGCCGAAGCGTTGGCTCAAGTCCGCAACCTTGTCGCAGTTTTGACATGAACCCAAGAGGTGAAAAATGCTTTGCGAGGCGTGAGCATTATCGGTGCAACTGGCTCAATTGGACGGCAAACCCTTGAAATAATTGCCCACCACCCTGACAAACTTCGCGTGGTTGCTTTGGCTGCAGGTCGCGATGTTGACGCCTTAGCCGAACTGGCTGCCCGCTGGCAACCGCGATTGGTCGCCCTCGCCGACCAAGATGCAGCGAAAGCGTGCTCCGGAAAATTCAATTGCCCTGTCTTGACAGGAATTGAAGGGTTCACCGAGATTGCCACTCACCCGGAAACGGATATCGTGGTTGTTGCCGTTCCAACGGCTAAAGCCCTTCTGCCTACCCTCTCAGCCTTAAAGGCAGGCAAGAGGGTTGCATTGGCAACGAAAGAGGTTCTCGTTTCGGGCGGTCACCTTGTCACCCAACAGTTGCGCCAAAGCGGCGAACTCCTTCCCATTGACAGCGAACACAGCGCCCTCTTTCAGTGCCTTCAAGGTGAGGATGTCTCAAAAGTTGACAAGTTGTTGCTGACCGCTTCTGGTGGTCCCTTCCGCACAAAGCCCATAGACGAACTGAAACGAGTTACCGTTGAGGAAGCACTTGCTCACCCGACTTGGCGGATGGGTGCGAAGGTGACGGTTGATTCGGCGACTTTGATGAACAAGGGACTTGAAATAATTGAGGCTCGGTGGCTTTTCGGAGTCCCTGCAGAGCGGATAGAAGTCGTCATCCACCCTCAAAGCATCATCCATTCGCTCGTCGAGTTCGTTGACGGGTCCGTCAAAGCGCAACTCTCTTTGCCCGACATGAGGTTGCCCATTCAATATGCCCTACTCTACCCCGAACGACACCCGTGCCCGATTCAAAGGCTCGACTTGACAAAAATTGGGGCGCTGACCTTTGAGCCTCCCGACGAAGTTCGCTTCCCTTGTCTGCGCCTCGCCAAGTTGGCGGTGCAGGTTGGAGGGACTATGCCCGCTGTCTTGAACGCTGCCGATGAAATCGCCGTAAATGCTTTCCTTCAGCGGAAAATCGGTTTTATGGACATCCCCGCAATCATTGAGGCGGTCATGGAACGACATCGCCCAATTGCTGAACCAGACCTGAACACAGTTTGGGAGGTTGACGAGTGGGCTCGCGCAATGGCACGGGAGTTGGTTCAAAAACTGGCGTGCAAGGCTTGAAATGTTTTGGCTTGGAAGTCGTCACGCAACTTCAACTTTCAACGGTTGTCCAAAAACTTGGCAAGCGAATTTCAGGAGGTGCCGCCAGTGTCCTGCGACTGGGCACGCAAGTTGATGGTTTTAGCAGACGGTTTGACAAAAGAGGAGTGGGTGGAATTGGAGAAGCATTTGAGCCAGTGTCCCCACTGCGCTGTTGAGTGGCGAAAGTGGCAGCGCCTCAGTGCCCTTTTGCGTCACTTGCCCAGTATCTCGTCAACACCTGAGGAACGAACTGAACTTTTGAAGCAACTGGCTCAAGTTCCTTCCGCACCTGAACTGGACTGCGCTACTGTCAGGAGCATGATTTGGCGCTGGATAGACGGCGACTTGACACCGCAAGAGCGTGCGGGTTTTGTCGTCCACTTAGCCAATTGCGACCGTTGCCAGTCAGCCCTTTGGCAAGCCGAACAAACGGTCCTGATGCTTCGCTCGCTTCCGAGACTGAAAGCGACAGCGGCGGAGAAAGACGCTCTCAAGGCGCGCCTGAAGAGGATGAGCAAGCGACCAACTATTGTGCCTTTCGTTTGGCGAGTTGCTTTTCCCATCGCTGCGGCAGCAGTTTTAGTGTTGACCGTTTTCTCATACTGGCGACTTTCATCCCGCAATCCAGCCACTGTTGCTGTTCGCCAACCGATGCCCCCTGCAACGCATATTGAACTAAGCAAACGAGAGCCTGTTGCCCCGAAAATTGCAGCAAGCCCTTCGAAGCCCCGACAGCAACCTGTCCATCGCCAGCCAAGATACGCTTTGGCACAACCGATTCAGCAAAAGCCTGAACAAATTCAAATGCTCACAAAGCAACAACCTCAAGCGCCCCGCATAGCGGAGGCGAAAGTGAAGCCTGAAGCCAAAAAGCGAGGTGATGCTGCCATGAGAGTGAACAACTTGGCGATTATGTTCGGGCTGGTGGCAGCCATCACCTCGTTTGTTTTTGCTCAAAGCGAAAGTTTCGCTCCGAAAGATTTGACAGCGAAGCCCAATGCGCCCAACCCAAATAGTTTCTCGGTCGCCCTTCCGTTTTCCAAATCGCTTTCTCTCAGCCTGTTCCGAGACTATTCGCCGCCTCCGCGCCGAAGTTTCCAGCAGCCCAAGTTCGTTGTCGGGCGCACCGTCGTTGGTGGGAGCACGCAATTGAGCGTGGGTGAATTCCAGTTCCGCTCCACTGTCTTGAGGAGCGGCGCAGTTGTGCCCCGTTCCTTCCCAGAAGACCCAAACGACACAGCAAACGCATTGACCTTGCTTGCACCGCCTTCGCCTGCCATGCGCTTCCGCTCGCCCTCAGCCTTCCGTGACGAGTGGGAGCGCTCGTCCTTCATTGTCTGGCAAGGCGAATTCTTCCACCAGAGTGTTGGCTATCAAAGCCGCGATGGTCGGTTCAAGACGACCCTTCACTACGCTGAAGCGGATTCCAAGTTCCAACCGGCAACGCCCGATTTTGCCCAGAAACTTGCTGCTGAGACGGGCTTACAAATGCCCATTAACGCTGTCGCTGGAGTCCGAATCAGGCAAGGTGAAGCCGAATGGAAGCCTGACGATAAGACCACATTCCGAGCCTTCGCCAACACGACTACAGGGCAAAGAGGAGGCGTGGCAGAGACCCGCTCAATCCAGATTGGCAACTCGCACTTGACACTTCAGTGGGACAAAATCCGGGCTGAGGACATGCACAAAATCCCCGCACCTGCAGGAGCGGCACAGCAGCAAGTCATTCAACGGGCATTGACCCCTCAACAAGGTCAAAACCGCCAAGCACCTTTGCAGGTGGGCAACTGGCAACTATGGCGCAACCTCAAGCAAGAGGGAGTGCAGGCTGCTTACCAGAACAAAGGTGTCCAACTGGCTTTTGAGCGGAGAGACATTTCCGGCTCTGGTGGCGCTGTTGGGAGGAACAACATCAGCATTGTGCTCGGCAAAGAACAGTTCGTGTGGCAAAAGCAGCGGGAGGATGTGGCGAAAGGCACAAACCCTGAAGCGCTGAAGGCTTTGGGGCTCGCAAGCCTTATCCCACGCATCGGTTGGCAAACGAGCCGAGAGAAATTGGCTTTGAAGTTCAGCGCAAAGGACGGGTTCAGTCGTGAGGAGTTCAGGCTCAGCAACGGCACAACCGAAATCACCCGCAACGCAACTCAACTTTCCTTGCTCAGCGGCAAGTTGACCTTCAGCGAGCGAAGCGAAGACACAGCCCGCGTTGACCCCAACTTCCTGAAAGCGGTTGGTCTTGAAAAGGATTTGCCCAAAATCGGTTGGTCTTACCGCGACCGAGAATTGAAGTGGCAATTGAGCGCAAAGGACAGCCTTGCACTGACCCGCTACCGATACGAGAGTGGCAAAACAGTCCTTGAACGGGCTGGGACAAAACTAACCCTGCTCAGCGGTCGGTTGCAATGGGAAGAAGAGAGGGAGCATCTGTCAAGCGGCGTTGACCCTAACTTCCTCAAAGCCATCGGTTGGGAAAAGGTTGCCCCGCGACTTGGTTGGTCGTCCCTTTGGCAAAAACTCACCTTGCAATTGACCCCGAAAGAGCGCTTGCTTTTCAGCCGTTCACGACACGAAAGCGGCGGGACAGCCATTGAGCGGAAAACATACGCCTTGAGCCTCTCTGGAGGAAAGTTCGCTTGGGAACGAACGGAAGACGAAGCCACACCGACTTTGAACGCTGAGCAGTTGAAAGCATTGGGTCTGAACGAACTCGCAAGCCGAATTGGTTGGCGTGAGACGCAGGACAGGTTCACTTGGCAAATTTCGCCGAACATGAACCTCGTGCACACAAGGAGCAGCGCCGAAGCCTTGCCCGACGCACCTCAGCCCTTCCGAGAGAAGCAGAGCCACGAAACTGTTTTGACCCTTAACCCTGACCCGAAACGCAAGACGCCTCCTATGACTATCGTCTTCGGCGGCTGGACATTGCAGCCTAAAGACCCCAACCAGCCTGCGGTGACCGAGAAACACCTGCGCTGGGACACAGCCCAACAGTTGCCGCTCTTTGGTGGCATGCAACTTGTCATGCAACGCCACTTCACCGAAACGAAACAGGGCGACAAAGAGCACGATACCCGATTCGCCCGAACCGTCGTCCAAACGCCAAACAAAAAACCTGTCGTCTTCTTCATTGACAGGTCAGTTTACGAAGAGACTGGCAAAGAACAGCGTGAGACGGTGAACGCTCGCTTGACGATGAGGCTCTCGTCTGAATGGCAATTGACAACTCAATTGAACAAGCAGCCTCAAGGCAACGGCAGCGTCGAGACGAGGCAGCATGTCCTATCCTACCAACCACGCCCCGACACGGCAGTCACAATGCAACTGACGAAGACGGAGATGCCCAACGGTGACCGGCAACAAACCGACTTGACCGTCAAACTTGGCGATGACAAGAAGGGAACGCAGCAGTGGCAATTGTCACGCTTCTCAACGGATACCCCAGCCAAAACCGATGTCAAGGGCTTGAGGTTGAGTTGGACTTTGTCAGTGCCTAACAGGTTGAACTTGACCGCCCAACTCGGTCGCCTCAATCGGGAAGACGGAAGGGATGGCAGCGAGGAGAAGTTGACGGTTCAGTTACCGAGCAAAGACAAGGAAGGGCTTACTTGGCATTTCGGCTTTTGGAGGATGAGTCTGCTTGATGCCGCCCAACAGCAACAAACTGCAAAGCAACTCGTTCAATCCGCTCAAGCAGCCTCTCAACCTGTCCCGCAAGCGGGCACACCGCCCTTGACAATAATCTCGCCTCAAGCGGACAGTTACCGAACCGTCTGGGTTGTTGCCAGCAAACCCGACCTTCACTTCGGTGCCCAACTGGGGCAAGCGGAAAACGGCGAAAAGGAAGCCAGCGACCAACGCATCTACCTTGAGTTGCCTGCAACGAAATCCCGACCGTTTGCGGTCCGCTTCTCCTACTGGAAAGTTGAGCAATGGGACGGAAAAGAGCGTGAGATTCCTATCTGGCGCTTGTCCATTCCCATCGGCAAGGGTAAGTTAGTGTGGGGCGCTGCAACCTTCCGCGACCAGCACGGCGAATTGCCGATGAGGGAATTCGCAATGGTCTTGCCCCTTGACAAGCACGGTTCGCAACTCGTGGTGACGAACTTGACCAACATGCCTCAAGGTTGGGCACAACAATGGCATCAGCAGGATTGGCTGAAGTTCACCGGAGGTTTGGCGCTTGCACCGCAGTTGCCCCTTGTCAGGCAACAAATTGCACCCTACAAACTCCACCAAGCGAACTTGACCCTTCGGTTGAGCAAAGAATGGAAACTCATTGGCGCATGGGAGGAACAGATTGGTGTCCCGAATATGCCCATCACTCACGATTGGCGTTTGGCTCTCGAGTGGACGCCGACCAAGACTATCAAGTGGCAATTTGAGTGGGCGAAATTGAAGAACGACACTCCAAAGCCCGTTAGGGCTGAGTTGTTTGGCGTCAGTTACAACTACAGGCTCAGCGACGCGAAATACATCACTTTCAGCGTCCGCTGGCTTGAGAACCCCATTGCCCGCCCCAACTTCCGCAGTGACCGCTGGCTCGCGACCCTCAGCCTGAGCCAACAATGGTAGCCTCCGACAGTGACCGCGCTTTTGTGGCTTAAGACTTCAAGATGTCCTGAACCATTTTCAGCGTCTCGTCGATTTGCTCGGGCTTTTCGAAGCCAATGATGAAGGCGTGGACGCATTTTTGCGACAAGACAAACCTAAGGCTTGCTTCCCTTTGAGACGGTTCGCGGAAAGTCCCCTCACCGAAAATTTTCATACCGACGACCCCTTTACCCTTCTCCTGCATCGCCTTAAGTATCGGCACGACATCTTCGGGCATTCCGTCCATCTTTGCGCCAGTGTGGTTTATCCGAGCCAGTTGGAGATCAACCCAGGGGGACTCCAGAGACGCCTTCAGGGCTGGGATGCTATGAGATGAAGTTCCGTGAGCCTTGATGATGCCCTTTTGCTTCAACTCCTCTAAATCGTCCATCATCCGCCTCAATTCATCCGTCCACCTGCCACTCATCGTGCAGTGAAGCAAAACGATGTCAATGTAGTCGGTGTCAAGTTCCTTGCGGAACCGCTCAACAGCAGCCTTTGCATCAGTGACGACCTCAGGCAGCCCTTGCGGCATGAACCAGATTTTCGTCTGAATGACGAACTTTTCTCTTGGGATGCCTTTGAGGGCGTCGCGCAGGAAAGTGTGAGTGCCGTAAAGGTCAGCGGTGTCAAAGAAGTTGATGCCACGCTCGTAAGCGTGCTTGACAAGCCTCTCAAATGCGGGATATCCCATCCGAGTGTGGTTGGATTGCCTCATCCATCCTCTCATCCCCGTGCCCAACCCCACAAGCGAGACTTTGATTCCCGTCTTACCCAGCACGACTTGCGGGATTGGAGAAGAAGTTTGCCCATCAAACGCTTGGGCTCTTCCAAGCAGTGTCGTTCCGACCCCGATTGACGCCACTTGCTTCAAAAACTCGCGCCTTTTCAAATCAGCCATCTCCGTTCCCTCCTTCCGTTGAATTTCCGAAACAGTTTGCACGCTGAAAAATTAAGACGCACAAGACAGCAGCGTGACATTGGGCACTTTCTGTGTTGCAGTGTTTACAGAACAACCACGCAAGAGTGCGAACCCTGATGCTCGTTATTTAGCGGCAGGGCTTGAGTCTGGGAAAGTCGTCATTTGGGCAAGGGTGCAGTGAACCTGTAAGTGCCGCTGACAACTTCAAAGACAGCATAGCCATTTTCCATGCCCACGAAACGAACGCCTTCCGATTGAGCGGCAGGTTTGCCGCTTTCATTCACGCTTTCAGCGTTTTTCGCTGGGACATAAACCAACGCAGTCGTGTTGGCAGGGATGGTGACATTCAGGTGCAATTGCTCGCCTTCTTTCCGCCATTCAACAGCGATGAGCCCTCGCACCGACCGATAACTTGCCTTCACAAAATCCAATCCGTCCAAATGCGGCTTGATGCGGATGCGCTTGAAGCCGGGTTCAAGTTCTTCTATGCCAGCCACGAACCTGAAGAGCCACTCACCTACACAACCGAAAGCGTAGTGGTTGAAGGAGTTCATGCCCGGCTCATGGATACTGCCATCGGGTTGGATGCTGTTCCACCGCTCCCAAATTGTTGTAGCGCCCATCCGAACCATGTAGAGCCATGACGGGTAAGTTTCCTGCAAAAGCAACCGATAAGCCACATCGCTTCGTCCGAAGTTACTGAGCACTAACATCAAGTGCTTCGTTCCCACAAAACCTGTTGCCAAGTGCCAGCCACGCTTTTCAATGTCGGCGACGAGATATTCCAACGCCTTTGGCTTCAATTCGTCCGGCAACAAATCAATGTCAAGCGCAAGAGCGTAGCAAGTCTGGGTGTCTCCCTTGATGCGTCCATCGGGTTGGACATAGGCTTTGATGAATGCCTCTCGGATTTTGGCGAACAGTTGCCGATAATGCTCCGCATCTTCTTTGCGACCGATGGCATCAGCCATCTCAGCCATCAACTTGACGACATAAGCGAAATAGGCTGTGGCAAAGACATCTTTCGGCGTTGCGGGTCCGGCGGGAACCCAATCGCCGTAACCGATGTCTGGTCTCAAGTAGTCTTTGCTGTTGCGAACGAGAAAGTCAATGTAGCGGCGCATGTTCTCGTAGTGGCGGGTGATGAATTGTTTGTCACCGGTCATGCGCCAAAGGATGTGAGGGATGATAATGCCTGCATCGCCCCAAGCGGGTGTGCCGAAACCTGCCCCCGTCGCAGGAGCGACATCGGGATAAGCGCCGTCCTCTCGTTGACTGTCATTGAGGTCAATCAGCCACTTGTTCATGAAAGCGCTAATATCGGCAAGGTAAGCAGCGGTTCGCGCAAAGATTTGGGCATCGCCCGTCCAGCCTTGTCGCTCATCCCGCTGCGGGCAATCGGTCGGAACTTCAAAGTAGTTGCCCCTCAGCCCCCATCGGATGTTTTCCACCAATCGGTTGACCAACGGGTGCGAGCACTCAAACTCGCCAACCATCGGCACATCGGAGTGCAACACGATGCCCGTAATAGCATCCAGCGACGGCGTGCCAGGATAGCCCGTCACTTCAACATAG
>Ga0079995_1029884_pt1 | contig 11814 bp, 11 predicted proteins | sample FaiFalFF_MnMetaG_2_FD_69198 | JGI IMG/M metagenome (GOLD analysis project Ga0079995, IMG submission 69198) | Freshwater microbial communities from Yellowstone National Park, Wyoming, USA - Fairy Falls C (FF_Mn_C) (SPADES assembly) (version 4) | ecosystem: Environmental > Aquatic > Freshwater >... | reverse complement strand
GGATAGGCCGGAGAAGCGAGGAGGGTCGGGCGCTCCGCCTCCCTCCTCAGGTCCTCCTTGGTCAGCTTGCCGTCCCTGTAGAGGGCCGAGAGGATCGCTCCTCGCAGCATCGAGCCGGATATGTGATCGGCAGGCCTGACGAAGCCGCTTTGCGTCCGCCTCGTGGTCACTATCGCCGGGCTCAGGAGCCTGATCCTAACCTCTGCGAGCACCAAGGCCCGACGACCTCTCCCACAACCAGGACCTGAGGCCGTTGAGCAGGGGCCTCCACTCGACCCCTACCAGCGCGTCGAGGGAGTTGCCGTCCTCGACCTTCGCGTCCACGAGCCCTCCCCTGCCCAGACCGCTCAACCTCAGCTCCGCAATAGCCAGTAGGAGGAGCGGGAGAAGACCCCTCACCTCGTCGCCGCCCTCGACCAGTACCTCGCCGGAGAACTCGGTCCCAGGGAGGACGTGCTCGACGCTGTAAAGGGCCCTTTCCCTTGCCGTCAACGTCCTGTCGTCCAGCGATACCCTCGTCACCACCATCCTGTTGCTCTCGGCCTCCTCGGAGGTGAAGTCCGTGACGAAGAGCCTTGAAGAGTCGTCGGGACTGTTGCCGGGCCGGCCGAAGAGCCTGCAGACGTCGCACGCGCCTCCCCGATGCGCACGGTTCATCCGATCCGGATCGACCTCGCCGCAGCTCTCGAAGCCGTACGCTTCTGCAACCCTGCTCGCATTCGTCCTCAGGACGCCCTTCACGCTGCTCGCAGGGATGTAGATGACGTTGCTGACCGATCCACCATTGACGACGGTCTTCCTAACGTGAACGATGTCGGCTCCCATTACGTCCGGTATGCCGCCTCCGACCGTGAGGAAGGACATGGCCCTGAGTCTCAACCTGAAACGGATCATTGCGCACCACCCTTTGCGAGCTTGATGAAGGTTAGGACGTCAGCCAGCGGGAAGGGCCCAACACCATCCTGCGACTCCGTCGAACCGAATGAAGTTCTTGACGCGCTGCCCCGCGATACTAACCCGAACTCGCCCGAAAGCACGGTGAGCATGCCGAGGTCGGCCAGGCCCTCGTACGCCTCTCGGTCCTCCTGTTTACTTTCCCTTTCCTTCTGCCTGAGGAAGTACGCAATGAGCTTCTCCCTCCAATACCTCGACGGCGAGACTTCAGGCCATGACCTCAGTATCTTGTCCCTTATACCCTTCACCCACTTCTTCAACGGGTCCTCCTCCGTGGTGTCATCGGGTCGCATGGCGATGCGGTAAGCCTTCGCGAAGACATCGACGTAAAACCTCCTGACTCCGTCGTGGTCGCCCCACCCGTCTGGCACCTCCAACTTCAGCACGAGCTTCCCCACTCCCCTCCAGAACTCCGGAACCGTTGAACCCTCGAGGTCGCTCCTCCTGATCAGGTAAGGCTGGAGGCTGTCGATCTCGTCGTCCCGATGCCTCTCTGTCCCGACCCTGACAGAGAGCCTCTCCATCCTGTCCCTTGCGGTGGCACCTGAAGGTGAGCCTGACTCGAAGACGTCGAAGGCTATCGATCCCAGCACCTTGTGCTTCGCTGTCGGATCTTCCCTCCTGAGGACCTGCTTGGAGAGGTTCATCATCTCCTGCGCGCAGTCCAACAGGGACCAGACGCTCATCGCTGCGGGTCCGGCTGCGATCGCGACCCTCAGCCCCCTTTCCAGCCCCAACTCCTTTGAGAACTCCTCGGCCATTAAATGAGCGAAGGGGACAGAGGCCCAAGAGGGCATGAGGAGGATCCCGTCGTCACCGCCCATGAAGACCGTTCCAAGAAATACGCGGACCGTCTCCCTCTTCGCGGCCTCTTCGTCCTTGACGCTTTTCACACCTTCGTAGAGGGCCTCCATAGCCCTGAAGTATGCCCTCTTGACCGCCATGTCGACCCTGAAGCTCCTCTCGATCGCGTCAGTGAACGAGACGCTCTCCAACATGAAGCGGCCTAACGCGTTGGCGTCGAACTTGACCACCGCGTAGTCCCTGCGCCTCTCAAAACCTTTCTCGAGTTCGTCCGGGTCGTGACCAGCTATGATTTCCATGATCCACTTAGACACCTCCTCCCATTCTTTGCCGAAAACCTCCTTGGCGCTGAACCTCTGACCCTTAACCTGTATCTCGCTGCGCCACTTCGCGGAGAAGTGGTGTCCTGTTCCAATTTCGTACAGCTTGCTACATGAACAGCAGACATATCGTACACCTTCTGCTGTGGTAAGTGATTTGGTACCCCACGCTTTGTAGCAAATTTGGCACAGTACGTAGCTTGATTCAGAGTCCTTTCGCTCGCAATCGAACTTGATAATAAGATCTTCTACAGAATCTGACAGGGATGCTCTGTGCTTTTCTTCGTGGAGGCGCTTCGCGAACCTCTCAGTGACCAGAACGTAGTCGTCGACGAAATCCGTGTCAGCAACGATGAGCTTCAACCCGGGCTTCTTGCCGTACTCCTTAGCGGCGTCTTTCACCGTTTGGACGAGAGTAGATGGGAGCAAGAGAAGGACGTTCCCGCCGCCCGAGTAGATGACGGCTTCCGGAGGCAGGTGTACCCTTCGGCGGAGGTACCAGTAGAAGTGGGCGTGAACAGCCAGCTCGATGATGTGACTCGCGGCTGCGATGACCCTGATCTCCTGGCCCCTCAGCACGTAATCCTGGATCGATGCGATGTCGATGAGGGCGAGCTTGATCCTGCTGTCGGAACGATGCGGTGACCTGCGATATTCCTCGCTCCGCACCAAATAGTCGACCTTTTGGAGGAACTCCTTCGTAAGCTCGCGTAATGGGTCCTCGTGAAAGAGACCGACCCGTATCAGCTTGTCCCGATTCTGGTGGACCGCCTTCCAGAAATCCCATTCCCATTCTGCCCTCTCGTCCATCCCGAAGCCCAGGATTTCCTTGATCTTCGAGATCTTCTCGCCCAGTGCAAGCTCCACCAGTTTGTTGACCCTGTCGGCAGCGGACGACAGCCGGTCAGCCTCCTTGATGACCGTCTCTTCAAAGTGATGTCTCTCTATCGCGTTCAGCAACTTATCGAGGGTCCCTTCGCTCACCAGGCCTTCGAGCAGCTGCCTCGCCAGCTCCTTCGAGGACTCTTGGTGCTTAAGCGGGTCTTCAACTTTCCCCAGGTCGTGCAGGAGCGCCACCAACCGTATCACTGCGGGGTCCTCTCTAGGTCGTCCGCCCTCTGAAGATTCGTAGTTCAGGGCCCACGCTATAGCAGAGGTCATCAGGGAGTGGGCAATGAGGCTGGAGGTGTTGTGTCCTGGTCTCGTGTCGGCGGGGAAAGCGATCCAGAGGTTGAAGACGAGATCTGCCGTTTCAGGATCGAAGAGCTCCTTTACGGCGTCGAACGTCTGAGGTAGCAAGTTCTCAAGTTCTTTCACGAATTCATGGGGATCGTCATTCCAGTACTGATCGACAAACCATTTGGGAAGAAGCATGAACGAGTGGGCCTTCAGGGGCGTCGGTGCTTGCGGCGAGATTTCCTGGATCAGAGGAGCCCTCAGAAAGGTCACTATGGCGTCGGCTATGATCTCGAGCTTTTCGTCCTCAGTGAGCTCCTTACCCTTTTTTGCGATCTCCGCAAGTTTGAGTAGTCTCTCAAGCATCGGTCTGAGCTTGTTGGCGATAGCGTAACGGAACTTCTTTCGGTCGTCGTCAGTGACCGGGCGGACGTTGACCGGCCCTCCCTTCTCCCAAACGGGCACTCGGAGGGCCCTATAAATCGGATAGGGCTCCTTGAATTCAGGCGTGGAGGCGCTCAAGCTCGCCCACCTCGTCCACGTCTAGAAGCTCACCATCAAAGGCCGAACGGGCCTTTGCGACAAGGGCCCTCACTACACCATCGAGCGCGGGGCCTTCCAGCTTTGACCCCGGTTGAACCCTGAGGGCTTCCGCTTCGAGAGGTTGCGAGACGGGCGCGAGCTCCAGCGCTGCCACCTCATAGCGCACCACACCGAAGACGTGCCGCGGATATCTCCTGTACTTCGACTTCCCGAGCAACACGGGTCTACCGAGCCTCGAGTCCCTCATGCCCATACCGTAAAGCAACAGGCCCAGCTCCTCGGGCTTCAGGATCCTGAAGGTGACTGTGCCCTCGAAGGCGCTTCCCGGTGGTGCGGCGAGGAGCTTCTCGCCGGTCGGAAGGTCAACCCTAATGAGGTTCACACCGGTGCCGACGAGGTCGCTGAACTCTATGAGGCCGGCCAGTCCGGCTGTACCGAAGAGGTCGCAGAGAAGACATACTCCAGCGGTCTCCTCGCCGGTGTAATCGCAAGGTTCATCGCCGTCACGACTGAAGCCCAGGGACCTCTGCCATATCCTGAAGTGCCTCCACCCGTGCTGGCCCGGCGGCGGTGGCTGAAGTGGGCTGTTCGTGGACCTGATGAGGCAGCACCTTATTTTGCCGTCCTTCGGTACAAAGCTGAGCTCGAGCCTCGACCTCACGTTGCCCTTAACGCTGCTGCCTGGCACCGCCGGACTCTCTTTGGCCCGTTCTTCCTTGATGAGGACGAACTGAGCGTAATCCAGCTGGATGCTCTCCTTAAGCTCCTGAACGAGCTGCTCGAGCTCGCGCCTGTTCTTTGCGCGGGTTGCACGGCGCCGCAATTCGTTCTCGTCGATCACGAGCCTCAGCGCACCCGTTCCCACGTGGAGGTAGCTGTCGATCAGGTCTCCGAGCGACCTCGAGCAGGCCCTCAGCCTGATGCGAATTCGGCCTGTGAGGCCGTCCAGCTTATCGCGGCTCCTCGGCAAAACCCTCATGACGCTAACTGAGCTTGACACTATCCCAGACCTCCTCCAGCTTTGCCAGGACCCTCCAGGCATTTTCTCCAGAGGCCTCCAAGCCCCTCTGCGTTGAGGAGATGTCTCCGGAGAGGTCCACCTCCTTGTCCTTCTCGTCGACCGCCAGCAGCTTGGAGCCCTGCACGGTCGCTCCGGAAACCGCGAAACGCAGGCCCTCAACCCTCAGCTCGCCGAAGCCTCGCGTCTTGAAGCCACCAACCCTAACCCAGCCTTCGTTAACCATCCGCAGGATCTTGGCGAGGAGGCCGAGGGCGTAGTTGGGGAGATTAGTGGTCCTAATCGAGAACCTGAACCGGGCTCCGGGCTCTACGTACTCCACTTGATATAGCGCGCCCATGTGGACCGCTCCGGTCCTCCGGTTTATCGCGATCCCTGTCCTGACACCGACAGGGGCGTCCTGCACCTCTCCGTTCTCGTTGATCGGGTACGAGTCGTTGAACTCCGAGTGACCGGTGAAGGACGGCGCGCCGAAGACCTTGCAGAGCAGGCAGGCCTTTTCGTGGAAGAGCTCTATGGCACGACGGTAGTTCCTATTTCTGATTTCCTCCTGGATCTTATCAAGTAACGTCTTGCCATCGAACTCGGGATACCTGAGATCCATGCAGGTCCCCTTGCTGAGGCCGCTGCAGACGGTGAGACCCTTCCGGTTCGCCAGCTGGATCGCGGTGCTCCTGAAGACTCCCTTGAGGCTGCTGCCGGGGATGTAGGGGACGAGCTTGCCGTTCAGGCTCATCCTCAAAACTGCCAGGTCGACCGCCGAGCCCAGCGGAGGCTCCCTGCCGACGCCTATCCTCAGAGGACTCTCGGTTACGAAGGAGCCCTCGAAGACCACCTCCCTGATGATCACCGAATGGGCGCTCCAGGGCAAACCGCTCAAATCACATCACCCTCCGCCTTCTTCACGAGCCTGCCCTCCTCGACCTCGTATACCCGGTAGCTTCCCTTCTCAAGCCTCAGCCGACCGTAGCCGAGCGTCCTCCTCGCACCGACTTGCACCATCCCATCGACCAACATTCCGATCAAACTCCTGAGGAGCTTCCCTCTCTCGTCCTGCGGCTCGGGGAAGACGCGGATGTTGATGACGTCCATCCTGAAAGACCACCTGACGTGAGGGACCACCTGCTGCTCAGTGTAGAGGATTCCGGGATGCGCTCCCCTGAACTCCCTGTTGATGCCCACGCTCGTCTTCACGAAGGTCAAAGCATCGGTCTCCGGATAAGCGTCGTAGACGCGGACGTGGCTCGCCAACTTCGTGCTGCCGAACGTCCCGCAGATTATGCAGTAATTACCGCTCTCCGCCTCTTGTTCAATTTTCCCCTTATCCCCGAAGTCCCATGGGCTGTGGACCTCCTCACCCTTGGCTCTGACCATCGCTTCTGCCAAACTCCGCAACACGCCCTTCATGCTGCTTCCAGGGATGTAAGGGACGGATCTTCCGTCGGCGAACCTGATGGTTATCGGTGCTATGTCGACGGCGGAACCGAGTAACGGCTGACGTTCCTCCAACTCTTCCTTGCCAACACCTACTCTCAGAGGCGTCTCGTTGACCAACCGTCCAGTTATTACGGTTAGAACCTCCAGTCGGTCGAGATCGTCGTAGCGCGGCAAGCACGTCACCCGGTCCTCTGCTGCCTCTGCTGCGAATACCACTTCAAGAGCTGGAGGAGCGTCAGCTGCTCGATCCTGTCCCTGTAGGGAATGTTAGCCTCGTAAATCCACTTGGCGAAACCGAGCATCTTCCTCGCATGGTCCTTGCCGGCTCCTCTCTCGTATAGATCGACGAGCGCTTGGCTGACTAGATTGGCCGTCGTGCGTCCCACACCCAGCCGTTGGGCCTGCCTGAGAGCGAAGATGGCCGTTGCGAGAAGGGCCTCCCTTCCGCTGACTGTATCGAGCGACGCTATCAGGTTCTCCAGCTGAGCCGGCCTGACGTTTTCCCTGCGAGCAGCAGAGCCTATCTGGGTTCCCCAGTTGAGAAGTTCTAGCTCATCGATCGGTTGGGAAGAAGATGCGCTACTCACGGAAATCACAAAAAATCCATCCAATATAATAAGTTAGGAAGCTCCCCGATAATCGCCTAAAATCGCTGTGGCACAAACGTCCAAACGGATCCGGGTCACAACTTCTCGCCCTCACAGAACAGCTCGACAGAGGTGAGACGTGCCCGGAATACTAGACTGGGTAAAGCGGGAAACTCGTGCGTTTAGGCCTTTGAAAGCCTCTCCCGCAGCAGCCTGCTAAGAACAGCGCCGTCGACCCTTCCCCTGTACCTCTTCATCAGCTCCCCCATTATCGGTCCGAAGGGGTCGCGCCCTCCGAGCCTCGGCAACATCTCCCTCACCAGCTCGTCGACCGTCCTTTCGACCTCCTCCAGCGGAGGCGCCAGAAGCCCGAGGGCTTCTAGGGCGTCCTCGACGCTCGACCCAGGATTTCCAGCCAAATAGACCAGTACCTCCCTCGCCGATTCCTTGGCGGTCCTCCCCTCGGCCACCAGCTCGAGGTACCTGCGGATCGCGTCGATCTTGACGTTCTCGACCCTCACGCCCTGACGCCTCAGGTCCTTCATCACCTCGGTGAGGAGGCTAGCGATGAAGGAGGGCGCAACGCCTGTACCGACGAGGGAGAGGAAGTCCTCCACAATTTCGCCGTCGATCAGCTCCCACGCCAGCTGCCTCGAGAGGCCGTAGTTCCTCGAGAGCTCTTCGGCCAGCTCCTCGAGGGGCCTCGGAAGGGATCGGGCTATCTCCTCCAGCATCTCCCTGCTGATCCTCACCGGAGGGACGTCGGTCTCAGGGTACATCCTCGCCGAACCTGGACGCGGCCTCAGGTACTGCGTCGTGCCGTCAGGCCTGGCCCCCCTCGTCTCATCGGGCACCGTCTCGACCGCGACGGAGGCCCTCTCCAGAACTGCCTCCAACGCATCGATGCATTTCCGCTCAGGGCCTGTCACGAGGACGAAGGCGTCGGCTTCGCCGCAAGAGAGCTCCCGCCTCACGGCGTCCACCTCCTCCCTCGTTATCCCGTAGCCCGGCAGCTCGTCGGAGTGGAGTATCCCCTCAACACCGGCCCAGGCCTTTGCGTAGTCGGAGAGCTCCTTGCCGAGCCTGACGTCACCTCCTCCGAGGAGGCCCGCGAACCCTGGGAGCCTGACGCCCATCACCCTCCATCCCCTGGAGAGCGCACCGGAGATCAGCCTGCTCTTGCTGGAGGAGAAGAGGTGCGTGAGGTCCCTGAGCCTTTCGGACCTGACCGCCTCCGGCCTTACGCCCCTCGACCTCAGCTCGTCCCTGACCCGCTCCAGGTGCAGCAGCCTTCTGACCTCGTAATCGATCACCTTGGGCAGGTCCTCCAGCTCCTGGACTCCCTTCACCTCCACCAGCCCGCTCCCGGCGATGGAGATGTTCAGGTCCTGCCTCACGGTCCCTATCCCCCTCTTCACCTTCCCTGTTGCCCTGAGGAGCCTCCCTATCGCCAGCGCCACCTCATAGGCCTCCCTCGGATCCTCGATGACCGGTGCGGTGGAGACCTCTATCAGCGGTATCCCGAGCCTCGAGAGGTCGTAGACGACGGTCCCGTCCCTCTGCTCGATGAGCCTCGCCGCGTCCTCCTCGAGCGTTATCGTCTGTATCGGCACGACCTTCTCTCCCACCTTGACGGACCCTCCCACAGCTACGACGCACGTCCTCTGGAATCCAGTTGTATTGGAGCCGTCTATGACGATCTTCCTCATCACGTGCACCTCGTCGACGGGCCTGGCGCCCACCATCGCAGCGAAAGTGAGCGCAGTCCTGAGGGCCTCCCTGTTCAGCTCGTGGGGCGGCTCCTCGTCCATCTCGACCAGACAGACCGATCCGAGGTCGGCCCGGTAGACGATGGTCCTGGCGCGCCTCATCTCGAACCTCGCAGCCGGATCGACCTCTCCCAGCTCGCTCTGGGCCTCCCTCAACCTCCTCACGAACTCTACGGTCCTTCCTGTGGTCCTGGGCTCGGTGGGGCAGTCGCAGAAGAGCTTGGTCCTCGTGTCCAGCTGCCTGTGGATCTCGAGGCCCACCTTCAGGCCCACTTCGCGGTAGTTCAGCCCCAAACCCTTGGCCCCCTCCAGCGACGGGTCGCGCCCTCACTAAACCGTTGCCTCGCGCCTCTGCCGAGAAGGTCCGCAACGACTGAAGCCTGCGCTCCTCGAGGTTTATCAATTGATGGAGGGGAGCGAGGTGGGAGATGCAGCTGAAGCTCCAGAGGAGGCTCGCGGCCGACATATTGGGCGTAGGGGAGAACAGGATAAGGTTCGACCCGGAGAGGCTCGAGGAGATAGCCGACGCCATAACCAGGGAGGACGTGAGGGCCCTCATCGAGGAGGGCGCGATATACGCGGCACCGGTCAAGGGCCAGACGAGGAACAGGGCCAAGGAGACGAGGGTGAGGAAGGGAGGGAAGTACGCGACGCTGACGAAGAAGGAGAGGTGGATCATGAGGGTCAGGCCCCAGAGGAGGTACCTGAGGAGGCTGAGGGACCACGGCATCATCGACAGGTCGCTCTACAGGAAGCTCTACCTCCAGGTCAAGGCTGGCAGGTTCAAGTCGATCGCCGACATCAGGAACCTCCTGATCGAGATGGGCGTGATGAAGAAGGAGGGGTGAGGTGATGGCCGTTCTGAAGAGGATGCCGCCGAGGAGGAGAAGGGAGGGGGTGACCGATTACAGGGCTAGGCTGAAGCTGGTCAAGTCGGGAAAGCCGAGGCTCGTCGTAAGGAGGACCAACCGCTACGTGATCGTCCAGCTGGTCGAGTCCAAGGCCGGCGGCGACAGGACGGTCCTGACCGTGACATCGAAGGTCCTTGCGAGGTACGGATGGAGGGCTGGGACCAAGAACACGCCCGCAGCCTACCTGACCGGATACCTCGCAGGGAAGCTCGCGGTGGCGAAGGGCTACACCGAGGCTATAGCGGACATAGGGATGAGGACGCCTTCTAAGGGAGCGAGGGTCTTCGCGGCGATCAAGGGGGCCATCGATGCGGGCCTCCGGATACCTGCGTCGGAGGAGATCTTCCCCGACGAGGCGAGGATAAGGGGAGAGGTCATCGCCGAGTACGTGAGGTCCCTGGGAGAAGAGGCGAGGGAGAGGTTCTCGGCCTCCGACGTCGAGCTGCTGAAGGACCTGCCGTCCCACTTCGAGGAGGTCCTGGAGAGGATTAGGAGCGGCTGAGTCCCCAAAGGAGCTTCGGCCTCTCAAGACCTCCTGAGCCTCTCTGTGGAGAACTTCATCGCCAGCACTGAAGCTGCGAGGAGCGAGACGGTCGAGAGCGCAGCAGAGGCGAGGAGCTGCGCCTGCCCGAGGGGCAGCGAGGGAACACCGGTCACAGACCTCCTCAGCAGCTCGAAGACGTGGGCGATCGGTGAAGCGGCGATGACGGACCTGATCTGCTCGGGGAAGAGCTCGACGGGGATCATGCCTGAGCTCATCGGCAGCAAAAACTGGAGCACGTTAGTGATTATCCACGGCCTCCTGATCCAGAGGAACGCAGAGCCGGCCAGCAGGGAGATCGACATCAAGACCGCGTGGAGGAGGAGGAAGGAGGCCGCAGCGCCAAGGGGATCGACGAGGACGGGACTCGATCCGAGGAGCAGGACCATGACGACATAGGAGAGCGCCATCGCCAGAGCCGTGTAAGGAAGGGACGTCACTCCCCTCGCCAACATAAGGACCTCTACCCTCCCTCCAGCGAGCACCACCGAGTGGAGAACACCCTCTTCCTTGACCTGCCTGAGGAAGTGGCCGACGTTCCAGAGGACGATGGAGGTGACGACGAAGTAGCCAGCTCCGAGCGAGAGGCCCCTCAGCGATCCCTGATCGGCCAGCAACGACGGCGCGTGTATCGCGAAGGTCAGCCCTATCCCCATAGACCAGACCGGTGCGGTGACCAGGCCGACGGCGAACCAAGGGCTCCTGAAGAGGAGCTTCGAGAAGGCCCAGAGCCCAGCTTTCAGGTCACTCGGTGACGACCTCATACCTCCCTCCCCTCCTGAGGGCGCGCTCTATCCGCGAGTAAAGGACGGTCGAGAAGACTGCGTAACCTGCGAGGACGACCAGCATCGGAATGAACCTCGCCGGCTCTATGATGCCGTAGAAGACCGCGAGCCTCACCGACTCGGCCACGTGAGGGTGCGGCAGGAGCTGGGCCAGGGCGACGACGATCTGAGGGAAGACGGTCAGAGGATACGCTATGCCTGTGAAGGTGTAGACCGTGGCTGATACGAGCTCGATGAAGGCCTCAGTCCTGACGAGGAGCGTGAGGATCGCGACGAGGGCGGCGAAGAGGAAGAGCGGCACGAGACCTATCGCCAGCACCAGGAGGGCCGGGAGTAGGTGGGAGACGGCCTGCAACCCTCCCCTCACGTAGACGAAGGGCACCGTCACGACGAGGTAATAGAGCAGGGAGATCAGCGTGATCGTCGCCGAATGGGCGCCGAGGACCAGCTTAGCGTCGACCGGAAGGGTCTGGATGTGCTCGAGCGCGCCCCTCCTTCCCAGCTCGATCACATACTCTCCCACGGCCGAGACCATCACGAGGCTCAAGAGCAGGACGGGTACCCCTGCCATCTGGTAGAGGACCGAGTCGCTGTAACCCGAGATCTTAGCGAAGAGCTCTTCCTCCCTCCTGACCAGCGCGCCGATCAGGAAGAAGAGGCCCTGAAAGAAGGCCAGTAGGACCGCCATCAGCAACAGCTCGCCGGAGCGCCAGAGCTCCTTCAGGTCCGACTCGACGACCACGATGAACTTCCCGATCGAGCTCATCTTTCATGACCCCTCCACGGCCCTGACGAAGGCCTCCTCCAGCGTCGGCTCCCTGACGCTGACCGAGAGGACCTGAACCCCTTTGGACCTGAGCTCGGAGAGGATGACCGGCACCAGCTCCGCCGGGTCCTCCCTAATTTGGACCCTCAGCAACGTCCTCCCCCTCTCGCTGACCCCGACCTCCGTCTCCCATCCGAGCCTCA
>Ga0079995_1065338_pt1 | contig 11822 bp, 12 predicted proteins | sample FaiFalFF_MnMetaG_2_FD_69198 | JGI IMG/M metagenome (GOLD analysis project Ga0079995, IMG submission 69198) | Freshwater microbial communities from Yellowstone National Park, Wyoming, USA - Fairy Falls C (FF_Mn_C) (SPADES assembly) (version 4) | ecosystem: Environmental > Aquatic > Freshwater >... | reverse complement strand
TCGTGTTGACGCCATCTATCGACTTCTGCTTGGTGACGGTACCGCTTGGGGTCGTCAGCAGTTGAATGAGGTGCAAGCCTGTAGGTAAATGCTTCTATTAAGGTAGGTCCACCTCCATCCCTCGCTTTCTCCACAGACCTCAGCACGGTTTGATAAACGGTCAGCACATCATTTCCATCTATCTTGAGACCCTCTACTCCGTAGGCTTCTGCCTTAACCGCTATGCTCTCTGAGGCCGTCTGACTTTCTATTGGGACGGAGATGGCGTACTGGTTGTTCTGACACACGTAAACGATCGGTGCTTTGAAAACTCCGGCGAAGTCCTTCGTGGAAGTCGCCTTTAGAGGTTGCACCGTCCCCGAAGAATGCAAGCACCACGGTCTTTTCTCCCCGGTATTTTGATGCCAAGGCGAAGCCCGTAGAGGTGCATAAATATGCTGCGACAGCGCCCGGGCCCGTCACTATTCGATATCTTCTGTCACCGAACATCTATACATCCCCTATACCTAGGCTCCACAGAGACCCTGATCTTAGATACCCTTTTGGCGAGGTAGTGGACGGCAGACTTGCTTATAGGCTCCAAAGCCATGCTCAGAACCTTAGAGGCCTTCCTACAGCTACTATGAAACATGTAAACCAATACGGCTAGGACCTTAACCTGCCTACCTTTTTTATTACGCCTAAAATAGCTTGAAACTAGGCCCACAACATCCATACAATCAAAACACATCAACCGGCCTTAAAACATAGCATCATATTTGGGGCGAATATTTATACAGTAAACACCTTGTATACAAGGTGTGAGCACAGTCCTCTCCATTAGAATCTCGAAGGATGTGAAAAGGAGGATGGATGAGCTGAGGGATGTAGTGGATTGGAATGATGAGATAAAGCGTTTTCTCGAGGCGAGGGTTGATGAGCTTTATAGACGGAAAATAATAGAGGAGGTTAGAAGGGTGGTCGAGCTGCTGCCCGAGATGCCTCGGGGCAGTGTAACGAAATATGTGAGGGAGGACCGTGATAGTCATTGACTCTTCCTCCCTTGCAAAATATCTTTTAAGGGAGGAAGGGTGGAAAGAAGTAGAGCAATACCTGCAGAAGGGGGTCCTAACACTAGACCATGCCAAGAAAGAGGTGCTAAACGCTATCTGGAAGCACTCCAAGATCAGGCATGTCATAACTGACGAGATCGCCGAGAAGCTACACAATAGTTTAAACCAGCTGATAGACGCAAAAGTCCTAATCGTCGAAGATGAAAACACATACGTCGACGAAGCTTTCAAAATAGCCTTGAAACACAACCTGACACTATACGATTCGCTTTATATTTCCCAAACAATAAAGCGGGGATAACTACTGACAAGCGACGCAATTCAAAATGAAGTTGCAGTTGAAATGCGAGTCAAAGTAATTTTTATACCATAAGCGCCTGAACTAATAGATTTAAGGTGAGACATTCTCCTCCAAAACTGAAGTCCCCGCCGCAAAACCCTGGAAAGGCAGAAACACCAACCACTTTTCTCCGCTGCACTGCCTATGAGGGCTGAGGTGCTGGGTGTCCTAACCTTAACCGTAAACTGTTTTGTATCCGTGTCAACAACAACCTCTATGGGGACACGCACACCCATAAAATCCTAAGCCTGTTAGCCCCTCCGCGACCGCCATAACATTAGGGACCCAGAGCCGGGCCTAACGGCGGGCCAGCCGTCACCCCTACCCTCCACGAGAATACTGAAAGTCTTTTCACCCATTTCCCTCATGCAGGCTAGAACATCCACCTTTAAATCTTTACGGATGCCGGGGAGGCTGTGACAGATTATTTAGTAGGTGGGTCGTTTCCTTTCGCGAGATGTCTGGTCCTTTAGTGGGTAGGGTAGCCGTGGTCTCAGGTAGTGGGAGGGGAATTGGGCGTCACGTGGTTTTGAAGCTCGCGCAGCTGGGTGCAAGGGTTGTGGTCAACGTCAAGAGAGGTGTTGAGGAGGCTGAGGAGACCCTTGGAATGGTCAGGAGTCTGGGCGGGGAAGGTCTCATCATACAGTCTGATGTCTCATCCGAGGAGGGTGCACGCCACCTAATACATGAGGCGGCAAGACAGCTGGGGGCCGTAGACATTCTAGTGAATAACGCTGGCCTCGGGATTGCCACACCTATAGAGAACGTGGATGAAAAGCTATGGGACAAGCAGCTCAACGTAAACCTGAGGTCAGCGTTCTTTACAAGCAAGTATGCGTCGCCGTATATGAAGGAACGTAGGTGGGGTAGGATAGTTAACGTAACATCCGTAGCTGGTTTGGTCGGTATGAGACACCTAGTCCCATACAGCGCGGCAAAGGCTGGAATAATCGGACTCACAAAAGCCCTCGCATCAGAGCTGTCAGAACACGGCATTACGGTCAACGCAGTTGCTGCTGGGCTGGTTAAGACAAAGATGGGAATGAGCCTTGTCGAATACATCGGAAGGCAGTCTGGAGCGGGTGAAGACCCTGAGCTGATGATTTCACGCTGGGAACGCATGCATACTCTCTTGGGCAAACTCCCCACAGAGGAGGAGGTTGCATCATTGATAGCTTACCTAACCACTCCGGAGGCGGGCTCAATCACGGGTCAGGTCTTCGTAATCGACAGCGGCTGGACTATCGCCGAATCAAAAAACTACATGGACTGGCTGAGATATTAGTACGGCCGTGTAAAAGGATAAGTGTCAGACTGATGATAGGGCCGTTATGCCTATGCGCAACAGCAGCGAATATTTAGATAGCCTGAGGGACGGCCGCTCCGTATATTACAGAGGCAAGAGGGTTGATGACGTAACACGCCACGAGATTCTTAGAATACCCGTCAAACACGCATCCATTCTATATGAGTTCAAGCAGAAGTTTCCGGAGCTTGCGGGATATCACGACCCTAAGATGGGCCCTGTAAGCGCATTCTATAAGATACCACGCGGCGTTGATGATTTGCTGAAACGGCAGGAGTTGGTAAAGGAGTCGACGCGTTACTGCAACGGTATATTCAACATAGTTCAGGCGATAGGAAGCGATGCTCTTTTTGCACTATTCATCACCTCTTCAAAGTCAGGTGACAAGGTGTTTCACGAGCGTGTCCAAAAATATTACAGGTATGTGGTTGAGAGAGACTTGGCAACTGCTGTAGCTCAAACCGATGTAAAAGGTGATAGAAGCTTGAGGCCGCATGAACAGCCGGACCCGGACCTATATATGAGGGTTGTCGACTCAAATGATGAAGGCATTTTCGTCTGTGGGGCCAAAGCACATACCACCCAGTCAGTCGCGGCTAATGAGATAATCTTCATCCCCACAAGGTCGATGGCTGAGAAAGACCGAGACTACGCCATCGCATTTGCCATACCTGTAAACACTAAAGGATTGAAGCTCATCTGCAGACCAGTCCAAGAAGTCGAATGCTTAGGCAGAGATGACGCCCCACTCTCTTCGCAAAACCTAGAGATAGAGACTCTGACTGTTCTCGACCATGTCTTTGTGCCGTGGGAGCGAGTGTTCCTGTTTAAGGACTGGGGGTTTGCGGGCGAGCTCGCCAACCTCTTCGCAACATACCATAGGTTTACCGCGATAAGTTACCGATCCATCATGGCTGAGCTGTTTATCGGTGCAGCCCGTCTGGCTGCGAGATATAACGGGATAGAAAACGCCCCCCATGTACGTGAGGATATAACTGAGATGGTGCTCTACCGCGAGATACTAGATATGGCTGCAAAGGCTGCCGCACACTATCCTTTGATAGACGAAAAAACCGGGATAGCTGTTCCCAACCCACTATACACCAATATCGCAAAACTCTATTCAAACAGAATGTTCCCAAGCGTAGTGGGTGCGCTGGTTGATATTGCTGGTGGACTTACATCAACGTTACCCGCCACCGACGACCTAAACTCACCTGAAACACGAAACTATTTAGTGAAATACCTGCAGGGCAGCCGCAAATATACAGGCGAACAGAGGTTCAAGCTACTTAGACTTGTCAGGGAGCTCGCCGGGGGACCTATGACTGGATATATGATGGGGCTGTTCATACATGCCGAGGGCTCCGTGGCGGCAAGCAAAATCGCACTATACAGGGATTATAGGTTTGAAAAAGCCGAGGAACTTGTCTCAAGGCTGGCCGGCGTCCCGCCCTGAGAAAAAGTTCTCAAACATCTTCCTAATGTGTTTTTTATCGAACTTACCTACTGATGTTTTTGGGACGCTTTCGACGAAGATAAATTCATCGGGGATCCAAAACTTCGGGAACTTTCTTGAGAGATAATCTACTAACTCCTGTTTTGAGAGGGCCTGACCTTCCTTTAGGGTTACGAGGCCTATAGGCCTTTCACCCCATCTCGGGTGCTTAACACCTACTACGGCCGCCTCTTTCACGGCAGGATGACCCATGATAGCGTTTTCCAACTCAACCGACGAAATCCACTCCCCGCCGCTCCTTATCAAATCCTTCAACCTGTCCACAACCTCAACGTAGCCTTCCGGGTCTATGGTCACAACATCGCCCGTCCTAAACCAGCCATCTACGAAGCCTTCCCTGTCGTATGAAGGCTTTCCATAGTAGCTGTCGATCACCCATGCACCCCTTATGATAAGTTGGCCGACGGCCTTTCCGTCCCATGGCTGGCGGCGTCCCGTTTCATCGATTAAGTCGACCTCAATGCATGGGAATGGGAGACCTTGTTTTTTGCGAAGTCTCACCTCGTCTTCACTTTTTCCACGCAGATATGACTTGATATAGGTTGCTACGGCTGAGTCATATGTTTCCGTCATCCCCCATGCATGTATTATCTCGACCCCTAGCTCACGATAGGAGCGTATCAGTGCCTCAGGGACCGCGGAGCCGCCTACAATCAACCTTCGAAGCCCGCCAAAACCCTTAACATTAAGAGACCTAGCGAAGTTTAAGACATCAAGCCAGACGGTCGGCACACCATCGCTAACAGTCACCCCCTCGTCAAGAACGATCTCCAATATTCTTTTAGGTGTTGGATGTGGTCCTGGGAAGACCTGTTTTGAGCCGAAAAGTGCGGCCGCATATGGTATAAACCAGCTGCTTATATGGTACATGGGGACCACGTGCAGTACGGTGTCAGCCTCGGAGAGAGCATATGTATCCGCCAGCCCCGTACTCAAGGCCCTGAGAAAAACACCTCTATGTGTGTAGACAACCCCTTTAGGAGCCCCGGTTGTCCCCGTCGTAAAACACATCAACGCGGGATCATTTTCATCTGGGTCTGAAAGCTCGAGATCGGCACCCACATTCTTTAATAAATCCTGCAGGTCTACGACATCAACCCCGTGAACCCTCTCAGCTGGACCTGTAACCACGATTTTTTCAACAGTTTCCAACTTTGGAGCTATCCGTTGGATTGTTGGGAGGGTGTCGGGGTCTGCGAAAACGACTTTATCGCCTGCCTCGTTTATGGAGTAGGCAATCTGTTCATCTAAGAACCTTAGATTTACAGTATGTAGGACAAGCCCAGAAAGCGGTACGGCGAAATGCAAAACCATATGGTTTAATGTGTTCCAGCACATGCTTGCGATACGTTCACCCTTCTTCAACGAGAACTTTGAGCTCAAAGCTGATGCAAGAACCTTGACTGAGCGCTCAAACTCGTTATAAGTCATTCTGGCGTAGTTTCCGTCCCCCCTCCATTCAACCAACTGCTTCCTTCCGAATAATTTCGCAGCCCTCCAGATGATGTGACGTATGTTAAGCTTGAACATTCCTCCACAACCCGTAGGGTTTTAGGTTTATATACATCATTAAATATTAATAGTTTATGGCAGCGGCTAATAGGAGGAGATTTTTAGGAACTGTCGCCGCCGGTGTTGTTGGCCTTGCTGTTGGTGGAGGACTTGGCTGGGGTTTGAGATCCCCTGAAACCAAGGAGGTGACGGTTACTCGGGAAAGAACGGTAACGGCGGGTGGCGGAGAACGTACAGTTGTTTCAACAGTTACATCCACGGTTCTGGGACCGACAGTAACCGTAACTAGAGAAGTTACGGCGAGAAGAACGCTGCCGAAGGACACAATAAAGATCGGCGTCCTCGGGATAAGGAGCGGGCCGTGGGCGACATACGGCACCTTGATCGAGCAGGGTGCTGTTCTTGCTATGGAGGAGATTAATGCCGCCGGCGGTATACTGGGGTCTAAGATCTCGCTTGCGATACGTGATGAGGCGGCCGATGTTGTGAAGCAGGCTAGAGAGCTTGTTGAGGCGGAGAATGTTGACTTCCTGGTGGGTGTTGACTCCAGCGGGAACGCGATGAGGGTTGGGCCTATCATGAGCGAACTTAACAAAATCCTTGTTGTCACACATGCTGCTACACATCGATTCACCGAGGAGCTAGTGTATACGCAGAAGATTAAACAGCTTTTCAGGGTATCGGTTCCAGTGTATCAGGACGGCATTCTAGCGGCCTATGTGGCGAAAGACCTTCCAGTGAAGAAGTGGGCAGGAATAAACCCAGACTATGAGTACGGCCGCGTCTCTTGGCAGTTCTTCAAGGACACGCTTTCGAAACTGAGGAGTGACGTAGAATTTGTTTCAGAGCAGTTTAACAAGTCTCCTGGCACAACAGATTTCTCACCATTCCTCTCTGCAGCCCTTGGAGCTGGAGCCGAGGGGATATTTACTGTAAACTGGGCCCTGGAGGCTGTAACGATGCATAACCAGATGAAGTCGCTTGGAGTCTACGACCAGGTAGGGGCGGTAATCAACCCGATGGGCTATTCAATGGACGTTGTCTATGAGCTGGGTAAGGATTACCCCACAGCCAAGCACGGCACATGGGTATCCGGCAGATACGTATGGTTCTACCCGAAGACACCGACAAACGAGAGGTTTGTTGAAAGCTTCAGAAAGAGGTGGGGTAGATATCCGGCCTATTCCTCAGAAACCACGTACACGGCAGTTTACATGCTGAAGGCTGCAATCGAGTTAACAGGCTCCCTCGACCTCGACACATTAATTAGAGCTATGGAGGGCATGGTTGTACTTTCCCCTGCCGGGGCTAGATGGATAAGGCCCGACGACCACCAGGCAATATATGATGTGCCCTACGGAAAGGTTACACACGTAGGTGGGGAGATACCCCTTCTCACGGACCTAGTAACAAGATCTGCATGGGAGTACTATAGGAGCCCGCCCTTCTAAAAATAATAAAACAACTAAACCATGCTAGAGCTGCTGGGCCACCAAATTTTAGTAGGGTTATTCAGGTCATCCTATTATTGGCTGATAGCCTCAGGCCTGACACTTATTTTCGGGGTCACGCGGGTCATTAACTTCGCGCACGCCGCATTCTTCGTCCTCGGCGGATACATGGCCCTCACAATCGATATCCTGACGGGAAACTTCTGGGTAGCTATCGCAGTAGCAACACTCTCCGTTGGTTGTATAGGCGCTGTCGTGGAGAGGGGTCTGGTAAAGCCTCTCTACAAAATAGAAAGCCTCTACCAGCTTTTGATAACCTTCGCTGTGACCCTGATCATAAATGATGCATCGAAACTGATTTGGGGTGCTGCTTCAAGGTCTATGAAGCTCCCCGCAGAGCTTGCCATACCCGTTAAGTTAGCGGGGCGTTCCTACCCACTCTTTTTCTTTTTCGTAATAACCATAGCCATCATAGTCTTCGTAGCCCTCTACATAGCTATGGAGAAGACTTTTTGGGGACTTAAGGTGAAATCGACTTGGAGAGACATTACGATGGCTCAGGCCCTGCGGATTAACACAGGAAGAATTTACACGACAACCTTCTTCATAGGTAGCCTCTTAGCTGGGTTCGGAGGAGCAAGCATGGTCGCCTTCACACCCGTGGCTCCTGGATTAGGTGACAGCCTTATAATAACGGCTTTCATAATAGTGGTATTAGCGGGGCTTGGAAACCTATTCGGAGCATATATTTCATCAATAATTATCGGCATCGCCGAAAGCATGTTTCTTTTATTCACACCGGAACTCGACATACTGCTGATATTTGTTATAATGGCGGCGGTTCTAATGGTGAGACCATGGGGGTTGTTTGGAGAAAGATAGCGGACCTGTTAGCCATTTCAGTTTTAGCCGTCGCGGTTATTCTAACATTTAACACATTCCTGATCTACTTGACATCCCTATTCATGATTTTCACAATTTTCGCGCTTGCCTACAACATAATTCTGGGATATCTTAGGCTTGTCTCGTTTGGTCACTCGCTGTTCTTTGCGGCGGGTGCTTACGGTGTTGCTCTCTTCGCGCGGTGGGTAATGCCCGATATGCTGCTGTCCTTTTTATTTGGTATTGTTCTGGCCACAGTTCTTGCCCTCATAGTAGGGTACATAACACTTCGGCATTCCCAAATTTACTTTGCAATGCTTACGCTTGCATTCGCCATGCTGTTCTACGCCCTACTCGTTAAGTGGCGGGACATCACAGGAGGGAGCGACGGAATATCGGGAATTCCACGAACTTCCACACTTTTCTCATTTCCCACAACAGAGACATACTATCTGTTCGTGCTGGCATGCTTTATCACCTCGTTCATCATACTCAAGCTAATCGACGTATCTTTCATAGGTTTAGTTTTAAGGGGGCTGGGCGATAACGAAAACAGGTTTAAGTTCCTAGGATATAACCCTGTGAAGTATAGAATACTGGCCCTCATGATCTCAGGCACATTCAGCGGGTTGGCGGGCTCTCTATACGCACTACTGTACCGCGCGGTTACACCTGACATCGCTTACTGGACAGTTGCAGCGGAGCCTCTGGTCATGAGCCTACTCGGTGGCTCGAACTATTTCATGGGGCCCGTTGTAGGGGCCGCGGTCTTTGTAGGGCTTACCACGGCGACAGCACGGCTCGCCGAAATATGGCAGCTCGTCATGGGCTTGATTATCGCCGCACTGTTGTTGGGGGCGAGAGGTGGGGTTCTGGGGGTTTCGGAGAAGTTATGGCGAAAGAGGTTTTAAGAACTGAAAACCTTGTGAAGCGGTTTGGCGGCTTCACTGCTGTAGCAGGTGTCAGCATAACGTTTTATGAGGGAGAGAGAGTAGGACTTATAGGCCCTAATGGTGCTGGCAAGACTACGTTCATCAACCTAATCTCAGGCCATCTAAAACCAGACCAGGGAAAGATTTTCTTCAAAGGAACGGATGTCACCAAGGAACATCCATATAAAAAAGTAATGATAGGTTTAAACAGAACTTTCCAAATACCCTCCATCTTCAAATCGCTCACCGTGTATCAGAACGTCTTACTCGCGGCAAAGAAGGCAGGGCAACCCGACTCGGTTGACAAACTACTGACCACGCTAGGGCTTGAGAAGTTCGCAAACGTCAAGGCCGCCAATCTGCCTTATGGGGTGATGAAGATGGTTGAACTTGCGATGACCATGGCGTCAAACCCCTCACTCCTCCTACTGGACGAGCCGACAGCCGGTCTAACTACCCAGGAAAAGAAACAAATCATACAATTATTGCAAACGCTTCCCGAAAGATACACAATAGTGATGGTTGAGCACGACATAGACCTCGTCTTCGGCTTCGCTGGAAGGGTGGTGGTCATGCACCGTGGTGAGGTTCTGGCAGACGGCAGGCCTGAGGAGATAGCCGTGGACAGTAGGGTTAGGGAGGTGTATTTAGGATGAAAACCTTGCTCGAGACATATGAGCTAAACTCATTCTACGACAAGGCCCAGATACTTTTCAACATAAACTTCAGGGTGAGCCAAGGGGAGCTGGTCGCGGTCATTGGGAGAAACGGTGTGGGTAAGACGACCTTACTTAAATCTATAATGAACATCGAGGTCGTTAAAAGGGGCCGTATAAAATTCGATGACATCGACATCACAAACCTGCCCACATACCGCATAGCATCCCTAGGAATATCGTATGTCCCAGACTACACCGGATTAATTCCGGGAATATCTGTGCTTGACAACCTTCGACTCTCCGCCGGAAAGAAAAATGTGAACCTTAGTCTGGCTAAGGAGCTTTACGACAGAATAGATGAATTGCTGCCGAAAAAAGCTGACACATTGAGCGGGGGAGAGAGAAAAATAGTGGCGGTCATCAGAGCCCTGCTCATGAACCCACGCCTCGTCCTACTTGATGAGCCAACCGAAGGCGTTGGCCCGATCGTGGCGAAGAGGATCTACGAGCTTGTATCACGGATGAAGGATGGGGGGCTTACAGTTGTGGTTGTAGAGCAGGGGACTAGGTTCTCCCATGTGAAGAATATTGCAGACAGAATCTCTGTCATGGTTAACGGCCGCATAATGTATGAGACTACACGTGACAAAGTACATGAAGAGATGGAGCTAATACAGTCTTACCTAGCAATGGGAGCGACTAAATAAATAAAACTATAGCTCGGTCAAAGGCCCATTACCCATGTCAAATGCATCCTTTACTACTGTAGGGAGGGAGTTTTTGGGTAGGATGGAGGTTTGTAGGCTTGCGACTGTTGACCAGAGCCATAGACCCTCATGTTGTCCCCGTCTGCTACATCTCCGTCGAAGACGTCTTCTACACGGCTTCAGACATAGGGACCAAGATTGTTCCACACCACCGGCCAATGCTTGACAACAGACAGCGGCAAACACAACAAACTTAGAACTACATGAGGCAAAATGCATATCCTTTTATATGCTGGTGAAGCCCGCATGAAATAGGAGTCTTCGATGGCGGTGAAGGAGCTCAAGTCGAGGATGCTGAGGCTGCTGAGGGAGGATGAGGAGTTTAGGTACGCCGTCGCAGGCCTCCTAGGCCTAGAAGAGATACTTAAGAGGCTTGACAGGCATGAGGCCGAACTAGTTAGACTAAGGGAGGATATGAACAAGCTTAGGGAGGATATGATTAGGGGTTTTGAGCTTGTGGAGAGGCATATCTCTGCTCTGGGTGCTAGGTGGGGCATCATGGCTGAGAGCGCTTTCAGGGAGAGCCTGAGGGGCTTGCTGGAGAAGGAGCTAGGGTATAGGGTTGAGAAATGGACTGTCTTTGACGAGGCCGGAAAGGTTTACGGATATCCCAGCTTGGTAGATGTCGACGTCACAGTAAGCGATGGAAAACTAATACTAATAGAGGTGTCCTCGCATATCAAAGCCTCCGACATCACCACATTCAGGAGAAAAGCAGAACTATACATGGAGAAGACGGGAAAGAGACCAGACAAACTGGTAGCCGTCACACCATACATAGACGACACAGCACAAAAGGCAGCGAAAGAGCTGGGAATAGAAGTATACACGAAAGTCTGATAAGAAACAACCTAAGCTTGGCGAATTCGTCCCATCTATGTTGAACTCTACTACGGTTGGGTCTTCTACATTCAAGCTATGTGGATTTAGAAAAAAATTAGACCAGCGAACTGAGTTGACATAACCAAGTTTCCACGGTGCGAAGTTGTTGTAAGAACTTGTGGTTAGTCGAAAAGACACGACCTCGTATATTAGTTGGTTATAAATTTTACCGCATTTTCAGCCATCTCTGGTTATATATGCAAAATCAGCGAAACAATGGTCACAAAAAACACATTATATGCATTTAATAGGAGAACGATATCACGGTAAGGAGTGCTCGTGTTAACATAACGTGGAGTCTCCTCAACATTACTACAAAGAAAGGTCTCCATAACAAACTACTGCTTTATGGTATAATCCCTTTTTATATTTCCTTTCTATCTTTATTTAATGCAGGGAAATTAAGTCTATACAGATTTACACTGCAGTGATTTAGTCTTGCTGACAAACTGTTTATTCTAGAACTGTTTCTGTGGGTTTAGTAATGTGAAGAATACTTTGACAGCGTCCATGCTGCCTT
>Ga0079995_1060316_pt1 | contig 11826 bp, 13 predicted proteins | sample FaiFalFF_MnMetaG_2_FD_69198 | JGI IMG/M metagenome (GOLD analysis project Ga0079995, IMG submission 69198) | Freshwater microbial communities from Yellowstone National Park, Wyoming, USA - Fairy Falls C (FF_Mn_C) (SPADES assembly) (version 4) | ecosystem: Environmental > Aquatic > Freshwater >... | reverse complement strand
AATGTAGACCGCGACTGGTACGACCCAGAGGTCATCGGCATCGACTTGGGGATGATGCTGCTCGCGTTGGAGAACCACCGCACAGGCTATGTGTGGGAGGTCTGCTCGAAAATCCCAGCCGTGCAGCGCGGGATGGCGGCGGCAGGCTTTCGGGTGACCGGCGAGCGCGACGAGACTGCCCCGCTCAGGTCAACTTGACGACGGGATAATCCTCCATGACGAGGCGCATGGTGCGCAGGTCGCGCACGGTGATCAGCAGCCGCTTGTTGGCGTCGATGGCGAACAGCACCTCGAAGCACGGCTCGCCGCGCTGGGCAGGCGGGTTCACTGTCAGGAAGGTGGGCGCGTGTTCGTTCATCCAGAACCGCGTGCGCTCGCGCTGCTGATCCTCCGAGAGGGTGACCACCCGCGCCGCGCCCGACGGGTCAAACACCAACTCCCACGCCGTGCCCGCCCGCGAGTCGCCCATCTCAAAGATGTCGATGCCCATCTGCGTCTGCCCCGTGTAGGTCGCCTTGACGACCACGCGGCGGATGGGTTCGCGCGTCGGGTAGGGCGTGCCGCGCGGCACGAGGATGTGATACTCGTACTCGCCTGTGCGCATGTTGCGGTAGCGCAGGGCGTAGTCGTGCTGGATGTAGTCGTAGAGGTCAATGCCCGCAACGAAGGTGGCAGCCCCGCGGGCGACGGCGTCCAGCGGGCGGTTCAGACGCACGCGCTCGCTCCCGAAGATTCGGCGCACCATCTGCTGCACCGACGGGATGAGGCTGCTGCCGCCGACCATCAGCACGGCGCGAATCGCCGATTCGGGGTAGCCACGCTCGTGGGCGTCGGTGAGAGCACGCTGAATGGCGCGGTGAATCTGCGTGTACGCGCCGTGCTGTTCCAGCAGCGCCTCGAACTCGGCGCGGGTGAACTCGGCGTCCAACACTTCGCCCGTGCGCGGGTGCATGACGCTTAGCGACGCCCGCTCGCGGAACGACAACGCCTCTTTAACGCGCTCGCACTCGGTCAGCAGCAGTCGGCTGATGTCGCGAATAGGCTCCTCGTGGTCGCCGCGTCCGTTGCGTCGCAGCACTTCCTGATACAGCCACGCATCGAGGGTTGCGCCGCCGAGTTCCGCGCCCGCCTTACCCAGCACGCGGCAGCGTCGCCCCAGCGCGGCTTGCGCCGCCTCCTCCACCAGCAGGATGGCGACATCGAGCGTGCCTCCGCCAAAGTCGAACACGAGGTACACATCGCCTGGCTGGAGGTCGACGCCGTAGCCCAGCGCGGCGGCGGACGGCTCGTCGATCAGGCGCAGGCGCACGAACCCCGCCGCCTGCGCCACATCGAGCAGCCAGTTCTCGTAATGCTCGTACGCCTCTACGGGCATGGTGCAGGCGATTTCCTCGTCGTCGGATAGCCCCAGTTCGGCGCGGAGGCTGAGGATGACCGCCGAGAGGAAGTCGCGCCCCGCCTGCTGTGCGCTGATGGGCTGCCCGTCGATGGTGATGGTGCGTGGGCTGCGCTGCGCGATGTAGCGCTTCATCCAGCGGAAGGTGCGCGGCGAGTCTTGGAGGTTGCGCTGCAGCACCTGGTTGCCAATCCACTGGCGTTGCGCCTCGTAGTGAATCAGCGACGGGATGCTGGGGGTCGGCTCGATGTTGGGCGCGGGGGTCGCCATCCGTCCGTAGTCGGGCACAAAGAGTGGCTCGGCAACGAAGCCGTTCCACACGGCGACAACGGTGTTGCTTGTGCCGAAGTCAAGCCCGATGCGTCCCGCCATCGTGTGCCTCCACGCCTGCCTTGCGCAGCCGCTTGCCTTTGTAGACGACGCCCGCGAGGCGCACAATCACGGGTTGCCCCGCGTGCGGCTCAGCGTCGGCGCGGAGCGGCATGTGCCGTTCGGGGTCGTAAGGCTCCACCGCGCCGACGGTTCCTTCCATGTGCACCTGCCACGCTTCGAGGGCGCGGAAGAGGTGGCGTGCGGTCTTGAGGGGCGCGTCAGGGGGCAGTGCGCCCTGCTCGGCGAGGTGCAGTTGCGCGTGCAGGTGGCTCAGCGGCGTCGCCAGTTCCGTCAGCAGCGTCTCCAGCGTGGCGTCTGCGGCGGCGGTGGCGCGGGCGTGTTCGGTCTGGCGGGCGTACTCGGCGTGGCGGCGCGCCTGCTCCAGTTGCGCCTCCAGTTCCTGAATGCGCAGGCGCAGGTGCGCCATCTCGCGTGCAGTGGGCGTCGCGCCGTTGCCGAACAAGCGTCGCCACAGGTCGCGCAGTGCCATCTCACCTTGCCGACGCGCCTCAGGTTGCCCTGAAAGGTATGGAGTTGCACCGCGCCGTCTCGGAACCCAACCGCTACGCAGAATCCCCCATCGGGGCTTTCGGCAACCGCCAACGCTTGTGCGTACCGATTGTGGAGGATGTATCGCTCGTACTCGCCGACTTTTACGCCGACCCCAGCAATACGCTCGCCTGTGCCGCCCGACAACTCAACGCTCGCATACGCACTGCGCGACGACCACACGGCGACGCCCCCATCCAGCGCCACCAGCACACGGCTGCCTGTGCCGAGGGCGCAATCGTAGACAAGGCGCGGGCGGATTTCGCTGACCCGCTGCCACTGCCCCGCCAGTTCCCACACCTCCAGCACGCGCTGGTGCCGACGGCACAGCAGGCGATGCCCCTGCGGATGAAAGCGCAGGTCGTTCACGGCGACCGCCTCCGCGCGCTGCCGAAGGTGCAGTTCGGGCAGCGTGAAAAAGTGTAGGTGCTTCGCATACGCCGCGACCAGCAGCGGATGGACGGGGTTCGCGCACAGGCTACGCAGGCGGTCGGGTATCTTGGCGATGCGCACGCACCGTCCTGAGTTGAGTTCGTAGACCTCGATGCGGTTCGAGCGTCCCACAATCAGCCACTTCCCGTCGTGGCTGAAGTCGATGGCGCGAACCTGCGCCTCGCCCTGCAACGCAAGCGTGCGCCATTCGGTCAGCATGTCGGCGTGTAGCGGCAGTTGGGTTGGGGGCTTGAGGCGCATCGCATAGGTCGCCAGCGTCTCGAAGAGTCGCTGCTCCTCTTCGGGGAGCGCGCGGGCGTCCCATTGCACGACGGCGAGCCGTTGCAGCAGTTGCCACGCCCAGCGCGGGGGCGCGTGGAGCGCGAGCCGCCACAGGTCGCCCCAGCGCTGCTGGCGCGTAAGCATCTCCAGCACGGTGTGCCACTCACGCTCGGTCAGGTCGCGAGCACGCTTGCGCAGGTCGCCGCCTGTCAGCAGGCGCATCAGGTCGGCGCGTCCCGTGCGCCGCGCGTGTTCCAGCAGCCGCTGCTGCAGCGTCGGCGGAGCCGCCAGATACGCCGCCGACAACAGCGCATGGTCGGGGTCTAACGCCTCGTAGCGGTCGAACTGCTCCGTGAGGAAAAGCACCAGCGCTTGGCGCGTGGCGTCGCTGGGCAGGTAATCGTGCTGCAGGATGAGCGACCGCGCCAGCGCGTCGTCGCGCTCGATAAAAGCGTCGCAGAGCGCGTCGATGGCGGCAGGCTCTTTCAAGCGTTCCAGTAGGCGCATCGCACGCGGCGACAGCACGGGGTCATCCGCGTGGCAGATTTGGAGTAGGACGCGCACGACTTCGGGGCGTGCAAGGTTCACGGCATCGTCCACCTCGTTCAGCAGCGCGGTATAGACGCGCAGGTCTGTTGGCTGGGAGGCGACCCAGCGTCGCTCGCGAATGAGGCTCTCCAGCACTTGGGCGGGGTATGCCTCGCCGCGCTTGCGAAAGTCCAGCCACACTTGGCAGACTTGGTGGATGGCGCGCTGGTGTTGCACACTGCGCAGGCTCTGCAGCGCGGTTTGTGCAAGGTCAGGCTTCTGTTCGGTCGCTGCATACTCCGCGAGGATGGCAACGGCGTCGGTGTCCCCTGCCTCCACCAGCGGGCGTAGTCGCTGCAAGAGGCGTGCGCGGAGCGTATCCCGCAAAAAGAGGTCAATAAACGCACCAGTTGCCATTCCGACTCCTTGAGCCACGCCGCGCACCAGAAGGTAGACCATCACACATGCCACCAGTCCCAGCGTGGGCACGCTAAGGCAGCCCAGCACTTTCCACAGCACAGAGCCGCCCGAAGCGATCATAATCCCTGTGGCGACCATCGCCACAAGCCCTGCGACCGTCCCCAGCTCGTTGCCGAGATGCTTTCCCCTCTCTTTGCCGAGCTTGCGGTAGTCGCCCAGCAGTCGCGCGCGGTACCAGCGCTCCTCCTCGCGACGCATTCAGATAATCCCCTCCAGTTGCAGCGGCACAAACTGCTTCTCCGCCTCCTTGAGTTCTTGGAACGAGGCGGATTGCGCCCTGCCCTCGCGCAGCCACTGGCGCAGCGATTCGATGACCTCGCGCTGGGCGACCGACAGGGGCACTTGGCGCTTGAGGCTCTGCAGGATGTCGTCGGTGGTGAACTCGCGCCCCTCGCTGAAGCCGAGATACATCGCGTCGATAATCGCCTGCTCGATCTCCGCGCCGACATAGCCTTGCGACTTGCGGGCGAGCGCGTCGAGGTCGTAATCGCTGGGGATGCGCCCGCGCTTGCGCAGATGCACCGCGAAAATCTCCTTGCGCTCCTCAAAGGTCGGCAGATCCAGGAAAAACACCTCGTCGAAGCGTCCCTTGCGCAGCAGTTCGGGGGGCAGGCTCTGGATGTTGTTCGCGGTGGCGACCACGAACACAGGCGCGGTCTTCTCCTGCATCCAGGTCAGAATCGTGCCGAACACGCGGGTGCTGGTACCGCTGTCCAGCCCGCCGTGCGCGAGGGCTTTCTCCATCTCGTCGATCCACAGCAGGCAGGGGGCGATGGTCTCGGCGAGGCGCAGGGCGCGCCGCGTGCGCTCTTCCGACTCGCCCACGAGGCTGCCGAACAGCGCGCCGACATCGAGGCGCAGCAGCGGCAATCGCCACAGCCCGCCGATGGTCTTGGCGACGAGGCTCTTGCCTGTGCCAGGGATGCCAATCAGCGCGACGCCTTTGGGGGCGGGCAGCCCGTACTCGCGCGCCTGCTGCGTGAACGCCCGCTCGCGCAACCGCAGCCACTGCTTCAGCACGCCCAGCCCGCCGACATCCTCAATCGTCTCGGAGACCGAGTAGAACTCCAGCGCCTCGCTCTCGCGAATCACCTGCTTTTTCTCTTCGGTGATGAGCGCAATATCGCGGTCGTCCAGTGCGCCGTCGGCGACGATGGCTTTGGCGAACACGCGCTGCGCCTGCGCTGCCGTGAGCCCCAGCGCGGCTTGCAGCAGTTTCTCGCGTCCCAGCGGGGTCAACTGCGACTTCACGCCAGGCGTCTGCAGCAGCCGCTCCAGCACGGTGTCCAGCTCCTGTGCGCTGGGCAACGGCAGCTCCAGCGGCACGGCTTCGTCGCGCAACTCAGGCGGAATCTGCGCCGTCGGCGTGGTGACGACGATGCTCTTGTGCGTGTATTTGAGCCGCTGGGCGACATTGCGCAACTTGCGTTTGACCTGCGGGTTCGCCCACGCCTCGTGGAAGTCTTTCAGCACAAACAGCGCGCTGCCGTCCCACTTGTCGATTTGCTCCAGCGCGGTGAGCGGGTCGCGGGCGCTGGGCAGCGCGCCCTGCACATTCGCCACCGCTTGGAAGCCATCCGCCACATCCCAGCTGATGCACGGGCGACGCATCCGCTCGCACAGCTGGCGCATCAGCTCCAGCGCACGCTCCTCCTCGACCGTTGTTAGCACAATCAGCGTAAACCGCGCCCGAATGTAGAGTTCCAGCTCGTTGGTTAGCATCGTGCGACCCCCGTTTCGTTGTTATTGCCACCGAAGCGGGTCAATCCCGCTAATCACGACCGTGCCGTCGGGTTCGATAATCACCTCGCTGACGGGCGTGAGCTGCAGGTCGTGCAGCCCGTAGCGGGGGGTGAGCAGGTGGACGGTCTTGTTCGCCGAGCCGCGCAAATCGCGCGCCAAGCGCAGCCGCTCGTCGTACCGCCCCGCAATTAGCACATCGATGCACTGCAGCAGCGCGGCGGTCTCGCGGAACCGCTGGATTTCGTCCCAAGTGTAGCCCGTGAAGACCAGCACGCTGAGGTCGGTCTCCGCGCGGACGCGCTGCAGCAGGGCGAGCAAGGCAGGGCGTTGCTGGAACGGCTCGCCGCCGCTGACCGTGATGCCTTCAATCGTGCCCTGCAGCGCACGGATGCGCTCGAACAGCTCGTCGACGCCTACCCACTGCCCGCCGCGAAAGTCGTGCGTTTCGGGGTTGAAGCATCCGGGGCAGCCGAGCGTGCAGCCCTGCACCCACACGACGGCGCGGCAGCCAGGTCCGTTCGCGCGACTGTGCGGGATGAACGCATGCAGGCGCAGGTGACGCGAACGGCGCGCCCCCTCAGCCGCCATCGAGGCTACCCCCTGCCCGTGTGCGCCATCTCGTGTGCGGCGACCTCCTCCTGTACGGTAGCGACGGCGTCGGCGGTCATCGTGCGCGACTCAATCTGGTTGCCCAGCGCCGCCTCCAAGTCGCGCGTGATGTCCAAGCACTTCGCGCCCTCCGCGCCGAAGACCTGAATCTCGACGCGCCCGTCAGGGTGGATAATCACCTCAACCTCTTCTACGCGCATAGTCGTCCTCCTTATTAGCCGACGCGCCGCAGCAGCAGGCGCACGCGCCCGTTCGGCTCGCGCTCCTCCGACGCCAGAGTGAACCCCTGCTCGCTAAGCTTCGCCATCGTCGCATGGTAGGCGTATCGCGGGGTGAGCTGCTTGAGCATCTCTTGTGGTTTGTTGCCCATGCCCCAGAAGTCGCCCACCAACTCGTAGGCGCCGCCGCGCTTGCTGAAACGCACCTTCCGTCGCAGGAACCCTGGCAGCTCGACGCACACCTGACCGCCCTGCTCCACCTCGTAGGTGTAACCAAGGTCGTCCAACGCCTTCGTCAGGTACTCCTGCTCCACCATCTGCGTCCGAATCCGCGTGATGTGCGACATACCGTTTGCCTCCTGCGAATAATTACGAAAAACACTGGGGGAATTCCTGCAAGCGTTTGGGGAAAAATGGGATTTTGTGGAACACACTGTCTATGCGGAATAGATCGCTAAGCTCGTATCGGAATCGCACGGGGGACACCCCATCCGTAGCCGATTGGCGTTCCAAGTGTACAAGGGAATGGTGGTGGAGCGGAGGGGACTCGAACCCCCGACCTCTAGAGTGCGATTCTAGCGCTCTCCCAACTGAGCTACCGCCCCACGACGGCATGTAATATACCTAATCGCATCCGCCGAATTCAAGTGGTAGGAATCGCTCCATTTGCCCCGAATTGCTTTCCCGCTATGATACACGAGGAGCGCACATCATCCCTGCCACCGCTGTTGAATGTGGGCTTTTACAACTTCGTGCTGACGGACAAGATTGTCGCGCTGGTGCGCATCGATTCCGCGCCTGTGAAGCGGTTGGTGCAGCAGCTGCGTCGGGAGGGGACACGCTTGATTGACGCCACGCAGGGACGACGCACCCGCTGCGTAGTGTTCCTAAGCAGCGGACAGGTTGTGCTGTCTGCACTGACGCAAGAGACGCTCGCCAAGCGGCTCAGCCGACCCGACGCGCTCTTTGCCCCCGAACCCGCCGAAGAGGAGCTGCCCGAAGCCGAACCCGACGAGTAGCCGCGCGGGGTACAATCCTACCGAATGAATCGCACAATCAGCAGGCAAGGGATGGCAACGCCGCAACGGCGAGGCGCACGGATACGGCGCGTGTTCTGGGCGCTGTTTTGGCTGATGTTCTGGACAGGCGGGCTGGTGCTGGGAACCGCGCTGGGCTATCTGCACTTTGCCAGCGAGGGCACAGTCAGCCGCGCCGTCGTCGCCTACATCACGGGCGAAACCAAGCCCGAAAACGCCTTCCCCGGCAAGCGCAAGCTCACGATTCTGGTGGTCGGCGCGGACGAGAACCGCGATCACCGCAAGCGCGTGGTGGACAGCATGGCGCGCACGGACACTATCCTCGTCGCGCAGGTGGACTTCGTGAATCAGCGCATCCACGCGCTCTCCATCCCGCGCGATACGCTCGTGCGCATCCCACGCCACGGCTGGGGCAAAATCAACTCCGCACACGCGCTCGGCGGACCCCGCCTACTGGTGGAAACCGTTAGCAACCTGCTGGGCAACCTACAGATTGACCATGTGGTCATCGTCAGCTACAAAGCCTTCGAGGAAGCCATCGACGCGCTCGGCGGGGTCACCATCGAGGTGGAGAAGCGCATGGTCTACCACGATAACTGGGGCGACCTGCATGTAGACCTGCAGCCCGGCGTCCAGCACCTCAACGGCAAGCAGGCGTTGGGCTATGTGCGCTACCGCCACTCCGACAGCGACTTCCACCGCATCGAACGCCAGCAGAAATTTATGCGCGCGGTCAAGGAGCGGCTCAAAGACCCCAGCGTGTGGATGCGTGTGCCACAGGTGCTGGCAGCAGGACTGCGCCACACCCGCACCACGATGGAGTTCGAGCAACTGCTTGCGCTCGCGCTGTTCGCCCGCCAGCTTAGTGACGAACAAATCCGCACCGAGACGCTGCCCGTGCGCAACGGACCAGGTACGGCACTGCTCGTGAAGCGCGAAGAGGCAACCCAGCTCATCCGCGAACTCGGCTTCTGGGACACCGACACCTACTCCTACGCCCGATGAAACAGTCTGGACTGACGCAACTGGAGAAGCTCGCGATTGCCGTTGCTGTGATTGCCGTCGTCGCTATTCTCATCCCGCTCTATCGGCAGTTGGTAGACCTCAAGCGCACGGCAGACTGCCTGTCGAACCTGAAAGACATCGCGACGGCGATTAACCTGTACCAGCTGGACTACGCCAACACGCTGCCGCTGGCGTATTATGCGAACCCCGGCGGTACGCCGCAGACCGATGTGGCAGGACGCCCGCTCACCTGGGTGTTGTGCATCAGCAGCTACATGCGGCGCGACCTGCAACGCGCCTTGAAGTGCCCTGCTGATTCGACAGGCGGCAGCACGGTCATCAGCCACCCACGCGACGCTGGCAAGACCCTGCGCCTTTCCTACGGCTTCTACGCGCCCCTGTCAGGCGTGCGCCTCGAAGACCTGCCCAACCCTGGACTCAGCGTGCTGATTGCCGACAGCCTCGCAGGGGGTCAGCTCGGCTCGCTGAACCCGAACCCGCTGCTTGGGGGCAACGACGGTTTCGTGCTGGGCTACGACGACGCGCTGCTCAAGCCGACCGCGAACTCGCGCTTCATCACGCGCCTTGCTGTCTGGCGGCGACGCGACGACGGCGACTGGACGCCCGACAACTTGCGCAGCTTTCACGGCAAGGGCGTGAATGTGCTACACGCGGACGGGCATGTCGGCACACGCGCGCCCAGCCTACTGCTGTTGCGACGGGATGCGCAGGGTAAACTCGAACCGCCCTGGACGCTGCCCGAACCGCGCAAGCGAGAGGACACGGAGGCGAACCCATGACGCGCGACGAGGCTTGGAACCTGCTGTGCGAATATACGCAGTCGGAAAACCTGCGCCGCCATGCGCTGGCGGTGGAAGCCTGCATGCGCTACTACGCCCGCCTCTTCGGCGAGGACGAGGAACTCTGGGGAGTCGTCGGGCTGCTGCACGACTTCGACTACGAACGCTACCCGTCGCTGGAGGAGCACCCGTTTCGCGGGATGGAGATTCTGCGCGAGCGGGGCGCGCCAGAGGTGATTATCCGTGCGGTCGGCGCACACGCGAACCACACGGGCATCCCACGCGAGAGCCTGCTGGAGCGCGCCATCTTCGCCTGCGACGAAATCTCGGGCTTCGTGATTGCCGTCGCGCTGGTCAAAGGGCGCACGCTTAGTGCAGTCACGCCCGAGTCGGTGCGCAAGCGCATGAAGGAGAAAAGCTTCGCGCGGGGGGTCAACCGTGAGGACCTGCTGCAAGGCGCAGAGGAGTTGGGCATCCCGTTCGATGAGCATGTGGAACATGTCGTGCGTGCGTTGCAAGGGGTTGCCGACCAGTTGGGATTGAACCCATAACGGAAGGTCTGAACGGTCTTCCCTTACAGAGTGCGTGTACAGGGGTTCACAATCAATAGTAGCGTGCGTGTCAGCGTTGCGCAAGGAATAGCGCGTGGAGCCAGCGGGGGGATTCGAACCCCCGACCTTCCGCTTACAAGGCGGAAGGTCTTAAACCCGCGCATGTATCAGCCCCTTGCCTGTTGTAGGGTCAGGCTCCCGATTTTCGCGGGCTGATAGTGGGGCACTCAGCAGGAATCACGAGGTAGAGGCGGTATACTTATCCCGCTTCAGCACCTCGCCTGCTGAAGCCACGCCTGCCCGCTGCCCGAAGCGGGGCAGGCACTTTCTCTTTTCGCGCCCCAGCGACAGATTCCTGCCAATTCTGGGGCGCGAATTTCCGCAATCGCCACAATTCGGCGTCGCTTTCTCCCATTTCTCCGCCCGCATGCTGCCCCGTTCACCCCGAACAATTCGCAAATTCCCGCGTGAGGTGTTGTGGGGCGCGTGTGCGGGCGGGGGATGTCGGTTAGACTGTGCGCTGCTCGATGCGCAGGTACTCGGCAATTCGCGAGGGCAGCTGGTCGTCGCCGTATTCCAGCGCACGGCGCACGGCGTCGATAGCGTCCCTGTCGCCGTCCACCACACCCTGCAGCAGCCTGTCAAGGTCGGCTTGTGCGTAGCGGGCGATTTCGAGGGCGTCCATCAGTTGGCGGGTTGGGCGCGTTCCGTATTCAGCGTGCATGTCATAACGCCCCATGCTCGCTGTCCACAGAGGCAGCTCGGTTTCGCTTGGGGCGAGGCGAAGGTACTCCTGTTGCAGGGCGTCTACCTCGCGCCAAGCAGCCTCCAGTTTCGGCAACGCCTCCACCAATCGGGCGCGTACCTGCTCGCGCTGCTTGGCGAGGTCATTCAGCTGGGCGTGTACCTGCTCCGTGAATAGCTCTGTGCGCTGCCGTATCGCCTGCAGGTACTCATACGGTATCTGGCGTTCGCGAATCTGCGTATCGAGTAGCGCGTCTTTATCCCCTTTGAGCAGGGCGTTATCGCGACGCTTGGGCAGCTCGCGCCATTCGGCGCGTAGAGATTCCATTCGCGCTCGAAGCGCGTTAAGAGTGTGTTTCGCCATAGTCTTGCCTCCTTAGTGTGTCGATGATTGCCTCCCAGTCGGAAGGCGTCCACAGGTAGCACTCGACGCCTGCACATTTCTGCAAGGCGTCCAGCCACCCGCGTTGTGCGGGCGAGAGTTTCCCGCCCACGCGCTTTAGCTCGGCAAGGATTAATCGGGGCGGGCGACACAGCACGAGGTCGGGGAACCCCGCGTCGCCTTGTATGGGCGTGAGCCACCTGCCCCGACGGGTGAGGGCGGGGCGGGCGTGAAACACCCGCCAGCCCATAAACCGCGCGAGGTCTATCACGGCTTGCTGGAAGTCTTTCTCGCGTTGCATGCGTGTAGCACCTCGCGAATGCGCCGTAGGGCGCGTTCCGCTTGGTGGGCGTCCCAAGTGTCGCCCCCGTCCTCTGCCAGTTGCCATAATCGCTCGATGGCTCGCTGCAGGCGTTGCAAGGCGTCCTCGATCTCTGTCGGCGCGTTCGGTTGCGGTAGAATCTGCATGCTGTTCACCTCCTAAAGTTGGCTGGGGCGGGCGTGTGGCGGCACGCCTTGCCCCCTGTGTGTTAGGCGAAGGGGTCAGCCTCCTTATCGGGCAGCAGGTCGTCTACAGCGTTGTATTCCGTGCCGTCGTCTTTGCGCTTTTTCACCACGACGGCAACGGCGGTTTTCCCAACGAGTGCCTCGAAGTCCACCTGCTCGCCCGCCTGTACGGGGCGTCCCAGCAGTGCGCC
>Ga0079995_1100994_pt1 | contig 11843 bp, 14 predicted proteins | sample FaiFalFF_MnMetaG_2_FD_69198 | JGI IMG/M metagenome (GOLD analysis project Ga0079995, IMG submission 69198) | Freshwater microbial communities from Yellowstone National Park, Wyoming, USA - Fairy Falls C (FF_Mn_C) (SPADES assembly) (version 4) | ecosystem: Environmental > Aquatic > Freshwater >... | reverse complement strand
CCGGTGCCTGCTTTCTCTTAAACTCCGCTTTCTTCACCATATCGAGAACACGTTTCACTGTGGATTCATCGAATCCCTGAGCTATTATCTCTTCAGCGGACATATGCATCTCTATGTGCATGTGAAGTATTTTATCCAGCTCCTCATACGGTGGTAGGGTGTCCTGGTCTTTCTGGTTAGGTCTAAGCTCGGCTGATGGGGGTTTAGTTAGAACCCGGTCAGGTATCACGGGTCTGTGGATGTTTAACCACCTAGCTAAACGGTAGACCACAGTCTTCGGAACATCCGAGATCACAGCCAAGCCGCCACACATATCTCCATATATGGTGCAGTATCCAACCGCTAGCTCGGATTTATTACCTGTTGTAAGCAGTAGTGCATGATACTTGTTTGATAAGGCCATCAATATGTTGCCCCGTATGCGTGCCTGTATATTTTCTTCAGTTACGTCACGCTCATAGCCCTCGAATGCGTTTCTGAGCGCGTCCTCGAAGGCTTGCATAATGGACGTTATAGGGATTGTAAGCGTCTTTACCCCCAGATTTCTAGCGACCTGTTCAGCGTCCTCAATACTCTCCGGGCTGTTAAACGGTGAAGGCATGATGACGGCTAAGACATTCTCAGGGCCCACGGCCTCGGAGGCTATAGCAGCTGTAAGCGATGAATCTATACCCCCGGACAGCCCCAGCAAAACCCTTGAAAACCCGCATTTTCTAACGTAGTCACGTGTCCCCAAGACTAATGCACGCCAAATCTCAGACTCTGGTGTAAAATCGTCTTGGGAAACGCGGTTTTGCCGTGTCAGATTAACTAGCAACAAATCCTCTTCAAAAGCTTTCGCCCGGGCTATTAGTCTGCCGTCGGGGGGAAAAGGCCATACTTCGGCCGTCAAACACTAGGTCATCGTTTCCACCCACTTGGTTTACGTAGAGGAATTTTACGCCGTGCTTACGCGCTATATGGCTTAGCATGCTTTCACGGAGCTGCTGCTTACCCACTGTAAACGGGGATGCGGATATGTTTATCACTATGTCTGCGCCTTCGCCGACCAGCTGCTCCACGGGGTCGATGTGATACCTCCGTCTATGCCAGAAATCCCTGTCATTCCAGATATCCTCGCATACTGTCACACCAACCAAATCCTCGGAAAGCCTGAATGTTTGGGTCGCTGGCGCCGGCTCAAAATATCTATCCTCATCAAAAACATCGTACGTCGGTAGAAGGCTCTTCCTAAAACATACTTTAACATCACCTCCAGCTAATAAGGCCGCGCTGTTAAACAGCGGCCTACCCTCGTTCAAGTTGCTTGGCTCAGCTATGCCAACCAAGGTGGGTGGAGCATCCCTCAACAGCTCGGCAAGCCTGCGAAGAACCCTCCAGCTCTTTTCAATAAAACCACGCTGTAAAAGCAGATCACGCGGAGGATATCCAAGGATAGATAGCTCAGAGGTGATAACCAGCTCCGCCCCCGCTTTCGCCGCAGACCAAACCCCCTCAGCAATCTTGTAGGCATTACCGTATAGGTCGCCCACTACATAGTTTTGCTTGAAGAAGAGCTATTTTCATAAATGGTTAAACAAAGTTCCCCCATACAAAACATACTAGACCGACCTCCGTTGTCAGGGATACCTCACCCAGTGAAATGAAGCACCACGAAGAGTGCTGGCACTTGGGACACGCTTACCTTCATGGGCGAGTTTCAGCCTATTCCTTATACAAAACCTCTCATACCTATACTCTAGCCCAAGCCTCTCAAACGCCCACCTATACCATGGGCCTTTATCCACTATTACCAGTGGCTTGTTTGTACACATCCTAAGGGTCTACCTCAGGAATGCTAATGCGTTTAGGCTGCTCCTACCATAAGACGCCTCTAGAGCCAGTAATTTCTTTGAATCTGCGTCTACTGCAGACCATATGTATACGTAGGATTTCTTGACACGTAGCTTAGTCTCATCAACAGCTATACACCTCCTATACCTAGGCTCCTTAGAGACCCTGATCCCAGATATCCTCTTGGCAAGGTAGTGTACTGCTGACTTGCTTATAGGCTCCAAAGCCATGCTAAGAACCTTAGAGACCTTCCTACAGCTACCATGAAACATATAGCTAAGACCTTAACCACCCTACTTTTTTATTACGAATAAAACAACTCGAAACCAGGGCCACAACATCCATACAAACAAGGCAAAACAACAGGCCTCTAAACATAGGACCTTACTTCATCAAAAAATTTTTAAACAACCCACTATTAGGGTAGGGTAGGATGATTGTTACAATTAACGAACTTACAACTAAACGAAGTGTCAGGCTTGAGGTTGAGCCTGGCCACACCGTTCGCGTAGTTGTGGAAGAAGTTTTGAAGACCTTAAAGGTTCCAGCAACAACAACTTACAGGCTGGTTCTAGGCGGCAAAGAGATTGGACCTGAACTGTTTGACAAGACATTAGGTGAGCTGGGAATAAGCGACGGCGCTATCATGGATCTTGTTCCAAGACCGGTTGGTGGAGCTGTTTTACCACATGAAAAGCTGCTGAAAAGGCTTAGCAGGGAAGAAAAAGAGTTAAATGAGCAGGGCCTACAGTTTACTAGGAGTGAGGTTTGGTGTATGCTAAATTTTCCGATGATTTATAGCCAGGGTTATGAAACGTTAGATGTTGCAGTAAAGTACACTGTAAACTTCAATGCACAAGGATTCATACTTACCAAGAAAGGAGTAATAGAACAGCTTAACCACACAGCAAGCATATACGTCTTAAGATTTTACCCCTACCTTGATCCAAAGTCAGGAGCACCCGTCAGAATTTTCTGGGAAAGCAACATATTTCACCCCAACATCTGCCCAGGACCCAAGTACGGCGGAGATGGATCGGTCTGCTGGAAAATGATCAGGGAGTGGGGCAAAAACTTCTCTCTTGCAACATTAGTTAAGGGTCTGCAGCTATTGGTTGAAAACCCGAACCCAGATGACGCCCTTAACAGGATCCCGATCTGTGTTCAGGCCGCATCCTTCTTTAAAGATAATCCACACCTTACAGGTTCTTATAGAGCTATGAAGGTGCGACGACCGCAAGTGGTTGGTATAGGAGATTATTAGATGTTGAGATGCCGTTAACAAAACCGTATCCTGTATATATTGAGCTCAAAGCGCTGATCGAAGTGGTGTTACATGCGTTAGAAGGTCTACCAAACGAGGTCATTGGTTTTCTCATAGGAACACCATACGTCTGGGACAATTCAACCTACGTATATGTGACCGCAGCATTAAGGGGGAGAACAGAAGCATCAGAAACCCATGTAGAGTTCGCTGCAGACAGCTTGGGTGAGGTTGTTCAATGGTTAAGGAGGAACCATCCTAACGCCGCGATAGTAGGCTGGTATCACTCCCACCCTGGCTATGGTTGCTTCTTATCACCCACCGACTTGGCCTCCCACATGAGCTGTTTTACCATGCCCTACCACGTAGCTATGGTTGTCGACCCAATGAAGGGCGAGGCAGCGTTCTTCAAGGTTGTTTCCCCCTCAGAATATGAGCAGGTATGCTCAGCAGTGGTTAGGAGAAAGGAAAATGGTTAAAGTAGTCGAGGTAATTGATATTAAGATATATGAATGTCCCCCACCCTCAGAGCCTGACTACGAAATCGTGACTGAAGACCATGATGGAAATGGTTACGACATTACGGAGATTATTAAAATTTTGAAGGGACGAGAAATGAATGAGAGAAAACCGGATGTAGCAACGAATTCGTAGAAAAGCACTATGAGCTATAGATTTGAGCATGAACCTCTTTTTCCAGTACCTCCATCTCCGTATTCAACTCTTTTAGTAGCTTTTCTGATGTTTTTGATTTTGGAAGCTTTAACAAGCATGATTTGGCAAACTCTATCTCATAAGTGATTATACGGATTATTTCTTCTATGACTGTTTTTAGGTCAGAATTACCTGATCTATATTCCTTCATCAGCAAGGCTATGTCGTCACCTACGTAGCTAGCCAACCTCGCCAACTCATCTCGTCCTGTGAAAATACGTCTAGCTATTTGTAGTGTCTCAAGCTCTAATGAAGCCAGTTTGAGAAGTATTTTAGACTGCTCTACGTGACCCATGCTATACAGGATTCCTAAGCTAGTAACGAGTTTCAAAAAGAATTTATGGAAACTACCCGCCTCCATAGTGTTTCTAGGTAGCATGTAGGTTGCTAGGAGAATTGAAAACACAATTGAAGATCTTGTTTTTAGTAACATATTAGCCAACCGGGCTAGAGACTCATCATATCCACCCTGCCCGGAAAGAAGTTTTTCCATGCCTGAGTTAAACATGTCCCTAAGACCTCTTGTAGTGGAGATAGTTTCGAGCAATGATGTCAGTGTAGAATTCTGTATAAGAGGGGATTCGATAACACATAATACGAGTGGTGGGGGAGGGCTGTACTTCTCTAGCGCAATGATTCTTGGTCCGCTTCTTCTTTTCCCCCTAGTCATGTCGTTATTATGCTCAAGAGACATAAAGCCTTTTCGTAGGTAACTGGTGTTCTGTTAGAGCCTGTTAAGTATTACTGTTTATTTTTATGAGAAGAAGGACTGCTTTCACTGCTTGTCTACGGACTCGAGTTAGTGGGGTCTTTAAAGCTTTGGTTAAATTTTAATAAGGAAGTGTGGGAACCTCTAACAAGATTGTCAGCCATTAGGGTCGAATGCCCGGGTTGCCACAGGCAGACTATTAAGGGCAAGTTTTGCATTTATTGTGGATATGTACTCGAGCCCACGGAGGAGCATTCTGAACTGACCACCATGGGGAAGCCGACACTTGAGCAGGCTCCAGCAAAAGTTGTAGGGGCCCTTAACCCCGCTGAGGTCTCAGCAGAAGTGGAACGACTCCATGTATTGGAAAAGATGCTTAGAAGGGTAAAGATAGAGATCGTGGGCGACTATGGGTCATACCTACCTCAGGTTACTTTTACGGAAGGTGGAGAATGGGAAGTAGAGTTATTGGATAAGATAGAGAGTTTAATGGGGCCTCTGGAATGTCCAGTTGATAAAGAGGAAGTCGAACAGCCTGAGGCTGCTGTCTTCTGTCCTATATGCCTAGCCCCCTATCACCAAGATTGCGCAAAATTGCTCGCCAGCCGGGGTGAGAGTTGTTGGCGTTGCGAGAGATTTAACAAATTCGATCTAGTGGTAGGTTAGGTATGGATGAAGTTAAATTGGTTTGGGCGTTACTGACAGACCCTAGGAGGTTTGGGAATACTCTTTACTTTAATGGTGAAACGCTAGAATACTTAATTGGCACAGATGCTTGGAGCGTCCTTGAGATGCTCGTAAGGCTGGAAGATGCAGGGCTCTTAAAGCTCACAGCCCCGTCAGATTTTAAATTATTATACGAATATGAATTAGTTAAGATTAGGACTGTGAATTTCCTAGGCCTAAAGCCAGCTGATGCGTTGGTGAACGAGTTGAATAGGATTTGGCTAATAGGCAGAATGCTCAAGGTCGATCCGCCTAGACAGCTTGGTCTAAGGCTTCCAGACTACTCTGATAAATTTAAAAACTTTAACACACTACTTAATAAGCTGCTCAAACTTATGGAGGCAAAGACACTGGTAAGTAAGGAAGTTTATGAAAGGGTTGTGGCTGCTGTGACTAAAGATACCTCTGCTTCCCTGAAAGAAATAAAAGATCCTATAGTAGAATTGAACAATTTAGTAGATGAGATTGTGAAAATTTTAAACAAATTTAAGGAGAAACAGAAAGAAATTGAAGAAACGTTCTCGAAGCTGGGAGTAAAAACTGAGACGATAATGCTTTTTGAAGAAGCTTACAAAATTGCCGAGTACGACCTACGCGAAATTCTTTTGAATGTCAAGTCAAGCATCGTAAATCTTTTACCCATGTGGGAGCGGTTAGTCATGACCTATGACATGATAAGAGCAGAATTTCCAATGGTTGGTCAAGACTTCTTCAATACTATTGAGACACTAAGGCAGGTTAATAACAGTCTCACAACAATTATGCATACGAGCTGACCCGTTCCAACAGTTTGGTTATTCTTTTGATTTCGTCGCTTATATCACCTAGCAGGGACACTGTCTTCTGCGTCCTAGACTCCATAATCTCGAAAATGGTTTTGTCGATTTTAAATTCATGAGTCTTGATAGCTTTCAAAGCCTCCAGTTGCTCTCCCAGCTGCTTTACAACTGCATCTATCACCTTTAGGTAAGCATCTGTGCTCCCAAGTTGACCTGCTTTAGCCTTCCTCAGCAGATCTCTGTATAAATAGTTGTATTCCTCTTTGGTTATCTCTCCCAAGTGAAGTCTAGCTCTTAGGAGTTCCAGCTCGACCTTAAGGTAGGAAGTAACTTGAGCTTCATTGCTTTCTGTTAAAAAGTACCTTCCGAGGGCTTGAACTATTTCTTCAAGTCTCTCCTCTGTCTGTGAGACAGTTAACTCTAACTTTTCACGCTCCAGCTCACCTATAACTGTCCTCAACAAATCTTCTTCAAGCTTTTCCCTTATATCCTGCAACATCGAATACATATCGCTTCCTAAAGCACCACCCATGCCCTCGATTTCTTCGAGCGTTGCTTCAACTTCTTTTAGGCTTTTTACTAGCTCGTCAGACGTTTTTGTATCGTATTCTTTTGAGTAGAGAAGGTTTAACAACGAGGATATAAGATGCGACCTCTGTCTTATCAACTCCCCCATAAGGATAGGCGATGGTGGGACATCATTGAGGCTTGACCCCGGGATTCTCAGAATGAGTTCAGCGGCAGCCCTTCTAACGGCATCATAGTCTACCTCAGGAATCCTATTAGCGAGGAATCTATAATCGATCTGTCTTACCAACCGGATAAGTTTTGATTTGAGTGTATCATCCTTTGGTATCCCAGTTATAGTTATTAGACCTAGAGATTGGAAAAAGACGAGTTTTTCAAGAAATCTGTCCATATCTATTGTTGTAGTCTCACCCAGCTTTGCTATGTCAACTTTAACCCTGTTATTTTTTCGCGGGAGAGAGCCAAGGTAACGTATAAGGAGGAAATCTTCCGCTGTAAAGGACAATCTTCCCCCCAACCAGCCGGTAGAGAGTCAAATATAAATCTTCAAAGGCATGAGGCTGTAGCATGCTATACTAAGAAGGGATTACCCAGAGGAGACTCGATGGTTTATTCGTGTGAGTACATAACCCTAGTTCCCATCAAGCATTACTATCCCGATCAAGGACCATTATGGGGTCTGCCATTTCTAAACTGGGATGTTAGAGTCCCTCAGCTATATAAGCCCCTTACCCGGACACCATAAAAGAACGAACGAGATCCATAGAATATTATTTGATGGGAACTATCGTTACATAGTATATGACCTTTTCATGGAACGCGTGAATGTCTACTAGCTGCCTGATATACTTTTTACCAGCCATAATAACACATTAAGCTAAAGAGACACTATTCATTTATACGGCATATCCTAAGTTCTTTAGCTTGCTTAAATACTCGTCCCTAAGCCTCTCATACACATTAACACTAATCTTACCATCTTTGTAGCTGTTTTCAAGTTCCACGAGAAGTCTTAGATAATGGGTGATAAGATTAGTTATTTTTTCATTGGAAACAATTTCAGAAGGCCTGCCTAAAGATTGGCTTGGTGTTTGAACTGTTGAGGTTTTAGATGTCTCAACCCGGCCTTCCTGTCGCTGTGCCCCTTCGCTTGGGGATTCAAGTGCAGCTGTACTAACTATCCACGCGTATCTCACTCTTGCAGCCAGAACATGCATCGCCTCTCTTGGTGATGTAAAAATCAGCCTTAAGATGTAAGACGATATCCTACCACAATAGATTAGGAAACTAAATGCTACGAGTCCAGCGGCCCCGAGAAGGAGTGGCTTGTAAAAGCCTGGGATAAACAAGTATGCAGAGACGCATCCTACAACTATTGCAACCATAGCGGTGAGAGAACGGGCGTTATATCTAAGCCGTATTAACCCCCTTGTAGACATAATTTGGGTAATCAATACAATAGCTATAAACCCGGCTATTCCACCCACGATAAATGCAACCGTCACTAAGAAAAGTGAGATGACGGTATAGATAAAAACAATATCAGGTCCCTTTGCCATAGATATGAAGACGGCCAGAAACGCTACTGTGGCCAGAACTAAAAACAGCGAAGGAACCCCGCCAATAGAGTAAAATGAACTAACAGCCAAAGCTATGAACAATAACATGAGATAATCACTAACTAGGTATAACCTTTTTAAGTCGAAGGACATGTCCGCCTGTTTGTAATGTTCGTTGGTTTGAATTAAATTTTTCCCGTCCTAGAGGGACATTGTTAATTTTAGCCCCAGAACCCTAGAAAACCCCGGAAAACAGACTCCTCTCCAAAAAGATAAACAGTAACACCTAACGAGTCCCGTTGTTGGATGGAGAACGCTTATTAGTCCCTAATTAAATATGCTGTGTTGAATGGAGGCTGTGGTTGACGCGGCGGTTGCGGCCGGGGTATTTGCCATCGCTGTAGGTCTCGTAGCTTTTTTTGGCCTAAGCGGCGGAATATCCTACCTCAACTATTCTGAAGACGCCCTTGTGAGAACTGAGGCTAGAGCAGTTGCCAATATGATAAAGGGACTCATCGCAAGGTCTTCATACAATCTGCACAACCTCAACCCGTCATACTCGAACACGAAATTAATAGATGTTAAGGGTTTTAAGATCAATTTTGTTGCGAAAGTCAAGTTTACACAGAGCGTGAACATACACGGAACTAGTGTAACACTTTCATACCCATCAGAGTATAGGGTATGTCCAACCAAACAGGGCGGCGTAGCAGTCACACGTTATTCAGTAGATGTTAAAGGACTTGAGCTTTACCCAAGCCTAGTCAACCTAGACAGAAGCGGTAAAGTAACTATTTCCGAAGAAGCTACAGTCTGCTCCTTTAACGGTGTTTTGCAGGTCGCAGAAGGGGAGACTATATCAGTGTTTTCATTAGATATGCCCGCTGTGGTTTACACGGACTCTAAGTATTATGTACTGCCGCCTGCTTACCCAGCGGCCGTCATAGCTGTAGTCCTGAAACCTCCATGGATGGAACGTGAATACGATGAGCCCGTGAATGTTAAGATTCCAAGCGACGCGGCTTATCTATCAGAAACAACACTCTTAGAGAACGGTGTTAACCTGGTGGTTGAGGTCTGGGCTTGGACTGGTGGCCAGGGTTGAGGACTAGTGCTGGGATAATATGGACTGTTGAAGCGGTTCTGGCTGTGACGATAATCGTCATAGGCATATTTATTTACGTCCAGATATTAGGGTTGAAAACGGTCTCCGTTTCCGAGCATAGGTATGAGCAGGAGGAGCTGGCAAATAAAATTCTCGGTTCACTTGTTGAGCGGGGTATGCTTGATGCGCTTATTTGCAGAGAGGACTATACATCGCTGGATGAGGCTCTTGCAGCGTTAGCCTCAGTAACACCGCCGGGTGTTGCGATAAATATGACCGTTATCAAGCTTATGATATCTTCGGATGGTAAGATAGTGTTGGAGCATCGATTGTTTTCAATACTCTGGGGTGCATACGATCCGTCAAGGGTCTTTTCAGCCGCTACGGTTTCATTATCATGCAGCGCGAATAAAGCCGTAATATTATCTGTCAGCAAAGGTTAGTAGAGGGGCCTTAACGGAATGAGGTGTTGTTAGAGGAATGAAGAACCCTTTCCAAGTCCTATGAGCAGATGTTACAATCTGTTTTCCTTTGAAGGCCATAAATGAAAAAAGTATTGTTAGTTAAATCTATGAATAATGTTTTTCCCATCATAGGCTCCCCTAGACCAGGCGGCCACCTTCCGTCACGTTTGAACCCTTCCCTGCCCAATACGATCTTAATAGCTTCGGCAACCTGGATGCCTGCTACTACTGCAGCACTCATGGGAACATATGGGATCTTCGGTTCATCGATATTTGTTGCCTCCCCACCACATGAGATCTTATCCCAGAGATGTTCGAGATCCATGTCTGTGATTCCGCATTCGATGCAGGGGGTCTCGGGCGGGACTACTACGGTTACGTTTCCCAACATCCCCTCAATGCCTCCATCAATAAGTGGAATCCCCCTCCCATACGTCTGCTGGTTAAGCACAAGCCTAGCATATATGTTGTCGAAAGTGCTGAAAGCAACATCCACATTTGATAGCACCTTTGAAGAGAGATCTTTCACGTCTCCGTAGATAGGGATGACTTCGGCATCCGGGTTCAGTTGCATAGCTCTTTTAGAGAGGACATCTACTTTCCTAGCCCTCCTAGCTGCATCGGATCTTCTGAAGAAAATACATCGATTGAGGTTTGAGGGCACTACCCTGTCGAAGTCAACAACATAGACACGTTGGACGCCGATTTGCACGAGATTTTTAACAACCTCGTTTCCTAGTGCGCCTGCACCCCCGACAAGTGCCGATATTTTGCTGACTTTTTCCTGGTCCCATACCCTTCTTTGTCTCTCATATATGTCGTCATCCATTCGGAAAACCTCGAGGACGTGCCTGCTTCGAGAGATTCTATGTTGCCCTGACATCTTTAACGAGCCTCTACGAGGCTGTATGAAAATGTAACTTTTAGCCGTGTCTCATTCCGCATGTTATGGAAGTATAGTGAGATCGGCCATACCGCCAGCCAGTCATACGGCTGGTATGTGCCCCTTTCTTTTATCAATGAATAAGGGCCTGGCGAGACATCGGTTCTCCTAGGATTTTGGTAGGGCAGTATATTCGCTGGACTAAAGCCTTTCTCAGCCAACAGCTGCCTGTAATTGTTTCTGTCCAATCCCGGTATTATCGGTATTGAGGCTTCAGACACTAGTAAAGTGATCTTGTTCGGTATCTCGGCCTCTAACTTAAAGACGAAACCGTTTACCGTCTTTTCGAAAATATACCCCTCCGGTGCTTTTACTACAAGCACGAGGGCAACACCATTCCTCTCCCTTCCTAAAGCCACGTTATAGAGCTCAATACGTCCATCCTTTGGTTCTTTGTCAAGCTCTTTGAAAATAATCTCCCATACTGGGCCGGCCGTATCTCTTAGGACTGTGTGAATGCTTGTAACGGTGACGTTTAGCCTTCGGGTTTGGGTAATTATGAACGGAACTTCTACAGACCGTGTCACAACGGAACCTGGGACTATGCCCGGAAATGCCATTATTACGGTTATGGTTAGTATCGATGCAACAACGGCCGCTGCGGCAGTAGAAACGATACGGTTCACGTGAAGGTTATTTCCCTGCTTCGAAATAAGTGTTTTCTACAGTCTTGAGCGGGCTTCATAATCCTCGGATTATTAAATCACCCACCTCATAGCGGGTCCATTCCTCAACCTTTGAACACGTCTTTAAAACTCCTATCTCAATCTGGGTTGTATTATTGGGTGTCTTCTTTCGACTGTTGTTTATATGGTTGTCTGGTGGGGTATGTATTCTGTCTGCTGGCTCTGGGTTGTAGGTTTGTTTCCTGTTGATGGAAGGTATGTTTGTTTCTAAGCAATCTGTATGTTGATATCCTCTCTATGTTATTCTAACTTCTATGCCTTAAATGTATTATGATGAATGCTATGTTTATGAATGCTCTATACGTTACAGCAAGCCTCTCATACCTTATCACAATCCTTCTGAATGATTTTAGCCATCCAAAGAACCTCTCTACAGCAGACCTAATCCTTAACGTATCTATATGTTGGTGGGTTCATGTCCCAGCTGCCTTAGCTTGTTCACGTATTCTGTCTTCAGCCTCACATATACTTCTGGACTTATCTTACCCTCCCTATAGCTGGACTCAAGGCTGGCGAGAAGCGTGTAATACCGT
>Ga0079995_1060395_pt1 | contig 11863 bp, 12 predicted proteins | sample FaiFalFF_MnMetaG_2_FD_69198 | JGI IMG/M metagenome (GOLD analysis project Ga0079995, IMG submission 69198) | Freshwater microbial communities from Yellowstone National Park, Wyoming, USA - Fairy Falls C (FF_Mn_C) (SPADES assembly) (version 4) | ecosystem: Environmental > Aquatic > Freshwater >... | reverse complement strand
AGGCTCTGCATCGTCTGGTCGACAGTGCTTCCGTGTTCGGGTCCGATGGGCGGCATCTGGATAATCTCCCCTCCGATGAGTTCTACGCGCAGGTGGTCGAACAGCCCCAGCCGTCCCAGTTGTTCGAACTGGTCGGGCGTGAAGCGGTAGCGTTGCACGCCTGCTTGGGGAGCAGGCTGTGCGCGTCGGGGACGCTTGCGTGTCTTGGCGACGGTACTTGTTTCCATAGTCTCGCGACTGCTAGTGTACCTGTTCTGCCATCAATAGGGGAGAAGGCAAGGAGTTAGGGGAATTCCGCATCCACACTTAGGGACGCATCTGCTGTCCCTCAATCTCTGATGATCAGTTTTCTAAACCGATAAGATCTCGCATATCGATGACGCCCACTTGTGTCACCACTGGGTCAACGCGGTAAGCGATAAGCAACCCTACCCTCCATTCGCGAAAAATCACCTGACTGTTTGCATCGATTTCAATACCTGATTTTGAACCATAGGTTTTCAACAGCGTTTCGCGTACAGGGGCGGGAAGATCTGATACTCTGTATGTAGAGCCTTCTTGCAACGGCGCAAGGGAACCGTACAGACGATTCCAGATGTGCGTGCGTACTTGCTGAAGATCGCGCTTTGCCTGAGAGCGCAACACCTGCAACCATTCTATGTAAGTCCGTATGTGTTCGACTTGCGAGTCCAATCTAATCGGACTTGAAAACAGAAACCACCATTCAGTATTATCCTTGTTCATACTGGGAGTTGCGAGTGGGGTGCGGACTGCAGAATCTCGTGTTTCGAGCTCGCCACGAGCTGGTTTAAGTAAGTTTGTGAAATCGGGACGATGAGGGTTGTTGTGTTGCGCAATCAGGAAACGCGACGAGCCATCGGGATGCTCTATCTCGAAAATCCACAAATCCCCTATCTCAACCCATACATCCCCTGCACTCAGCATCTGGAGAAAATCTTTGGTTGGAATATAGAGCTGCGTTTGAAGACTTTGGTTTTCGAAGATTCGAGCAAGGTACTGTTGTAGGGACGAGGGGAGGCTGCGACTCAGTGCCCCCCTCTCAGGAACATTGCTGAGATAATCATACAGTGGATTCAAGAACTGCTCTGCGAATTCTGATGGAGAGTGTAAGGGCACGAGGTAGATCACATTTTCGTTTCCAACACAAGCAAAGCCTTGCCTACGGCACTGTGCTTGCCACTCCTCTCGGTTCCAGTTTTCGTCCGACACAGCTACGATTAGTTTGCTCGCACGCGCTTTCATTTCGGGCGCATGTCCCCCAGCGACTACCAGAACCTGTGCTTGTGCGCTCCACATCCACGCAAGTAGCAGCATTACCCACAGTGTACGCATCGTCATCCTCTATTAGGCTCTTCTATCTATTGGATTTGGATTGGATTTGGATTTGGATTGACTGGGAAAACGGGCACCCAAGACGGGCAACACCGTTCAGGATTGAGGGGTATGCGTATTGGAGGGCTCACCTCAATCGTCACAGGGCACTCCTTGAGACTCCTAACAAACAGGCGACCGTCCGCGCATTGGATTTGTTGGAAACCTCTTTTCCCTCTGATAGTGATCAACCACGAGATAATCGTGCAAGGCGGGACTATGGCACTGAAGTCTCTCCGTACAAAGGGTGGATTGTTGCTGTATCCACAAGGACTAAATTCATTCCAGAACGCCGAGCATGTACAGAATGGATCATTTTCAGGCGTGTAGTTGCGAACAATCTTGTATCTATCATACCAGCGCGTGGTATTGAAAAGCATGCTGTTGAAGCAGTCCCGGTTTATCGCGTCTACAACATCAGTGTCGCAGGTAAAAGGATACGAATCATAAATATTCTGAACCACAATACAATCTCGGCAAGGATCGAACTCTTGAGTGTGGGCTGCTTGGATTAGGGTCATACTCAGCACCACAAGTAGCATCCAAGTCAACAGTAGTGGTCTGATATTTTCCATCGTGCTCACACCTCCTCCATCGGTTTGGTTTGTAGGAAGCTATCTGCCCCCTACCCTAATTAGTAGTCTTATTTATCCCTCTTGTCCGGGCTTTTCCCCCTTTTCCCATCCTTTTCACTCTCTTGTTCAACGCCACATTCAATCCGCAACCGCGCGACCGCCTGCTGCAAACGCTGATGCGCCACCGATTTAGACACCCCTAAACGCTTCGCTATCTCCCGAACACTCAACGCTTCCTCTCCATAGTGCCAATCAATTAGCCGACGCTCTGCCTCACTCAAACGCTCTAACGCCTGCCTAACCTCCCCGTACACCACGCTCAACTCCATCTGTTCTAACGCACTCTCGTCTGGAATCTCCATTTCCTCTCCCGTCTCCTCGTCTATCGGTATTTCCGTCTCATACCGCTCCCATTCCCGCACCCGACGCCACTCCCTAAAAATCGCTCGCTTCGCACACAGCACAGCAAACGCCTCGCGCGAAACACCCACTTCGGGACGATAGGCGCGCGCAGCTTGCCAAACCGCCACATACGCAATCGCCTCGCGCTCTTCGCGCCAGTAGACCCCATCGTAGCGGGATGGCGGCGCAAGGGTATGGGTGGCAGCGAGGGCTTTTTGCACAGCTGACTGCAGGTCGTGGGGCAGCTCGCGCGGCGGTTCGTCGTCGGATGGCAAGGGGAAAGGCGTCATAGCAATTCCACCCCCCCCCACCCGCAGGGCGCTATCGCCGCGGGCAGGCTCCCCGTGCTTCTTGTCTTGCTTCCTCTATGCCAACAGATGCGCATCGTATCCCCCGTGCTAAGAGACGATTCGCGCTTGGACAGGCAGTTCCTGCTTTATCACCTACTCCTCGCCTTCCAGCAGCGCCCGCACAGGGATCTCCAGCGTCGGCTCAAACAACGGCTGCACGGTTTCGTCCAACCCATAGTACCGCAACGAACGATACCGCGCGTTGAACGCTGTCCCCGCCGCAGGCGACACAGGCTCCCGATAGACCTCCACACACCGCTCCACAAGGTTCACAATCCAGTATTCGGGAATGCCCGCCGCAGCATACAGGCTCATCTTTTCGGTGCGGTCATACTCCAGCGGGGCGTCGGCGATTTCAATCACCAGCAGGGCGGTGGTGGGGTGGTAGTTGCGGTAGTCGCTGGGTTTGCCAGGCACGATTGCCACATCGGTCACAGGCTCGCTGTCGCCCAAGCGCAGGGGGTCGTCTACGCGCACATGCCATTTGGGTTGCTTGCGCCGTTGCCACGCGCTTGCGGTGTAGGTCTTGCCAACGGAATGCTCTGGTCCGACGGGCGGCATCTGGACAATCTCTCCTGCAATCAGTTCCACGCGCTGTTGGTCAAACACCCCCAGCCGCGCGAGTTGCTCGAACTGGTCGGGCGTGAAGCGGTAGCGTTGCACACCTGCTTGGGAGGCAGGCTGTGCGCGTCGGGCGCGTCTGCGTGTCTTAGTGACGGTACTTGCAGCCATAGCATCACCCTGTAGAGGATACCCTCTTATACCAATCGCCGAGCCAGAGTTCATAATTGCTCCCCTCCTGCAGGTTCCCCCCGCTTCGCGAGGGGAACCGCGAGAGGCGCGCCTACTGGTTCCCCCTGCGGGCAGGGGGAACCTTAAGGAGGGGGTTGTCAATTACACTTGCTTTTACGGACTTTGGTCGCGCGATTGGTAAGTGTCTTTGCGTTGGTTTTTCAACATGCCCCCCTCCCAACCTCCCCCGTGGACGGGGGAGGAGCCGCGACTCCCTCCCCGCCCGCGGGGAGGGTTGGGGTGGGGGCGATGTTTGAATCTCACTGCAAAGACACTTATTACGCAGCGCCTGTTCTACTTTTGTGAACTGTCCTGCCCCGTGTTGCCCGACTCGCGCTGAATCTGCCGCCAGAGGTCGCGCAGCAACTCTGGGCTCCACTGCGTCTCTATTCTGCGGCTGTCGTCCCACTTGCCGCGCCAGAGCGCGCGTCCCAACAGACGCCAGTCGTGAACAGGCGTGCCCTCTGGGATGTCAATCCGTATGGGCGCTGAGGGCGTCGCCGAGACCAACTCGTACACATATCGCCCCGTACCGTCAGTGCCCGACCACTCGCGAATCACGCGGCTGGGCATCCAGCTGTCGTTGACCCGCCTGTACGCTTCGGTCGTCCAACGCTCGTAGCTGTCGCTGCGCCAGAAGATTTCGAGCTGTTCGGGCGCGTCGTCGTAAGCGCGGTTCAATCGCACACGCGCCTTTACCGAACCCCGAAAGCTCCGCCATCTTTTTGCGCTGTTCCTCGTCGGGGTCAAACTCGAACACCCACGCCTCTTCGCTGACCTCTACCAGTTTCCAATCTTCTGGCGCGCAGCCGAACATGCGCAGCGGCGAAACGCCTCCCAAAAACACAAGCATCTCAGCCTTCACCCCTGCGAGTATCGGATCGGGCAAGCCTATCCCGCCCGCGCCTGCGAAAGCGACATGGACGCCGCTATCAGGCGACGGGTCTCCAAGACTGGAAATCACCGCCTCGCCTGTCTTACCCAGATAGAACACTGTCCACTGATAAGATTTCTCTGATTTGCGTAATCCATCGTCGGAGATAGAAGCCAAAACCTTACTTACGCGGACACGAGTGATGTCGGGGGTTCGCTCGATACGGCAGGTTCCTCGTAGCCCTTCAAGCAGTAAGTTTTTCTCGTCAATCTCGGAGACATCGGGGTCGCTCGGTGTTGGCGTTTCTGGGGGATCCTCAGGCGATTCGGATAAGCCCGAAATCCTTCCTATCCGTTGCATCCGTTGAACATACTCTTTGGAGAAGACGCGACTCCCGACCGATTCCCATTCAAAGGTCATCGTGGCTGCCGCGCGCTCGCGACGGTCGTAATACGGCGAGAGACGGGACGGGGCAGACTTCGAGGGCTGTGGACGACTGCCCTCTGGGTCAGACGCTTTCGTCTCTGGCGCAGGCGTCTGCTGCGACGGGGCTGTAGCGAAGCTCAAGCAGATTCCCACGACGGCGAACGACCTAATTGGCACACGCATCGTTCTCACCCGCTGCAGGAGATACGACACTTGGAGCTGCGTTCCTGCCAGCCCCGTCCTTTTGCACAGCAGCACGCAGAATCTGGCTCATGGCGTCTATGCCTTCTGTTGTAATCCAAGCGCGCACTACCGAGAGTCTGTAGCCTTTTCAGGTTTTCGGTAGGTAAACACCAAGGGCGGCTCGCCAAAACGATAATCAAATATTTTGGTTTTATCCGATGGATTGAGCAGCGCGCGACGGTGCTTCTGGTACAGGCTCTGGGAGAACCGCTCCTCGCATCCAGTAAACTCTATCTTCATCTCCACATACGGTACTTCCGGTTTGATGCGGCATTCGGCTCGCTTCGCGATGCACAGCGCACCTGCCTTTATTTGTCCCGATGTCTTGATATGAACATAGGGCGTACCGTTTGCCGTAAAAACAGCTTCGCGAACTAAGTAATCCGCTTTCGGATCTACTGTCAGCACCCAAGCGGCGTGGACTCCCTCTATGTCGCCAGCGTAGAATCTTGTGGGCAGGGGTAGGGATGGTGCGCTTCGACTTTTTGCGCGAATCTCTATCAAACCGTCGGTTCGTTCGCGGCACTCAGCGCCCTTGTTGTCGATAAGAAAGGTGTACCCACGCCCGCTACCCAGAAAAACCTCCAGGCTATCGAGTAATGTCATTTCGGGTCTATCCAAAGGGTAAATGTGCAACGAATGTCCTTCTCCTTCTGCAATCCCAAAAGCGCCATCAGAGTCCAACCAGAGGGCTTTTACGGTTTTTAGGTAGGCATTCAAGATGCCTCGTTGGTAAAGCGCTCGTATCCGTGCATCGAAGATGAAATGCTGTGCGCCATCCTCATCGTAGATGAAACCTCGATCGATTGCTTCACTGTCTGTTGGCGGGGTTCGTTTTGGAAGTTCATCGAAGGATTCCAAAGCCCTTTCATAGACCGCTATTTGTTGGTTAAAGGTTAGTTGAAAACGCTGATATCGCGCAAGTCCAGCAATGGTTGTTCTGTCACCCAGCGGGCTCCACTCTCTGAAAGTGCCGCTCAGCGAGATCCCATTTCTGAGAATTGCCTCATCATGACGCTTCATCTCATGAAGCGTTTGTGCAAGAGTTCCCTCATTACAGAAAACCACGCCCATCGGAAGACCTATCCCCAGCACTGCAGCCCTAATTAGTCCTCTCATCGGTTTACTCCTTCTGTACTTTGCATCACGCGCGGGTGAGTGATTGCGCCGCCGTGCGCGACCAGAGTCTCGCGGGCGATTTCGTCCTCGTGGTCAGGCGCGGGGGTGGGCAGCATGCCGACTTTGTGCAGGTGCGCGAGCAGGTTGTAGAGGTTGCGGCTGTAGAGCATGCTGGCGTCTATGGGCGCGGTCGCGGGCAGGTTCACCGCGCCGACGACGGTCACGCCCCCGTGCTGGACGGTTTCGCCCGGTTGGGTCAGTTCGCAGTTGCCGCCCCACTCGGCAGCAAGGTCGATAATTATGCTGCCTGCGGGCATCGCTTCCACCACGCGGCGCGGGATGAGTAGCGGCGCGCGTTTGCCTGGCACGGCGGCGGTAGTAATCACCACCTCGTGCTGCACGAGGTGTTCGCCGAGCAGGTCTTGCTGGCGGCGCAGGGTCTCTTCCTCAAGGGCGCGCGCGTAGCCGCCCGCCGCCTCCGCCTGCTCGACCTGCAGCGGGATTTCCACGAACTTCGCGCCGACGCTTTCGACTTGGTCGCGCGTGGCAGGGCGCACATCGTAGCCTGACACAGCAGCGCCGAGCCGCTTAGCGGTCGCCATCGCCTGCAAGCCCGCCACACCCGCGCCAATCACGAACACCCGCGCAGGCGAGACCGTGCCCGCCGCGCTCATCAGCAGCGGAAACATGCGCGGCGACAAGTGCGCCGCCAGCAGCACCGCCTTGTAGCCCGCCACCGTCGCCATCGACGAGAGCGCGTCCATGCTCTGCGCACGGGTGATGCGCGGGATGAGTTCCATCGCGAAGGCGGTCGCCCCGCGCTCGGCGAGTTGCTGCACGCCCTGCGGACGGAACAGCGGCTCCATGAAGCCCACCCAGATTTGCCCCGCGCGGACATACGGCAAGTCCGCCTCGAAGTTCGGGTTCGCGCCTGCCGTGCGCACAGTCAGCACCACATCCGCCTGCGCCAGCACCTCTTCGCGCGTGGGCAGCACGGTCGCGCCCGCCTGACGATAGGCGTCGTCCGTATGATACGCCCCTTCGCCCGCGCCCGATTGCACCAGCACCTCGAAGCCGAGTTTCGCATACATCGGCACGAGCGCAGGAATCAGCGCGACGCGCCGCTCGTTCGGGTAGGTCTCTCGCAAAACGCCTAGTCGCATCACGCCAATTGTACCTGCGCGAGTTTCGGTATAATCTTGGCGATGCTTCGGGTCGGACTGGGGGCGTTATTGGGTGCGGCGGCGGGCGTGTTTGCGGCGGCGGGGTGGCTGCTGGTTTCGGGCGGCGCGGGCTTCGGCGCGACGCTGCTGACCATCTTTGCGCTGGTGGGCGTTGGGATGGTGGGCGGCGCGGTCGGTGGGTGGCTCTGGGCGAAACGCACGCCCCCCATGCTGCCCCACTATCGCGAGCAGCACCTGCGCCTGCGGCAGATGACCCAGCAGATTCGCGCGAACCTGCACCAGATGACGGGCATCAAGAGCGCGTACCCCGAACTGGACGAAATCGTCGCCAAAGACGCCGACCTGCGCCACAAGGCGACTTGCCTGCGCCGACAGATTGAGCAACAGGCGCGGCGCGGGCTCTCATGGCAAGACCACCTGAGCGCGGCGCTGGACGCCTTCCGCGAGGGTGCGCTCGGCAGCCTCAACCGCTCCGAGTGGACATGGCGCGCCTACCGCGCGAAACTGGAACGCGAACTGAACGCGCTCGGACGCAAACTGGAGCAGAACCACGACCCGTCGATGGAGAACACGCTCCAGCGCGCCTACCGCCAGAAGGCACGCGAACTCGCCAGTTTCCGCAACCTGGAACGCACCCTACACACGCTGGAGAACGAAAGCGCGATGATTATCGCCAGCGTGGAGAACCTGCTGATGGAGACAATTCGGCTCAGCGCCGCCCCGCGCGGCGCGGCTCCGCGTGCCGACCTGCTGCTGGAACCGCTGCGCGAGCAGATCCGCGCTTACGAGCAAGCCATCGACGAAATCTACCGCGCCCCGCAGCAAGAAGACGACGAGACCCTGCGCCTACAGCGATAGGCGACCCCGTTGAGGGATTGGACGCCCGCCCTCCAGCCACAGCGGGATAGGCTTCAGCTCGCGCACGCCCGACTTGTCCAGCGTCGCCTGCAGCAGCACCGCCTGACGCGCCAGTTTCGAGCGCGGGGTGTGGATGAAGTTCCCGACGCTGTAGAACACATGCGCCGCGCCGACCCGCGCATAGCCCTGCACCACATGCGGGTGATGCCCGACAATCAGCGTCGCGCCTGCGTCGGCGAGTTGGCGGGCGATGCGCCGCTGCTTGGCGTTGGGGCGCGTTGTGCCCTCGTCGCCCCAGTGCGGGATGACGACCAGCGCGTCAGCGTTCGCGCGCGCCTCGCGCAAGACGGGCAGCACGGCGTCCGGCGTCGCCACGCCGGGTGTGCGCTCGCCTGCAGGGAAGCCGCGCGGCACAACCGCCGTGAAGCACACAAAGGCGACCCGCAACCCGCCGAAGTCCACAGACACCGCTTGCGCCGCCGACGCGCGGTTCGCCCCCGCCCCAGCCCACCACACGCCCGCCTCCCACAGATAGTCCATCGTGTCCAGCAGCGCGGTCGCGCCGTAGTCCATCGAGTGGTTGTTGCCCAGCGAGACCATCGAGACCCCTGCCAGACGCAGGTGCGCTGCCAGGTCGGGCGGCGCGCGGAAGGTGTACTCTTTGGGCATCGGCGCGCCGCGCGTGCTGATGCAGCCCTCCATGTTCAGCACCGTCCAGTCGGCTTCGCGCAGCAGGGGGGCAATCGGCTCAAAAAAGTAGCCCAGCCCGCGCGCCCGCGCGATTTGCGACACGCCCTTGCCGAAGATGATGTCGCCCCCAATCGCGATGCGCACCTGCATTCAGCCCTCCAGCACGCGCAGGTACTGCCCGACGATGTGTCCTTCCTCGAACTGCTGCAGCCACTCGTCGGGCGCAGTCGGCAATTGCCCTTCCAGCCCGCGCACAATCGCGTCCGCAAGCGCGTCCACATCGCCCACAGGAACCAGCGCGCCGTAGCGACCGCCGTCCAGAATCTCACGGGGACCGCTGGGGCAGTCGGTGCTGACCACGGGGCAGCCGCACGCCATCGCCTGAATCAGCGCGTTGGGCAGCCCCTCGTAGCGCGACGACAGCACGAACACCCGCGCGCGGCGCATATACGCGAACGGGTTCGGTTCGTAGCCAGGCATGGCAACAGCGTCGGTCAACCCCAGCGCCTGCACCAGTCGCCACAGGTCAGCGTGCAGTTCCCCCTCGCCGAGGATCAGCAGCCGCGCGGGGTGGCTCTGGCGCACTTGCGCGAACGCCCGCAGCAGGGTCGGGTAGTCCTTCTGCGGGGTCAGCCGCCCGACCGCCAACACCACAGGCGGTGCGCCCGCCTCGAACCACGGGTGCTGAAGCGGCTCGTCGCGCAGGCGCAGCAGTCGCTCGGTAATCACGGGGTTGTAGATGCACGGGATGCGGCTTTCGGGCAGTCCCGTCAGGCGCAGCAGGTCGTGCTGCACGCCAAGCGACACGGCGACAATCGCGTCCGCATGGCGGTACATGCGGGCAATCAGCGCGGGCACAATGCGGTCTTTCGGCTTGACGGCTGTGCCGAACTCGCGGGTCGGCGTGTTCGCCTCGCGCACGACCACGCGCGTCGGAATCCTTGCCAGTCGCCGCGCCACAATCGCCACAAGGTTCGGCTGGCTCAGCGTACTTAGCAGCGCGTCGGGGCGTTCCCGTCGTAGGTAGCGCGCCAGCGGCAGGATTGTGCGCACAGCGCGGTAGGTGTTGAGGTCAACGATGCGCACTTCGGGGCACAGTTCCTTGCGCAGTTCGCCCTGCGGCTTCATCAGCACAACCTGCACGGTGTGCCCCAGCGCAGCGAAGCGGTTCGCCAGCGTGACCAGCACCCGCTCCGCCCCGCCGACCTCCAGACTTACCGTAAACAGCGCGAGTTTCACAGCTATGCCCGTACCGCAACAATCCGAAACGAGTTCGCCCAGCGGATGCTCAGCGGGGTCAGCGCCATGAGAATTGCGTTCGCCGCGCGCACCAGCGGGTTGCCCTTCGCGCCCCCGAAGTAGGCGTACGCGCGGGCGCGGAAGCCGTAGGACTCTATCTGCCGCGCTAACTCAAACGGGTCGAACAGTCGCTCAATCACTGCGCCTGAGTAGGGGTTCACGGGGCAGGTCTCGCCCGTGAAGCGTGCGTTAGGCATCTCGCCTGTGGCGCGGTAGTGGCGCACGGCGTCCAGAATCGCGGGCTGGGTCATCCCGCTGGTGCGCCGCGCCAACTCGGCGATGGTTTGCGCGTCCAAGTCGGGGGCGCACTCGCGAATAATCGCTTCGCGTAGTTCGCGATACGGCTGCAGGATAGTGTGCCCCTCGAACTTGCCCGCAGGTCCGTTTTCGAACCGCTCCCAGATTTGGCGCGTTTTGTGCGCCAACTTGGGGTTCGCGCCGTTGTTGCCGTCGGCGATGATGAGTACGCCCCCTTTGCGCAGCCACTGCGCCGCCCGCTCCAAGAACCGCTCCACACTGGGGTAGTGCGATATCGCCTCGTTGGAGAGAATCATGTCGAATGCGCCGTGCGGGTAGTCCGCCTCTTCCAGCCCTACCTGTGCCGCGTGCAGATTGGTCAGCCCATGCTCAGCGATCACGCGCTGCAGCACTTGGAGACGGTCGGCGTAGGGGTCAAAGCCGTGCCCCTCGGCGACACCCATAAAGTGCAAAATCACTAACTGCAGTCCCAGCCCGCAGCCGACATCCAGCACGCGCTTGCCCGTTGGGTCGAATCGTGCCAGCGCACACAGGTCATACACGAAGCGGGTGTATTCGCGGCAGCCTGCCAGTGTGCCCAAGCGCGGGTAGTAGTTCAGCAGTTCGGCGGCGTGTTCGCGGCGCGACTCGTCCCGCAGCACGGCTTGGTACAGCGCGTACACCTGCTGGGCGACTTGGGCGTAGTCGGGCATAGCAGGATTGTACCACACGCAGGGTACACTTCAAGTATGCACCCGACTGCGCTGCTGATTGTGGATGTGCAGAACGATTTCTGTCCTGGGGGCGCGCTGGCAGTGCCCGAAGGCGACCAGGTGATCCCCCCGCTGAACCGCGCTGCCGCGTGGGTTGCCCAGCGCGGCGGGCTGGTGGTCGCCTCGCGCGATTGGCATCCGCCCAACACGCGCCACTTCAAGGAGTTCGGCGGCGTCTGGCCCGTCCACTGCGTGCAGGGCACATCGGGCGCGGCGTTCCACCCCGACCTGCGCCTGCCCGAAGGCACGATCGTCGTCTCCAAAGGCACGGGCACAGAAGACGATGGCTACTCGGCGTTCGAGGGGCGCACCGACGACGGCAGGACACTGCACGAAGTGCTTCAGGCGCACGGCATACGCCGCCTGCTGGTGGGCGGGCTGGCGACCGACTACTGCGTGCGAGCGTCGGTGCTGGACGCGCTCAAGCACGGCTACGAGGTCGTCGTGCTGACCGACGCAATTCGCGGGGTGAACCTGCAGCCCGATGACAGCGCGCGCGCCCTGCAGGAGATGCAGGCGCACGGCGCACGTCTCGTGCCAACCGACGACGCGCTACGGGACGATAATTAGCCTGCTGCTGGACGCCCCGCGCAGCACCTGCTGCACGAACGCAGGCTCGGGCAGCGCGCCTTCGAAACTGTGGCGGTCG
>Ga0079995_1084834_pt1 | contig 11871 bp, 14 predicted proteins | sample FaiFalFF_MnMetaG_2_FD_69198 | JGI IMG/M metagenome (GOLD analysis project Ga0079995, IMG submission 69198) | Freshwater microbial communities from Yellowstone National Park, Wyoming, USA - Fairy Falls C (FF_Mn_C) (SPADES assembly) (version 4) | ecosystem: Environmental > Aquatic > Freshwater >... | reverse complement strand
GCAGAATGGCTTTCACGGTTTTTGAGAAGATCTGGAACGCGCACGCCTTGGCTGAGCGTGAGGACGGTCAGACGCTTCTCTACATCGACAGGCATCTGACGCATGAGGTTACTTCACCGCTTGCTTTTGAGGGGCTTCGCATGGCTGGACGTAGGGTTAGGAGGCCTGACCTCACCTTTGCGGTGATGGACCACAACGTCCCCACAACCGATAGGACGGAGCCCGTCAGGGAGCCTATGTCGGCGGCTCAGATGGCTGCTTTGAGGCGTAACGCCAAGGAGTTCGGCATCATGTTGTTCGACTACTTCAGCCCCTTCCAAGGCATCGTCCACGTCATCGGGCCCGAGCTGGGCCTCACACTCCCCGGAATAACCCTTGTCTGCGGCGACAGCCACACATCCACCCACGGGGCCTTCGGGGCCCTCGCATTCGGCATCGGGACAAGCGAGGGCGAGCACGTCTTCGCAACCCAGACGCTCTGGATGAAGAAGCCCAAGCAGATGAGGATGGAGCTTACCGGCCGCCTACAGTACGGGGTGACCGCGAAGGACGTCATCCTCTACATCATCAGGAGGCTTGGGACCGGTGGGTGTATTGGGCATGTGGTCGAGTTTACGGGGCCGTTGGTCAGGGAGATGGGCTGCGAGGAGAGGATGACGTTGACCAACATGTCGATTGAGGGTGGTGCGAGAACAGCGATAGTGGAGCCCGACCAGAAAGTCTACGACTACCTGAAGAACGCCCCCTTCAGCCCGAAGGTAGAGGAGTGGGAGGAGGCCGTCAAGAAATGGGAGGAGTTGAAGACAGACCCCAACGCCCGCTACGACACATACCACGGCTTCGACGTGACAAACCTTGAGCCGCAGGTAACGTGGGGGACGAACCCCGCGATGACCGTGGGCGTCACAGAGAACGTGCCCTCACCCGACGACTTCGACGACCCATCCGAGAGAAAGGCCGTCGAGAGAGCCCTCCAGTATATGGGGCTTAAGCCCGGTATGCGGGTTGAGGACATAAAGGTCGACACGGTCTTCATAGGGTCTTGCACGAACGCGAGGCTGAGCGACCTGATACAGGTTGCCCGGCTTGTCAAGGGTAGGAGGAAGGCGGAGGGGGTGCGCGTGCTGGTTGTCCCCGGCTCCCAGCTGACGAAGCGGAGGGCCGAGAGGATGGGGCTTCACAGGATATTCATCGAGGCGGGTTTTGAGTGGAGGAACTCGGGCTGCAGCATGTGCATCGCGATGAACGAGGACAGGCTGGCCCCGGGGGAGCGCTGCGTCTCCACAAGCAACCGCAACTTCGAGAACCGCCAGGGAGTGGGGGGTAGAACGCATCTCGCAAGCCCCCTGCTGGCCGCCGCAACAGCCCTCACAGGCAGGATAACAGACCCACGCCAGTACGAGCTTCGGGAACTCGATAGTTCACTTATAGATTAACTTCTTAGCCGGTTATAAACCTCCATAGTTCTTAAAAACAAGTCCGCACATCACTCACTTACTTCTTTCTTGGTGAAGTCCTTAAAGGTATATGGTATTCCGGGACATACACACTTATTCTCCTCAATTGGGTAGTAGTATTGACATTTAGAGCAGTAACCCCATCCCTTCACGTGTTAAGCAGACCTCTTACATACAGGATAATAGGGATTTCTCCTTCTCTTTATAGAATAGCTCTAATTGGCTGTCTTTAGACAGCTTAAAAGTAGCTGTAATCCTATTCCCTTCATCCGTAAATAAGTAGTTAAACCCAGCCCCAAGATTAACCCTCAAACTTAGCCTGTAAACCCATAGCTAACCCTCTACTTATCATATTATTCCCATATTAAGGGCATTTTCATTGCAGCTAGGGCAGCACAAGATGTACATGCCTTAATACCCTAGCAACATAAGGAGAGTCGCTGTCACCGCGTCCATTTAACGGCCACCGGAAAGGTTGGATCGGCAACACCATAGAACCTCCAAAGCTGATGTGGGCTTTATGGTGTGTTATAAATCCATGGGAGAGGTCAGCATTACAGCCGGACCTCCACTCAGACGTTTCGCCATTAACACCGGTCCAGTCGATTCTATCCAATGACTTTCACTATGGACGCTGCTATTGAGGCCGAGTATTTCAGGAGTCGGTGGCTGCTAACCCTATGTATTTCGTATCAGCCCTCTTTATCTTCTTCAGCCTCTAAAGCCCCCCTCTCCGGGTTCAGGTAATGCCCTAAGCCCTACACCTAGGCTACTAAATTCTCTCCCATGAGTCCACTAAATAATCCGCTATCAGAACTGCCGCCTGAAGGGTACACGGTGCTTCAGCTCGTTTGTCAGCCTCTCCTGCATGGATATAGAGGCCTCCGCGTGTTGGCTACCCTTTTTGACAATAATCCATAACATCATTTAAGCATCTATGACAACAGTTTCCAAATTTTTTCGGCCACATTGAACACCTCTTTTATGAAGGATGGCCCGTAATGGGCGAGGGTATCGGCGGGTAATGTGAGGATTTTACCGTTTGCGACAGACCTGAGATCCGAAAGGCCTCTTGAACACATAACGTTAATCGCCTCATCTTTGTCAGGGTGCAGGTTTTTGGACTCGTAAACTATTACGTCTGGGTCCATCTTCCTTAACGTCTCGACGACATCTACTACATCATAGCCTTTGACATTCATGCCGTAAACATAATCTTGTAACACATCTTGAAACAAGGTCTTGAATCCTGCGAGATGTAACGCATGTGTAATGTGGTTGAAGAAGGCGGGAATTGTTGGTCCACCAAGGTCAATCTCGACGTATACCGATGGTCTCGCCCGATGCGAATACTCTTTCCTCAACTCTTGCAGCTTCCCTACGGATTCTAAAAGGTTGGTACACATCTCCAGCGCCTTGGCAGTTTCTCCGATCAACCCACCGGTTTCGGAGACCATCGATATAATTGCGTATATGTCTCTCGGGTATGGTATTGGGTATGTTGGATATCCTAGGGACATAAGCCTTTCCACAATACCTCTCTGAGCACCCGTAGTGGTCAGTATGAGTTCAGGGTTTAGCTCAGCTAGCTTGTCTTCCAAAACCATTGTATAGCTTCCTACCTTAGGCTTTGAAAGGGCCTCTGCAGGCCTGTGACACCAGCTTGAAACACCTACAACCCTTTCACCGGCACCGAGCATGTAAAGGATCTCAGTAACTGAGGGGTTTAAGCTGACGATCCTACTGGGCCGATCAGGAAAGCTAATCCAGCCGACGAACGGATTATATACCCTCAATCTATCTAGAGTAAGAATCCTAAGCTAAAAGGTAGTTTGTCAAAAACGCCCTTGATTCGGAGTTAAGTTTAAATAGAAATGTTTTGGATGGATAATCCATCCAACCATGGTATGGATCAAGCCATCCTACATTCTAGCACCATTGGTGGCCGTTGCCTTCGTAGTCGGTTTGTTTATCTCTCCTGCTCTGACGCCGCCCGCCACTGTAACCTTTAGGGAGAGTGTTGCTGTTCCGACTACTGTGACGTTTACCGCGACCCCGCCAACCTTCACACAGACCGTGGCAACGAGACCAGCCAAGCCTGGAGGATATATTACAGCTGCGGCCCGACCTAATAATCATCTACACCTATCCCGGTTCAACTGTTCCCGACAGGCTTAGAGAGCATGGCCTTGTCTACGTTGTAGACAACGAGTGGCTCGAAAATGACCGCCTAGGAAAGTTTGAGTGGATAAAGTTCATCGCGACATTCTTCGACATGGACGCAGAGGCATATGAGATATTCCGCGTGGTCGAGCAAAAAGTGATGAATATCGTACATGAGACAACCAGAGCAGGCATACCCCATCCAAAGGTATGTTGGTTTAGTGTATTCAGAGGACAATTCTATGTTCCAAGGGCGGAGTCATACCCCGCTAATGCTCTCAGGATGCTCGGTGCGGTCTACGGTTTTGCAGATACACCCGGTACAGGAAGTTTAACAACAACTGCGGAGGAGGTTCTCTTAAGATGCGCCGATGCTGATGTGGTAGTATATTCATCGTATTTCGTTATGAGCCTTTCGGACATACTGTCTGGGCTTCCTGAACTCTCCAAGATTAAGGCATTCAGGGCCGGGAGGGTTTATGCCTTCACACCAACCCATTACCAGCTGGGCGACTATGACACCGATGGATGGTTTAGGGACCTTGCCGCAATACTCTACCCAGACCTCTTTCCAAACGAACAGCTAGATTACTTCAAAAGGTTGAGCTGATGATAGATCATTATATACAGGGACATCTATGTTACCGGTTCTTGGTGTAGGAGAATAGATATGTCCACGGATTATTACGCGGTGAAAAAACCGGATAACATATTGGAAAGGATTTGTTTTGAGTTGCGTAAATTAATAGAGGAGGCTGTTAAGATAAACTTATGTGATGGTCTTCTGTTCTCAGGCGGCTTAGATACCAGCATTTTAGCTTTTACAGCGTCAAAGTATACTGCACTAAAGGCTTTTACCGTTGCTTTAAACGGGGCACCGGCACCAGATGTCGAATACGCTTCATTGGTCGCTAGAAGATTAGGTTTCAGGCATTATATTCGTTATTTTTGTGAGAATGAGCTAAACGAAGCTCTTCACGAAACCGTTAAGGTTATGAGATCGTTTGACCCGATGGAGATACGTAATAGCGCAGCCATTTACATAGCATTAAGCGTTGCGAAAGAGGAGGGATTAAACGCTGTCATGACTGGTGATGGATCTGATGAGCTGTTTGCGGGATACAGCTTCTTATTTAATTTAGAGGGGGAGGAGTTGAAGTTAAAGCTTAAGGAAATATGGAAGACTATGAGCTTTTCCTCAATCCCGTTATCTAGGGCTATTGGCATGGAAGCGAGGCTCCCGTATCTTGATCCACGCATAAGAGAATTTGCATCTAAACTTGACCCATCGTATTTGATTCGTGAAGAGCGGGGAAGAAAGTGGGGTAAGTGGATCTTAAGAAAGGCATTTGAGGAGATGTTGCCGGATGAAATTATATGGAGGATTAAAACACCGATCGAACACGGGTCAGGAACAACAATCCTGCCAGACATATTTAACCAAAAGATCACTGATGAGGAATTTCAAGAGAGGAAGAGAAAGTACCTTGAAACAGATAGAGTTGTAATACGGAGTAAGGAGCAGCTTCTCTACTATGAGATCTTTAGGTCGGTTATAGGTGTCCCTCACCCCGTGAAGGGCGGTAGAACATGCCCCTACTGCAACTCGGATGCGGAGGAAGAAGCTACTTACTGCAGAACATGCGGATATTACCCGATTTGACATCGGTGAATCAGCGTGACCAGGGTAGCAGTATCTTGGAGTGGCGGTAAGGATAGTTGCCTCGCATGTTATAAGGCGCTTCAAAAAGGTCTTAGCGTCGCCTTCCTTTTAAATTTCATATCTAAGGATGGGAGGTGTATGTTCCATGGAGTGAATGCTAGGTTAATTGCCGCCCAATCGGAAGCTATTGGTATCCCTCTCATTCAGAGGGTGACCTCCTTGGACGAATATGAGGAGGAGTTTAAGAAGGCGGTTAAAGGCTTGAAAGAGATGGGGATAGATGCTATCGTCTTTGGCGATATAGATCTCATAGAGAACCTTAATTGGGTGATCCGTGTCTGTAACAATGTTGGAATCCCATATATGGAGCCGCTTTGGCAGCTTGATCGTGTGCAGCTTCTCAACGAATTTATAAATGTTGGTTTTGAGGCGGTTGTTATAAGCGCAAAAGCGGATATTTTCGAAGGTAAATGGTTGGGGAGGAGGGTTGACAGAGTTTTCATAAAGGATCTGCTGGATCTAAATATTACCCGCGGTGTTGACGTTTGTGGCGAGCTTGGAGAGTACCACACGCTTGTCGTAAACGGGCCGATATTTAAGAAGCGCATAAAAATTAATGCATACAATAAAATTCTAAGGGATGATTACTGGAAGCGCTGGGTCCTAGAGGTCACTGACTTCACGTTAGAGGAGAAATTTCTCGGAGATGACAAATTTGAAGAGGGTCAATGATATAATTTTAGCACATGAGGAGTCAAAAGGTGAAGATTTCGTAGGAAGAATTGCGGGAAAGAAACCGTTATTTATACACGTTATTGGGTCTACAGAGACTGCCAAAATCCCGGGCCTGTCGGTTGCCGGAAAATACCCAGAGCTAACCGATTATACCCCTGCTGCAGACGCAGAACTGCTTTTGCTCAGCTCATGTAAGGTTATTCAAGGTGTTCCCACAACTCCTGAAGGTATACCGACACCCGCCCTAATAACCATGTCAGCACTGAGGCTGGCAGATATACCAGTGCTTATCGTTAACGGCGGGGTCAAAGTAAAGCCGCACGCCCCGTTCTTTGAGCTAGGTGGTAAAGCGGGGGAGGATATAAGGAGTGGGAGGGCTGTATCTAATGTCGGGGAAGTTTTGAGAAGGGCATGGGTTGTTGGAGAAAGCCTATCTAAATTAGCTGATTACCTCGTGATAGGTGAGAGTATTCCAGGAGGAACGACAACAGCTCTCGCAGTCATGCTAGCTATGGGTGTAGATGCCAGAGGAAAGGTGAGTAGCAGTATGCCTGAGAACCCGCATGAGCTTAAAATTAAAGTTGCCGAGGAAGGCTTAAAGAATTCTGGGATAGAGTTCGGCTCCTTGGCAGACGATCCAGTAACTGCGATCTCTCATGTTGGTGATCCAATGATGCCGGCCTTCGCGGGTCTTGCGCTAGGAGCTGCACGCAGGTGTCCAGTATTAATTGCAGGTGGGACACAGATGGGCGCGGTCTTAAGCATCATCAAAGTATTAGACAGGACTGTTCTACAGAACATAGCTATCGGGACAACTAGATGGCTCATAATCGATCGGTCTGCTGACTTAAAGGGGCTGATCACCCAGATTGCAGACGTTCCAATAATCGCCGCGGACCTAAACTTTAGCCAATCAAGGTTTACTGGTTTAAGGATGTATGAGAAGGGGTTTGTTAAAGAGGGGGTTGGTTGTGGGGGAGCGGCCATAGCTGCTATAGCAAGATCTGAGAGTTTAATATCAAAAACAGCATTGCTCGGGGAGGTTGAGAGAAATTATGAGAGGCTGTTTTTGAAAGGTGAAATGAATGTATAAGAAGATAAAAAGCCTATTCGCTTTCCTTACAATCATACCAGTTGGTATGGATGAGAATTGGACGGACGAAATGGCCGATTCCATGTTCCTATTTCCATTAGTGGGGGCATTCATAGGGTTGTTGGCTGGTCTTTTAGCATGGGTCCTTCTTAAAATTTATGACCCCCTAATTGTGGGCTTCTTAACCCTAGGCTTTCTTTTATTAATCACTGGTTTACACCATGCAGACGGCCTCCTCGACTTTGGGGATGGCTTGATGTATAGAGGTCCGCCCGAGGAGAGAATTAGGGTTATGCGCGACCCACAAGTCGGAGCTGGCGGTATAGGAATCGGCCTAATTACCTTTATAACTACGGCCCTCTGTATAGCAAGCCTCGATCAGCACCTTATTGTTCAAATTCTAATAACATCCGAGACCGCGGCTAAGTTTGCGATGGTATTTATGGCTTGGCTCGGGAAATCCGCTCGAGAAGGGTTAAATGTTTATGTTATCAACGCCATGCACGGCAAGCATCGAAACCTTCGTCTAATATCTTCCCTATCAATTACCCTCGGTTTTGGACTATTTACAGGCATTGTAGGTGTAATCTCCATTGTAGCGAGCCTACTAGTCGCAATAGTAATTGTTGGTGTCTCAAACAAATGCTTTGAAGGTTTAACAGGGGACGTTTTCGGAGCCGGAAACGAGCTTGCTCGATTAGGCTCTCTTCTAGCAATTGTGGGTGCGAGAAAATGGATGTAACTGCCTTAGTAATGGCCGGAGGCAGGGGCTTAAGACTAAGGCTTCCAGAAGAAAAACCATTAATTAAAGTCGGCGGCAAACCCATGATCCAACGTGTCATAGAAGCACTTAAATGCGCTAGTAGAGTTGAGGATATAGTTGTAACTGTAACCACTTACACACCAAATACCGCCGACTTTATAAGAAAAATGTCCTTAAGGATTTTACATACTCCGGGTGATGGATTTTGCTCGGATATGAAGTATGCTGTAAAATCACTAAATTTAGGAATAGTGTTAGTCATAGGAGCCGATCTCCCCCTAATCTCAAGCGAAATTATAGACATGGTCATATCACGTTATAAGCAATGTAAAAAACCAGCTTTAACTGTTATGGCTCCACTTGAAATCTATACAAGACTTGGATTAAGCACAAGTTACACCGTTGATATTAATGGAAGGAAACTTGTCCCACTATGCATAAATGTAATCGATGGAAGAATGATTGATAGAGAAAGACTTGATGAAGAGATCCTTATCATAGAAGATGAAAGAGCTGTTGTAAACATCAATACCATTGATGATTTAAAAGTCGCAGAGAATAAGCTTGGTGTGTGAAGTGGGTATGGTGTCTCAGTCGATTATAAGATTAGCGCGAAGTGAGATTAAAGGACTACAGCCATGCATACATGGAGGAGAGATCTGGAAATATTACCCCCAACATGGGAATATTTTAGATTTTAGTTCTAATACTAATCCCTTAGGCCCGCCTTCAAAAGCTATAGAGGCCGTTAAGAGAAACCTCTGGAAAATACCGTTCTACCCCGACTCGGACTCTATCTCTCTAAGGGAGGCAATCTCAAATTATATTGGGAATGTAGGTACTGAAAATATCATCGTGGGGAATGGGTCAACAGAGGTCATTTATCTTTTTTGCGAAGTGTTCATTAGAAGTGGAGATGAAGCCATCATTCCGATACCTACGTTTGGAGAGTATGAAAATACAGTGAAGAAGGCTGGCGGAATCCCAAAATATCTAAAGCTGGACTCGAGTTTCAGGATTGAACCTGAGAAACTTTTAAGAGAAGTAAGGCCGAAGACCAAGGCGATTTTCCTATGTAACCCAAATAATCCTACAGGCAGTTTGATATCAAACGATGAACTTTCTAAAATTATTGAGAATGTAGAAGCGATAGTATTTGTAGATGAAGACTTCATCGAATTTGTTGATGAAGAGGTCTCGCTAATTAGCAGAATAAAAACTTATAAAAACCTCTTTGTTCTTAGGTCATTTACAAAATTTTTTGGTCTAACGGGGCTTAGAGTAGGTTATGGTGTGTCAAATGAAGAGATTATTAAGCTTCTATTTAGGGGGAAGCTCCCATGGAACGTCAACTGCTTAGCTCAAGTGGCAGCCATCGCTGCCCTACAAGACGCAGAATACATGGAGAAAACACGGAGACTCATTAGAGAGGAGAGAAAATTCTTATTAGAAAACCTTAGCAAGATACGCGGTCTAAAAGTTTTCCCATCACATGCAAACTTCATCTTAATAGATGTAAGGGAGACCGGCTTCACATCCATACAGTTAAAGGATGAGATGCTGAAAAGGGGGATATTAATTCGGGACTGTAGCTCCTTTAAGGGTCTCGATGAATATTATATCAGGATAGCCGTAAGGACCCGCTACGAGAATGAAAGATTACTAACGGCGCTTAGAAATATTATAAACAGTTCATAAGGTTGTTCAACTTGCCCGAGCATAATATAAACATACTTATCCATTTAACCATACTAGCATTGGCGTTAGTAATAGACTTGGCATTTGGAGAGCCTCCGGAGAAAGTTCACCCGACAGTATGGATGGGGAGATTGATCGCTTTTTTCAAACCAAAAATCAGAAGTAAAAGTCCACATATTGAAAAGCTAAACGGGGTCTTACTAGCCCTGTTTACCATAACAGCTTTCGCTATCCCCGCACACCTTATGATATCTATAGTTCAAGAATTCTTCGGTCCAATAATTTACATAGTTATAGCCACCCTACTACTTAAACCAACGTTTGCCGTCAAATGTATGGAGCAATACACTCTTCCAATAGCGTGTGCTATTGAGCGAGGGGATATTGAGACAGCTAGACGACTACTGTCAAATATAGTCAGGCGCGATCCAAAAAAGCTTAATACACAACAGATTATCTCGGCAACCGTTGAATCCATAGCAGAGAGCACCGTCGATGGGGTTACATCACCTCTCTTCTACTACGCTCTACTAGGTGTTCCGGGAGCCATATCCTTCCGCGCCATCAACACCTTAGATTCTATGGTTGGTTACAAAGATCCAGAACATATAAACATAGGATGGTTCTCGGCAAGATTGGATGATCTAGCAAACTATATACCCGCTCGCCTAACAGCCATCTTGATGGTTGCTGCAGCTTGGCTCTTGAGCGAAGACTGGAAAAATTCTTGGAAGATTCTACGCAGGGACTGTCGCAAAACCGAAAGCCCAAACGCGGGATGGAGCATGTCAGCTATGGCTGGTGCCCTGAATGTGAGACTAGAGAAGCCCGGCCACTATATATTAGGTGATGAGATTTTTGCCTTATCACCAAAACACATCATAAGGGCTATGAAAATTATGAAACTAACGGTTATTTTGTTTACTGTATTGGTAACTGCTCCGCTCATTATTTTGACCACTGCAACTACTATGTAAAAGATTTGCATAACTTCCGGATGCAGTTTTTAGTGTCATTTAGAGGCAGCAACTCCCTGTGTTGGACGGTGGTGAACTAACCGCTTAGATGTTGTAAATCCTTTTTACTGGATACCAATCCCATACGTACAAAACCCAATTAGGCAAGCCATAATATCGGTCAAAATCTTAATGTTCAAATAGTAAAGTCAGACTAGCTAGAATTTGGTGGTCTAATATTGTCGTTGTTGGAGTACCTTGAAGAAAGGGGAATAACATTAGATGACCTCGTAAATACAGCGTTAGAACTGTTTGTCCCCCATCCCGGCGTGGAAAACGATAAGGAAGCCGCCAGAATCCTGAGGGAAGAGTTTATGGATGCTTTATCAGACGTAAATGTTTCATGCATGGTCGTTGCATGTTTCAGGGCTGAGGAGGATGCAAGAGCAGGTTTGATTCCCGGTCTCTCAAACGAGAGGTTTATGGGACGCCCAGGTCTTGTGGCTGACGAACTACTAGGCATGGCCATAGCATGCTATATAGCTGGGGTAAAGGGAATATTCGAGTTCATTAGATTTGATCAGGCTAAGCCTGGAGTCTTGAAGAAACTCGGGCCAATCTCCAATGATGCAATTGGAGGACTAATTGCCGGCGTATCGTCAAATATGTATACACGCGCTTTAAGAGAATACCACATTCGGAAATTAACATCTAACGAAGAAAACTCAAGTCCTATGCGAACATCACAAGGGAGATTCCGTCGAAACAAGAGCTACTTCTCAAAGAAACAAACTAAAAGAGAACGAGGTAATAAATTGAAGAAGTGATATCAAATGATATGACAACGACCTAATCTGAACGGCACACTTCGTTGCTGTTGTACACATCTTCAATACAGATTTTGTTAAGAAACGAATACTTTCAGTCGGATATATTATAGATGCTATTGTCAAAGGCCTCATAAACACTTTGCCAGTTTTTGAGAACATGACATCATGCGCCCATTAGACAGTCGTAGACCATACAGAAACTGTAGCGAGGTTATTAAATAAGTACAGGAATGTCCCATGCTAGTTATCTTTATGAGTGTAATTTGTATTGTTTGCCTTCCTAGTACTATCCTTCCTCGACCTCCACGACGTAAAAGTCTGGGATTGCCTGTTTATATATTACAATAAGTGTGGATAAGTGATGTCTGAAGACGCTGACGACTACGTGGCTACTCAGAAGGTTTTGCTGCTAGATAAGGACGTTAGGGAATATCTTCTAGCTTAGTGTGTACTTCGTATTCTATGTATGTTATGTGTTGTAATTTGTTGTTGAGCCTGACCATGTGTCTCGAG
>Ga0079995_1057983_pt1 | contig 11893 bp, 4 predicted proteins | sample FaiFalFF_MnMetaG_2_FD_69198 | JGI IMG/M metagenome (GOLD analysis project Ga0079995, IMG submission 69198) | Freshwater microbial communities from Yellowstone National Park, Wyoming, USA - Fairy Falls C (FF_Mn_C) (SPADES assembly) (version 4) | ecosystem: Environmental > Aquatic > Freshwater >... | reverse complement strand
GGGGGAAATGGTGCGCTTCCCCGATCCAGAGGCCCTGAGGCGGGAGCGGGAAGGCGTGGCGCTGGGGGAGCTATTCCACATCCACTTCGCTGCCCGGAGTCCCGAGGTCAGGGCCCATCCCTTGACCAAGACCGCCCCTGGGCCCGGCCTCGTGCCCGTCCTGACGGGGAGGAACCTGAAGCCAGGCGAGATCGACTACCACTTCCCCGCCCCCCCCCGCCGGGGGGGCCCCCACCCCCGCCATTACCAGGTGGTGGCCACTTGGGACGAAAGGGCCTACCCCTGGCGGGAGGAGTTCCACCTCCTGCCCAAGGAGGGGGTAAAGATGAACCTCCCAGGCCTCCTGGCCTACCTAAATGGCCCTGAGGCCCAGGCCCACTACCGGGGGCTTTACCGGGAAGTGGTGCCCCACCTCACCCGGGCCATGTTGGAGAGGTTCCCGGTTCCCCGGGAGCTAGTCTACTCAGCCCCTTTGGGGCCCCCTTCCCCCAAATGAACCTCCTCTTCGTAGGCCAGCCCGTGCTGGCGCAGAAGCTCCCGTACCACCAGGTCCAGCTGGGTGGGGTCCAGGCCCTCGAGGCTCCGGCCGGTAAGGACCACCTCCAGGCTCACCTCCGCCGCCCTGGCCTCCTTTAGGCCCTTCACGAGGTCCACCAGGACGGGGATCTTTTCCAGGGGGAGGTTGGGAAGGTGGAAGCGCACCCAGGTGGGGCCCCGGGGTGGGGGCGGGGGAGGGGGAGGTAGCACCGTGTCCCCACCCCCTCCCGTGCCTGTCCCCTCACCGCCCTTAGAATCACCACTTTGCTTTTCCTCCTCCCCGCAGGGCCAGGTGCCGGGCCGGGCCAGGAGGAAGCCCTCGTTGAGGTGGACCTCGTCCTCCCTAGGGGGCTTTTGGGCGCACCAGACCGGGGAAAAGGCCTCCTGAGAGCGCCGGGCCAGCTGGTAAAACCCCTGGCGCACCGCCAGGAGCACCGCCTGGCGCAGAACCTCTTCGCCTTCCAGCATGGGGAGCTCGGGCAGGCGCAGGAAGTAATCCCGAAGCGCCCCCAGGGAGAGGTGGGGCTCCCCTTCCGGCCAGAGGCGGTAATGGTCCACCACCGTGGGGAGGTCCAGGCGGCTTAGGAGGAGGTCTTCCCGCCGTAGCACCTCCTCCACCGCTCCCAGGAGGGTCGAGGCCGTCTGCACGTAGGGCTGGATGTTGAGGTAGCGGAACTCCCCCTGGCTGTTTCGGGCCTTGTACAAATCGGCGTAGGCGGCCTGGAGAAGGCGGGGCAGGTCCCCCTCCACCCGCTTAAGGCGTCCCTCCAAGTCGGCCCTCTGGTCCTGGCCGAGGCTGGCCCAGAGGTTCTTCTTCAGGCTCCTGAGGGCCAGGAGGAGGCGGGCCTGCTCCTTGGCCCGGCCCAGGCCCTCGAGGCGGGGGTGGAGGTGGACCAGGGTGTTCCGGTGAACCCTGGGGGAGCCGGCGGCGTTTTGCTGGATGGCGAGGCGGAGCCGCCTCCCTTCCTCCACGTCGGCAGGGTGCTCGTGGAGGATGAGCTTGAGGGCACGGTCGTCGGGGACGTCCCGGTGCTCCTCCGGCCAGATCACCGGCTTGAAGAGCCCCTTCCCCACCACCTGGGCCAGGGTCTCCCGCAGGGCCTCCCGCACCGCGCCCTCCGAAACAGCGGCCACCTCGTTGGCCAAGACGGCGTTCAGGTTGGGCTGGGCCTTGAAGAGGAAGCCCCCGTTTTCGTAGAGGTAGAAGAGCCTGGCCTTGAGGCGGTCCAGGGCGTCGCTCACCAGCTCCTGGGTGATGCCCTCCGGGTAGATGAGGGCCAGGTCCAGAAGGGGCCTGCGGATGCCGTCCTTGGCCCCCCCGGAGTGGCTGTACATGAAAATGGCGGTGGCCACGGTCTGGGCCAGGCGGAGCCGGGCGTAGTCCCCGCCCTGCTCCCGGTCCAGGGCCGCTGCCTTACCCACGATGTCGGAGGCCACGACCGCCTCCCAGTTGGCCTCCCGCAGGATGCCCGCGATGGTGGCCCGCAGGTCGGGGTCCTCGAGGGCCACGTCCCCCAGGCCGATGAGGGGCCGGGCCAGGGGGGAGCGGAAGCTTAGCTCCACGATGCGGGCCAGGAGGCGGAGGACTCCCCGGGTCCTCTGGAAGCCCTGGAGGGTGCCCCAGCGCTCGTAGAGGGTGCGCACCAGCTCGGGGTGGAAGGGGAAGGCCCGGCGCATCAGGGCCTGGTACTCGGCCCGGTAGGCCTCCTCGTGGAGGCCCCGGGTGGCCCGGTAGAGCTCGGCGTAGCGGGCCACCACCTTTTCCGCTTCCCGCTCGTCCACCCGCTCGAAGAGCCGGCGGCGGATGACCTCGTAGACCTCCTCCCCCTGAACGGGCACCCGCACCGCCTTCACCCGGTCAAAGATGCGCTCCAGGCGCTCAAAGGCCAAGGCGGCCCCTTCCTGGTCGAAGTACTCCAGGTGGGACTCGGGGAAGGTGAAGACCAAAGCGGCCCCGGGCGTGGCCGCCACCACCTCGGAGAGCTCCTGGAAGAAGGCGAAGGTCTGGGCCTGGAGGGTGGTCCCCCCCACCGGCACCCCCGCCGCCTTCACCTGGTAGACCAGGACCTCGTCCATGAGGACGAGGAGGGGGGCGTAGCGCCCGAGGAGGCGGGCCAGGTTCTCCTTGCCCGGGGCGGTGCGGGCCTCGTCGTGCTCCCGGAGGAGGGCGTACCCCTCGAGGCCCCCCAGGCGGTAGGCCAGCTCCCCCCAGAGGGTGTGGAGGCGCACGCCCCCCTCCACCTCCCGCCCCTGGGGGGAAAGCTCCGTGCCCACCAGGACGGCCACCCTGGCCCTGGGGATGTCCGCAAGCCCCCCTTCCTGAAGGAGGGCCTGGACCTCGGGGAGGGCCCCGCTGGTGGCGGCGTCCTTCACCAGGTGGTAGAGGGCGATGAGGGCGTGGGTCTTGCCCCCGCCGAAGGGGGTGCGGAGCTGGACCACCGCCTCGCCGCCAAGGCCGGAAAGGCGCTTCAGGACGTCCAGGAGGAGGCCCTTCAGCTCCCGGGTGAGGTAGGTCTTGCGGAAGAACTCGTCGGCGTAGCGGTACTCCGGGCTGGCCGTGCCCCGGACCACGTCGTCCAGCTTGGCGGCGAAGGTGCTCTCGTCGAACTGGCCGGAGCGGATGTCGGCGTGGGGGGTGGCCAGGCGCCACCAGGGGGGGAGGGGGTCGGGGCGGGAAGCGGTCTGGGGCTGGGGCGAAGCCAGCGCCCGCCCGTCCCGGAGGGCCTTGAGGAGGGCCGCCCCCTCCCCATCCCCCACCGCCTCCAGGATCCGCGCCATGTTGTCCAGGGCCCGGTAGATGTCCTCCTCAGAGAGGTCGTCCTGGTGGGCCCAGCGGTTGCGGACCTCGGCCACCTCGTCCGCCCAGGTGACGGCCCTTTGGAAGCTCCGGCCCAGTAGCTCCTGAAAGACCTCCTTCTGGCCCAGGAGGAGGTCCTTGAAGTGGACCAGGTCCACCGCCTCCTCTAGGGACTTCCCCCGGCGCAGATCCTCCCGGAGGTTCTCCCGCCGCTTTTCGTTCAGGGCCTGGGCGTAAGCCTCTCCCCAGCGCCCCCCATAGCGCTCCTTCAGCTTCCCCACCAAAAACGCGCCCATCCGCTGGGCGTAGACCCTAAGACCCTCTTCCAGCTGGCTCCCCATACCCAGAACCTCCACTCCCTACAGCAGCCTCTCCACCTGCGCCACCCGCACAAGGCCCTCCCGCAGGGTAAGGAGCTCGTGCAGGTCCCGCCCCTCGTCCTCCCCCTCCAGGATCTCCGCCAGGGCCTGGGCCACTAGCCAGAAGGCGGGGCTCCGCAGGTAGCCTACGGCGCCCAGATACTGGGCTAAAGCCTCCCGTCCCTCCCGAAGCATCAGGATGGCCCTTTGCAGGGCGTCTACCATGGGCACCGGCCCGGTTTGGGGCAAGCCGAAGTCCCGGTCCCGTTTTACCCGCTCCCTGGCCTTCTGGATGCGGGTTTTCTCCCCCTCCACCCGCACCAGGCTCCCCAGCTCAGGGAGGCTCACCCCGGTGCTCTGGGCGATCTTGCGGGCCTCGTCCGAGGGCGCCTCGAGGCCGTAGGCCCAGAGGGTGAGGAGGGCGAACTGGGTGGGGCCGTCCACGGCCCCCGCCTCCGCCTTGGCCCCCAAAACCCGCTCCAGGGCGAACTCCAGGACGATCTTCCGCACCTCGTCCAGAAACTCCCCCACCTCCACCCGCCTGCCGTCCGCCCGGCGCACCTCGTCGTAGCGGCTAAAGGCCTCCAGCCCGGGACCAATGGCGGCCATGAAAAAGTCCGCCGCCCGGATGCCGGACTCCCAGAACTCCTCCAGCCTGGGCTGGATGGTCTTCTGCATCTCCTCCCGTACCTGGGCGAAGAGGCCCACGGTGCCCTGCCCCACCCGCTTGGTGCAGCTCAGGAAGGTGGAAGAGGCCAGGGCGGCGGAGCCCCGGGCCCGCAGGCGGGTTTGCATCTCAGTCTGCAGGGGCCAGGAGGCCTCCACCTGGAACCCCGCCCCAATAAGGGCGCTGATCAGCGTCTCCCAGGCCTCGGTGCTCTTGTGGGCGAAGACGACGGTGGCCTTGCCCTCGGGCTTCAAGACCCGGTGCATCTCCCGGAAGGCCTCCCCCATCATTTCCTCGAAGAAGCGCTTGGCCTTCTCGTTGTCCCCCCCGTGGCGCACGGGGTTCTGCACGGCCTCCTGCCCCTTGGGCGTGAGGGGGGTGCGGAAGTGCTCCGAGTAGAGGTGGCCTACCGTGCGCCGGAGCCACACGTAGAAGAAGTCCGACAGGTCGGCGTAGGGCACGGCGTCGTAGTAGGGGGGGTCCGTGACCACGGCGTCAAAGTAGCCGTCCGGGAAGGGGAGGCGGGTGGCGGTGCCGCGGTGGACGGAGGCGGGAACGTCAAAAACAAAAGAACACCCCAATATTGCTAGCCAAACCCACTCCAAAGCATTGGGCCAACCATTGGCCACAAGCGCATTGATTTCCGCGTAGTCCCACACCATGGGCAGAGCCTGACGGCTAAAAACATGCTCAGGTTTTTCACCAACATTATTCCAGACTACTAAGGAAGCGTTTTTATCAGCTAACCTGTCGTGTACGATGGCTAAATACGTCGCCACGGCCTTAGCCAGCTCCGCGTCCATGCCCTGCCGGAGCATCTCGGCGTGGGCCTCCCGCACCCATTTGGCGAAGGTGACCAGGGCCAGGGCCTGGCGGGGGTTGAAAAGCTGGCCCCAGGTAGTGGGACCGTACTCTCCGACCCAAAAGTTGCGCTTATCGGCAACATTGATGGGCTCATCCGGTAGGGGATTTAGGGCAAAGTCCCCCAACGTAAAGTAGCCCTCCAGCTCCAGCAAAAGGTTCTGCAAGCGGGCTTTCGCACGGTCAAAGACCTCCAGGTCTCCCACCTCAGCTACCCGATAAGCCTTGCCTTCCCCTTGGGTCGCCAGGACCACGGCGAGAAGCCGCTGACCCATCCGGCCCTCCACCCCTTGTTGGCGGATAGCGTCATTACCGACCGCTCCGCCGCACACCAAGCAGGCGGCGTTGCCCCGCTGGACGGTCCCCTGGTCGGGCCAGTCCTCGCCCTGGGGCACCTCCACCACCTGAAAGTCCACCCGCTTGGCCTCCCGGTCCACCAGGGGCTTCAGGGCGATGCGCTTTTTGTCCCTCTTGGCCAGCCACCACTGGCGCACCAGGGGCACCTCGGCCCGGCAGGTGGGGTTGGTGCAGGTCACCGTGCGGGCCCAGAGGTAGGCCACGGGGGTTCGGCCATCCGGGTCCTTCGGGTAAAACTGGGCCAGCTCCTGCCTGGCCTTCTCCAACACCCACTCCCCCCAGTAGCGCACCTCGGCGGCCAGGGGGTTTTCCCGGTAGGCTTTGGAAAAGGGGCCCTCCTCCTGAGCCTTTCCCCCCTCCTCAAGAAGCCTGGTTGTGCCCTGGGCCGCTCGGTCCTTGGCCTGGGCGTGGGCCTGGTCCAGGGCCTGGATGTAGCGGGGCACGGCGCGGCTATCGGGCTGGCCGAAGCGCTGGGGGTACTCCAAGGTGGCCTTGAGGATCAGGTAGGCCACGGGGTTTAGGTCCAGGGCGTGGGTCTCGCACCCCAGGCGGAGGGCCTCCAAGGGGATGGCCCCGCCCCCGGCGAAGGGGTCCAGCACCCTGGGGGGTGTGCCCCCGGCCGCCTCCAGCACCCGGCGGCGGGCCTCGAGGATGTCCTTGCTGTTGCCATCCTTCACCGCCTCCCAGGGCACGATCCTCTTGACCAGCCCGTAGTTCTCCTCGGTGTCGGGCACCAGGGTGGCGAAGACCGCCGCCCGGCTCGCCGCCAGGGGCCGCCTGGCCCACCAGATGTGCAGGGTGGAGATGTGCCCGTGGCGGATGGACTTCTCCCGGGCCGAGGCCTCGGAGATTTTCTCGAGGGGCAGGCGGTGCTCTATGAGACGGCGTTTGTGGCTCATGGGTCCTCCTTTATCCGCAGATAACCGCGAACGCGGTTATATCTTCCCAGAAAATAACGGCAGTTGCGGTTATCCGCGGTTAGCCAGGGTTTTGGGCTACTCCGCAGGCTCATAGTAACGCCCCCTTTTGCTTCCCTTTGGACGCAACCGGCCAGATTGAACCAGCTTTTGAAGCAAACGGAAAGCCTGGTCCTCGGTTAGGTTGGGGAAAAGCTGCAGGACATCCCCCCGGGTTACCTTTCTGTACTTGTAGGCCATTTGCATGACCAACTCCTCCTGGCGAACCCCCTCTATCCCCCGCCTGTGAACATAGGCCGTGGGCCGCCCAAGTTGCTTGAAGACCCAGGCGCTCAGGTGGTACACCCGCCCCTTCTTGGACCCTTTGGCCTCCAGAAGCCCCATCTCCACCAACTCTTCCACCAAACTCCGGGCCCGCGCCTCTCCCTGCTGAATGAGGCGCGCCACCTCGGGCACGCTTAGCTCGCCTTCATCGGCCGCCTGGCGCAACACCAGGAGATGGGGCCAGCCCAGCGTCCTGCGGTGGCGGTCTTGGACCTCGAGGATCAGCCTCACAAAGTTCAGGTCCGCCTTCCCACCGGGAAGAACGACCTTCACCATGTCCTCTGTGCTACCCGAGTAATCCGGCGGCCGCCTCCCAAGTCCCAAAACCTCCCGGAAGATTCTGTCTATACCCCGCCCCGTGCGCTCCACCAGGCCCAGGCGTTTGAACACGTCGGCCAGAAGGGGGTTCCGGGGGCGCGGCTCCACCACCAGCAGGTTCTCGAGGGTCACCCCCTCCACAAACCCGCCCGGATTGCTGATCACCAAACCCCCGGCCTCCGGATCTATCCTCACGTATACCGTCCCCAAAACCCGATAGTCCCGGTGCACCAAGGCGTTGGCGAGGGCTTCGCGAAAGGCCTCCGGCGGGAAAAGGGGTATGGGCACGCGGTACAGCCCAAAGGTCAGCTCCTCCTCGGTGTTGTAGGCCTTAAAAAGCCCCTCCATGCGCTCAAAAAGCTTGAGCAGGGGCTCCCGGTAAAACTCGTCGAAGACCACGCCCCGGTCTTCCCGCAAAACCTGGAAGGCCGCTTCGTGGGCGAGCTCTAGGCGCCGGATGGCCCCCTCCCGCCCCAGGACCAGCAACCCCCCCACCGTGGGCACCAAGCGCCCTTCGTGGGTCCTCGCCAGGCCCAGGGCCTGGGCCAGTTCCGCGTCAGGAAGCTCGAGCAAGCCTTTGTCTGCCGAAGGATGGCGCTGAACGACTTGCCGCAAACGCTCAAACTCCAACGGGTCCAAATCCTCCCAACTTGCGTCGGGAAGAACCTGAGCCGTGTAGTCCTGTTGCCGAATCTCGGCCCAGCGGGTGGCGATCTCAAAGTGGGTCAAAAACCTGCACTCCGGCTTGCCTCTGCCTGCGATATAACGCCTGGGCACCCTGCCATCGCTAAGGCCCACCAGCCCGCTAACTTTGGGCACCTTTATGGCGAGGACCGTCCCCTTGGAGGTCGGCACCACGTGGACCTCCACGGGGACGCTGGGGTTGGTCTTGTTGGTGATCAGCGCCTGGATTCGCGCCGGATTGACGGGTTGACGGCTGGGGTGCAGGCCGCTGATGGTGCCATCGTCCTCCACCCCCAGGAGCAACCACCCCCCTTCGGTGTTGGCCAAGCAGGCCACCGCTTCCACGAGGTCGGCCTCGGAGAGGGGAGCGTCGCGCTTGAACTCCAGGCGGAGGGACTCCCCCTCCTTAATCAGAGCCAAGAGCTCCGCTTCCGTCATAGAAGCCATGATAGCCCTCGCTAAGGTCCATCCCGGGGCGCGGAGGCCTCCTCCGCCACCCCCCGCCAGGCCTCCTCCGCCACCACGTACCGCACCACCCCCACCTCCTCCCCCGGCCGCACCTTGGCGGCGGGGTTCTGGAGGAGGTAGAGCCTGGGGGCGGTCAGGGCGTGGGTGACGATGTAAAGCCAGTAGCGTTCCCCAAGCCGGCTGGCGGCGATCCACTCGTTGGGGGTGAGGGCCACGCTCCCCGACCCTGCCCGCCCCTTCACCTCAATGAAGCGGTCCCCCGAGCGGAGGTCGTAGCCCAGGTTCTCCCGGCTCACGTCCACAGGCTCCCGGCCCTGACTTCTCTCGTAGGCCATGGCCACCTCCATGGCCACCGCCTCCACCCGTTTGCGGACCTCGAGGTCCTCCTCGCCAGGCTCCCCCGAGGAAGGCCAGGGGAGGACGTGGGCCAGGGCCAGAAGCTCCACCCCTTCGGGGAAGATCTGCTCGGAGGCCGCAAGCTCCCCCTCCAAGTCATCCCTGCGGGCTTTCAGCTCCTCCAAGCGCCGCTCCTCGTTCTGAACCGCCAGCCTCAGGTCCTTGCCCTGAAGGGCCTCCAGCTTCAGCTGGGCGAGGCGCTTGGCGGACTCGCCGATGAGGTGCTCGAGGCTCTTAAGGCCGTACTTGCGCCGGATGGCCGTCTCCCGCAGGGCCTCCTCGGCCACCTCCTCCAGGTACTGGGGGAGCACCTGGGCCACCGCCCACCGCCTCAAGGCTTCCCCGGCCTTGGCACAGGGAAAGTCCTGGGAGGAGGCGGGAAGGGCGTCCACCAAGACCTCCGGGGGCAGGGAACGCACCCTTCCGCCCTCCTCCGCCAGGGCGAGAAGCCTCCGCCCCACCACCTGGCCAAGCCCGTTCCGGACCCCCACGACCAGGTAGCCCAGGCAGAAGGGGGCTTCCACCGGGGCGTGGAAGACGGCCCCCCGGCGCAGGTGGGGCTCGGCCAGGCGCAGGATCTCCTCCAAAACCGCGTCAAAGAGGGGATGGCCGGGGGCCAGAAGCTCGGCGTCCAGAAAGGCCCTCCCCTTGGGGCTGGGGTCAAAGGTGGCCCGGGGGTACTCGGGGGGAAGCCTCCTTTCCTTGCGGAGCTCGTAGGGCACCCGCACGTGGAAAAGCCCGTCCCCCCGGCGGCGCACCTCTCCCCCCAGGCGGGCCATGGCCCTACGGAAGAAGCGCTCCGTGTACTCGGGCTCCAGGCGGCGGGCCCGGCTCTCCTCCAGCGCCTCCTGGAGGCGGGAGAGGTCCACCTCCCGCTTGGCCAGGGCCTCGAGGGTGATCTCCCGGAGGTACTGGACCCGCTCCGGGCTCAGGCGGGATTCCACCAGGGCCCGGATCTCCTCCAAGGTTCTCCGGCCCGTCAGGTGGTCCAGGATGAGCTCCTCCAGGCTCACCCCGCTCAGAAGCTCCCCCACCACGTCGTAGACCCGGTCCGAGCCCAGCTCGTTGCGCATGGCCTCCAGCTTCTCCAGGAGGAGCCTGAGCACCTCCCCTTCCCGGGTCCCCTGGGCCACCAGGTTGTAGATGTGCACCTCGTAGCGCTGGCCGTAGCGGTGGATCCGGCCCATCCGCTGCTCCAGGCGGCTGGGGTTCCAGGGAAGGTCGTAGTTGACCATGACGGCGCAGAACTGGAGGTTGATGCCCTCCCCCGCCGCCTCCGTGGCCACCAAGACCTGGGCCTCGTCCCGGAAAACCCGCTCCCGCTCCACCCGCTCCTCCAGGGGCATGGAGCCGTCTATGGAAGTCACCCTGTAGCCCCGCTTCCTCAGGGCCTGGACCAGGAAGTCCAGGGTGTCCTTGTGCTCGGTGAAGACCAGAAGCTTCTCCCCACCCAAAGCGGAAAGGACCTTGAGGAGCTCCTTGAGCTTGGTGTCCTCCTCCAGGCGGGCCAGGGTCCTGGCCTCCTTGGCCAGGGCCTTCAGCTCCTCCATCTCCGCCTCCAGCTCGGGGAGATTCCTGGCCAGGGTGAGCCTCTCGGAAACCTCGGCCTCCAGCCGCCAGCGCTCCGCCTCGGGAAGATCCTCCAGGTCTTCCTCCAAGAGGGCCTCCTCGCCCCCGCTAAGCCTCAAGGCTTCCTCCTTGAGGGCCTCGAGGCGGCGCAGGCGGTTTTCCAGAGAACGGGCGATGGCGTGGGTGCTGCTGGCAAGCCGCCTCTGCAGGACGGCCATGGCCAGGCCCACGTTGCGCCGCCTTTCCTCCCAAGCCCGCTTGAAGTGTTTGCGCACGTACTCCGTCACCCGCTCGTAGAGCCCTCTTTCCGAAGGGGAGAGGCGGAAGGTGGGGGTGTGGACCCGTCTGGGGGGGAAGAGGGGCTTGCCCGCGAAGTCCACCATGTCCTCCTTGAGGCGGCGGAGGAGAATGGGGTTCTCCCCCTGCTTAGCCGCCTCCCTGAGGAGGTGGGCGCTGGCGAAAAGGCCGGGCTCGAGGAGGTCCAAGAGGAGCCGGAAGCGCTCCTCGTCCCCCTGGTGGGGCGTGGCGGTGAGGAAGAGGAGGTGGGTAGCGGTCTGGCTCAACACCTCTCCCAAGCGGTAGCGCTGGGACTTCTTCACCTCCTGGCCGTAGCGGGTGGCGGAGAGCTTGTGGGCCTCGTCCACGATGACCAGGTCCCACCGGGCCCGCCTCAGGTCCTCCAGGTAGCGGTCCTGCTTGGCGAAGTCCATGCTGACGATGGCCTGGTCGTACCGCTCCCAGGGGGTCTCCCCGTAAAGCGCCTGGTCGGCGAAGCGGTTCACCACGACGAAGCTCTCGTTGAACTTCTCCTTGAGCTCCCGCCGCCACTGGTCCACCAGGTTGGCCGGGGTGACCACCAGGGCCCGCCGCACGAGGCCCCGGTACTTCATCTCCTTGAGGAAAAGCCCCGCCATCACCGTCTTCCCCGCCCCCGGGTCGTCCGCCAGAAGAAACCGCACCCGGGGCCTCTTGAGGAGGACCCCGTAGACCGCCTCCAGCTGGTGGGGCAGGGGGTCTACCCGGCTGGCCCAGACGGCGAAAAAGGGGTCAAAGGTGTACCCCAGGCGGATGCGCCAGGCCTCCACCCCCAGGGCGAAGAGCTCGGGGTCCTGACTGGGACCTTCCTCTTGCCTCAGGAGGGCGAGGAGGGTTTCCAGCTGGACTTGGCTGAGGAGGCTCCGGTGGAGCCTGCCGCTTTGCAGGCCCTCGGCCAGGACCTCGTAGGCGGGCCCCAAGGGCTCCACCCGCAGGATGCGCACAGGCTCGGGCCAGAAGGGAGCGGAAAGCCGCCGGTCCCGGAGGTCGCCGTGGTCCATCTTGGAAAGAGTTTACCCCTTTACCGGCCTGTGAAGTAGACCCTCAGCACGAGTCCCACCGCGAAGAGGAGGCCGATGGCCACAAAGACCTCGGGGCGCTTGGGGGGGTCCTTGAGGCCCCGGTAGAACCACGCCCCGGGCTCCAAGCCCCCCAGGTAGTGGAGCCCGGCGGCGAGGAGGAGGCCGTAGAGGAGGTGCAGCTCGTCCTTGGGCCTGAGGCCCTGGAGGAAGAGGAGAAAGCCCAGGACCACCTGGGCTATGGCCACCCAGGCCGCAAGCCGCAAAGCGGCGTAGAAGCGGGAAGGCAGGGGGCGGAAGAAGCC
>Ga0079995_1074088_pt1 | contig 11894 bp, 10 predicted proteins | sample FaiFalFF_MnMetaG_2_FD_69198 | JGI IMG/M metagenome (GOLD analysis project Ga0079995, IMG submission 69198) | Freshwater microbial communities from Yellowstone National Park, Wyoming, USA - Fairy Falls C (FF_Mn_C) (SPADES assembly) (version 4) | ecosystem: Environmental > Aquatic > Freshwater >... | reverse complement strand
GGCCACGTAGGCCGCCTTCAAAAGGGCGTTTTCCAGGAAGGTGCTCCCCTCCTCCTTGGGCATGCGCAAGGGGAAGTCGGCCAGGGAGAGGAGGGTCCAGCCCAGGGGCTCTAGACCCGCCCTCAGCTCCCGCACCTTGCCGGGGTTGGAGGTGGCCAGGACGACCCGCATCCCCTTCAGGATACCGCCTTCAGGGCCGCCACCACCTCTTCCGAAGTATCCAGGGGGGTGAGGAGGGCCAGGTCCTGGGGGTCTATCCCACGCTGACCCCTCCCGCCTCGTAAACCCCCCGGTTCACCGCCTCCATGACCCCGGGCCCCCCTCCCGCCACCACGCCAAAGCCCGCCTCCGCCAGGGCCTTGCCCAGGCGGTAGCCCAGGGCGTAGGCGGAGTGGCCCTCCCCAAAGCGGGCCGAGCCGAAGACGGACACCAGAGGCACGTCTATTTCCGCGAGGGTCTCAAACCCTTCCACGAACTCCGCCAGAATACAGAAAAGCCGCCAGCTGTCCTCGTGGTGGAGCTGGTCAATGAGGGGCTTCTTACGCATGCCCCCAGCTTAGCCCGGCGGAGGGGTGGGCTCCTACCCAAAGCGGGAAACCCCAGGAGCCTTTTGCCGGGTCCCCCATGCTGGCTTGGGGTGGCGTCAGAGCTCTTCCAGGCTTACCCGCCTCAGGGCCTCCACCCGCACCCCCAGGCGCTCCGCCAGGGCCCTATAGCTCTCCGGGTCCCCGGTCACGTAGTGGACCACCTGGCCCCTGCCTTCCGGGTTCAAAAGCCCCTCGGCCGCCAGGGCCTCGGCCACCTTCCCGGCCGTGGCCTCGGCGGAGTCTATGAGGGCCACCCGGGGTAGGACCTCCTGGATGGCCCTTTTCAGGTAGGGGTAGTGGGTGCAGCCCAGGATGAGGGCCTCGAGGTCCTCCGGGGCCTCCTCGAGGTAGTGCCGGGCGATGAGGAGGGCCACGGGGTCGTCCCAGAGCCCCTCCTCCACCAGGGGGACGAAGAGGGGGCAGGCCTTGGCCCAGGAGAGGTCCACGTAGCGCTCGTAGGCTCGGCTACCCACCGTGGCCTCTGTGCCGATGAGGCCCACCTTGCGGTAGCCCCGGGCCACCTGGGCCGCCGGCTCCAGGACCCCGAAGACGGGCACGGAAAGGTCTTCCGCCAGGTCGGGGAGGGCGGCGGAGCTCGCCGTGTTGCAGGCCACCACGATGGCCTTCACCCCCTCCCGGAGGAGAAAGCCCGCGATCTCCCAGGCGAAGCGCCGCACCATGGAGAGGGGCTTGCCCCCATAGGGCACCCGGGCCGTGTCGCCGAAGTAGAGGAAGTCCTCCTGGGGAAGGGCCTTCTTCAGGGCGGTCAGTACGGTGAGCCCGCCCACGCCCGAGTCAAAGACGCCGATGGGGGCCTTGGGGTTCCTCACGGGGGCCAAGCATACTGGACGGCCAAGGGGGGGTGCTATACTATCGGGGTTGCCCCAGGGGGGCAGATCCCTAAGGAGGTGCGCAAGTTGCGGCTGGTCACGTCTGAATCGGTCACGGAAGGGCACCCGGACAAGCTGGCGGACCGGATCTCCGACGCCATCCTGGACGCCCTCATCGCCCAGGACAAGAAGGCCCGGGTGGCGGCGGAGACCCTGGTCACCACGGGGCTCGTCTTCGTGGCGGGGGAGATCACCACCGAGGGGTACGTGGACATCCCGGGCCTGGTGCGCAAGACGGTGCGGGAGGTGGGCTACACCCGGGCCAAGTACGGCTTTGACGCCGACACCTGCGCCGTCCTCACCGCCATAGACGAGCAGTCCCCGGACATCGCCGGAGGCGTGAACCTGGCCTACGAGTGGCGGGTTCTCAAGTCCACCGATCCCTTAGACCGCGTGGGGGCGGGGGACCAGGGCCTCATGTTCGGCTACGCCACGGACGAAACCCCGGAGCTCATGCCCCTCCCCATCACCCTGGCCCACCGCCTCACCATGCGCCTGGCCGAGGTGCGCAAGACGGGCCTCCTGCCCTACCTGCGTCCCGACGGCAAGGCCCAGGTGACCGTGGTCTACGAGGGGGACCGGCCCCTTTACGTGAAGACCGTGGTGGTCTCCGCCCAGCACTCCCCCGAGGTGGAGCAGGAGCAGCTTAGGGAGGACCTGATCCGGGAGGTGGTCCGCCAGGCCATCCCGGCGGAGTACCTCAAGGAGGGGGAGACGGAGTACCTCATCAACCCCTCGGGCCGCTTCGTCCTGGGAGGCCCCCACGCCGACACCGGCTTGACGGGCCGGAAGATCATCGTGGACACCTACGGAGGGGCGGTGCCCCACGGGGGCGGGGCCTTTAGCGGCAAGGACCCCACCAAGGTGGACCGCTCCGCCAGCTACTACGCCCGCTACATGGCCAAGAACCTGGTGGCGGCGGGGCTTGCGAAGCGGGCCCTGGTGGAGCTCGCCTACGCCATCGGCAAGGCGCGGCCCGTGTCCTTGCGGGTGGAGACCTTCGGCACCGGGGTCCTGCCCGACGAGAAGCTCACGGAGATCGCCGCTAAGGTCTTTGACCCGAGGCCCCTGGCCATCATTGAGGAGCTGGACCTCCTAAGGCCCATCTACACCCCCACCAGCGCCTACGGCCACTTTGGCCGGCCCGGTTTCCCCTGGGAGGAGACGGACCGGGTGGAGGCCCTGAGGCGGGAGGCGGGGCTTTAAAGTACCCTGCCGTGGCAAGGGCCGCGGCGGGGGCCTCAAAAGGACGTGCCGGAGCCTAAGAAAAGGCTTTCTATGTTGAAAAAGCGGTGGGTGGCCACTTGGCCTCCAAGGGTCTGCCGGGGTACCCGACGATGGGGCAGTTGTTCGTTGCCCCTTTCCAGAACTGTAGGGGGCGGAAACTCCCCGCCCCCTACAATCAGAATTCTTGCGTCACGGCGAGACGCCTACGGCGCTGCCACTGACGACTGCGAAAATGCCGTCCCCAAAAGCCACGGACCTAGTGCCGGCAACGGAGACGTTCACCACCCGCCAGTTCTGACCGTCCGCGGAGACCGCTACCACCTCGAAGCTCCCGCTCCCCGCCACCACCACTCCATTGCCGTAGGCCAGGCCGCTGAGGTGACCTACGTTGGCCAGGAACTGGAAGGTCCAGTTCAGCCCGTCATCGGAGATACCTACTAGGCCAACCTCGCCCGCCAGGACGAACCTGTCCCAGTCGGGGACGTAGAGGACCTCAAACGGCCGTGGCTTTCCCCACGACGTATCTGGAACGCTAAGGGAATAGGTAACCCAGTTGATGCCGTCCGTGGAAATGGCTACGAAACGGCCATTCGGGCCATTGGGATTGCGCAGATTCCCTACCGCCACGAACTTGCCCTGACCGTAGGTGATGCCTAGCGGTATCGCCTCCGTGTACCCCGGAATAGTAGGGATAGCGGTAGAGTTCCAGGTCAGGCCTCCGTCAAAGGAATAGTAAACCTTGTCGGTACCAACGTCCCCTTCACCCCGCCACCCCATCAGGCGGTCATTGAGGAAGCGCACCTTTTCCATCTGCATCTCGTTCGGATATTGCTCAGAGCAACTCCTGTTGGGGGAGCGAGCGCCGTAGACGATCTGCCAGCTTTGGGCGTTGTCGGTGGAGCGGAGGACGACCGCCGGGTATCCCGCTGCCACCCAGGCGTTGTGGAGGGGGTCGTAGGTCACGTCCCTGACCCAACCGCAGTCGGCATCAGGTGGCGCGTCATAGACCTGAGTAAAGCTTCCGTCCTGCGGGTTGTAGACGTAGATGCGGTCGTGCCCATCGTAGCCGTTCTGTCCCGCCACCGCAAAGATGCCGTTGCCGTAGGCCACCCGTGCGAAGTTGACGTTGGCTAAACCGACCTTGGTCCACACGTCCACTGTGATGGGCGCTTCCCGTACCACGCTCCCCGAAGAGGCACGGAAGCGCACCGCGTATCCTTTTCCTGCGCCCGTGAGCGGGATGTTGTTGTCGGCGCGAACGCGGATAGCGAAGCCTTGAGGGTTGTTGCCCGTCACCATGACCGTGCTCGGGTCCAGGCTGAGCCCCGGCACCGGGTTCCCCTGGTCGTCCACCAGGCTCAGGCTGATGCTCCCCGTGAAGCCGTTCTGGGGGGTAACGGTAAGGCCAACTTGGGAGATGGCAGTTTGCTGGTCCGAGGGGTTGCGGCTGGTCCACACAACGTTGTTGTTATATGGGGTGCGCAGGCTGATGCTGAAGCTCGGGGGCTGGCCCACCTGGACGCTGAGAGGCTTCTCCTGGACCACGCTTCCCCCCTGGGCCCGCACCTTGAGGCGGTAGGTGCCTGGGGCCACCTGGGCATCGGCGCTCACGGTGGCGGTTACGTTCACGCTCCCCCCGGCCTGGAGGCTGATGGGAGAGGGGTTGGTGGCGGTGATGCTCAGGCCCTGGGGCACCGGGTCCTGCCCGTCGGCCAGGCTCAGGGTGACCTGCCCCTGGAAGCCGTTCTGGGAGGTTAGGGTCACCTGGAAGGTCTCCGTGCCCCCCGCCTGCACGCTCAGGGGGTTGGGCGTGGGGTCGGAGAGGGTGAAGCTGGGGGGTCCATTAACGGTGAGGGTGAGGTCCCGCTCCGCCACCTTGTCCCCGTAGCTGGCCCTGAGCTTGAGGGCATGGGGCCCGGTGGGGGCGTTCCCCGCCACCTGGGCCTGGAGGCTCACCTGGGCCTGGCCGCCCCTGGGCACGTTGAGGCTAGCGCGGGTGGGGTTAAAGGTAAGCCAGGAGGGAGCCTGGCCAGTCTGCCTATCCGTTACGCTCAGGGAGACCTCCCCCTGGAATCCGTTCTGCGAGGTGAAGGTGAGGGTCAGGGTCAGGGTCTGCCCCTGGACCACCGTGGGATTCTGAGGCGAAATCCCCGCCAGGGTGAGGTCCGGCTGGGGCTGGCCCCCGCCCCCGCAAGCCGCCAAGAGCAGGGCTAAACCGGTCAAGAGTCCGTGCCACACGCCTTTACGCATACCTGCCTCCTTTCCGGGACCCTGGGGTCCCTACCTCCATCCTCCTCAGGGGGGCTTACAAAAGCCTTAAACGGGGACCGCCCCCGGTCGGGGGCAGAGCGGGGTTCAAAAAGGGCGCTCCGTCCCGTCCATAAGGGCTGGGGAAGCGAAGTTCTCTGGGTTAGGCTGTTTCCACCCGGTTTTTCCCCGCGCGCTTGGCCCGGTAGAGGGCCTCGTCTGCCCGGCGGAGGAGGGAGAGCGGGGAGTCGGTGGGGTTCGCTTGGGCCACGCCGAAGCTGGCGGAAAGCCTCTCCACGGGGGGCACTTTGAGGGCGGCCACCGCCTGGCGCAGGCGCTCGGCCAGGCGCAGGGCCTGGGGTAGGCCGGTCTCGGGCAGGAGCACGGCGAACTCCTCCCCCCCCAGGCGCACGGCCCGGTCGCTCTGGCGGAGGTGCTCCTCCAGGCACCGGGCGAGGGCCTCTAGGACCCGGTCCCCCACCTCGTGGCCGTGGGTGTCGTTCACCGCCTTGAACCCGTCCAGGTCCAAGATGATGAGGGAAAGGGGCCGGCCGTAGCGGGCCACCCGGAAAAGCTCCCGCTCAAGGGCGAGTTCCAGATAGCGCCGGTTCCTCAGGCCGGTGAGGAAGTCGGTGTAGGCGTCCAGCCGGGCCTCCAGGTAGCTATCCTTGAGGCGCATCAGCAGAGAGAGGAGGCCCACGTAGGCTAGGTTGGACCCCAGGAACTGGGCCAGGGCGTTCAGGTGGACGGGGGTGTAGTGGCCGCGAAGGCTCCCTAAGAGGGCGAGGAGAAAGAGGGCGAGAAGGTAGAGGAGGGCGAGGCGCAGGGCCCGGTGGGTGGGGAAGAAGAGGTAGCTGGAGAAGTAGAAGAAGGGCACCCAGTAGGCGGCGGGGGAGAGGCCCTGGGGGTTGGGCCTAAAGAGGAGCTGGTAGGACAGGGTGGAGAGGAGGTAGAGGGCGATGGCGGCGTGGGCGCTGGGGATGGCCCAGCGGGCGGAGGTGGGGTTGCGCCTCAGGGCCAGGGCCAGAAGGAGAAAGCCCACCGCCATCAGGGGCAGGAAGACCCGGTCCACGGGGTCCACGCCCTTCCCTGAGGCCAGAAGGGCCACCAGGGCCAATAGGCTCCCCAGGGGCAGAAGCCAGAGGGCCATCCGCCGCCGCACGGGGTGCAGGGGGTCCAGGAGCTCGAGGGTGGGATTCAAACTACGCTCATCGTACGACCTAGCCGAGCCCACACCCCCATCATGGCCTACCCCCCTTAACGGAGCCTTAACGGCCCCTAGTCCTCCAGGTAGGTGTACCCCTGGAGCTCCCGGGCGTAGCGTTCCAGGAAGGCCCCCTTTTCCGCGGGGGAGAGCCGGCTTTGCCGCACCAGGCGCTCCACCCCGAGCATCAGCTCCCGGGCGGTGAAGCCCATCTTCTCAATGACCTTCTCCGCCGTCTCTCCGGGGACGAAGCGCTCTATGGCGAAGCCCTCCTCGTCCACCTCCACATGGGCCTCCCCCACCTGGCCGAAGAGGTTGTGGTTGCTGCCCAAGACGTCCTGGTAGGCCCCTATCAGGAAGACCCCCAGGTAGTAGGGCTCCCCCGGGCGCACGGGGTGGACGGGAAGGGTGTGGCGCACGTCGTGGAGGTCAATGAAGCGGTCAATCTTCCCGTCGGAGTCGCAGGAAATGTCCACCAGGGTGGCCCTGCGGGTAGGGGGCTCGGAAAGGCGGCCCAAGGGGACGATGGGGAAGAGCTGGTGGATGGCCCAGGCGTCGGGGAGGCTTTGGAAGATGGAGAAGTTGCACACCAGCTTGTCGGCCAGGAGCTTCTCCAGGTCCTCCAGCTCGTCGGGGGCGTAGGGGAGGCTCTGGGCGATGGCGTAGACCCGCCGGGCGATGTGGTAGAAGATCTCCTCCGCCAGGGCCCGGTCCTTCAGGGACACCAGGCCCAGGTCGTAGAGGGTCTGCAAGGTTTCCTTGTCGGCGAAGGCGTCGTGGTAGACCTCGCGGAAGTTCTTAGCCGAGAGGCTTTCCAGGCTTTCCCAGAGTTCCTTGACCAGGGGGTGGGCCTCCTCAGGGGGGGGCGCGGGCTTTTTCTCCCCGGGAGGCGTGATGACGTCAATGACCTCCAGGACCAGGACCTCGTGGTAGGCGGTCACCGCCCGCCCCGACTCCGTCACCAGGATGGGGTGGGGCTCTCCGTGGGCCTCCACCACCTCCTTGGTCACGTAGACCAGGTCCTCGGCGTACTCCTGAAGCGTGTAGTTGGCGGAGGCGTAGAAGTTGGTCTTGGAGCCGTCGTAGTCCACGGCCAGGCCGCCCCCCAGGTTGAGGTAGCGGAGGGGGGCTCCCAGTTTCCTGAGCTGCACGTAGGTCTGGGCCGCCTCCCGCACGGCGGCTTTGATGCGGCGGATATCCGTTACCTGGCTGCCGATGTGGGCGTGGAGCATGACCAGGGTGTCCAGGAGGCCCTCTTCCTTAAGGATCTCCACCGCCTTGACGATCTCGGGGGTGGTGAGGCCGAACTTGGCGTTCTCTCCCCCCGAGGCCTCCCACTGCCCCGCCCCCTTGGCCTTCAGCTTGTAGCGGATCCCCAGGCTGGGCCTCACCCCCACCTCCCGGGAGAGGCGGAGGACCCTGGGGAGTTCGGCGAACTTCTCCAGGGTGATGACCACGTTGCGGCCCAGCTTCTTGCCCATGAGGGCCAGGCGGATGAAGTCGTCGTCCTTGAAGCCGTTGGTGGTGATGAGGGCCTCCTTGGAGAGGTCCTGGGCCAGGATCAGGGCCAGCTCCGGCTTGCTGCCCGCCTCGAGGCCGTAGTGGTACGGCCTTCCCGCCCGGGCCACGGTCTCCAGGACCAGGCGGCGCTGGTTGACCTTCACCGGGTAGACCCCCCGGTAGCCCCCCCGGTAGCCGTACTTCTCCATGGCCCGGAGGAAGGCCTCGTTGAGCTCCCGGACCCGGGCCTCCAGGATCTGGGGGAAGCGGAGGACAAGGGGTAGGGGCCGCCCCTCGTCCCTCAGGGCCTCCACGATCTCCAAAAGGGAGGCGGAAGGCCCTTCAGGGCCCAGAGGGGTCACCTCCAGCTCGCCCCTTTCGCCTACCCGGAAAAACCCCGCCCCCCAGTAGGGGACCAGGTAGACCTCCTCGGCTTCTTTGGGGGAAAAGCGCTTGGCCGTCTTCAATCCGGGTCAACCTCCGCTATGAGTGTAGGGCCTGGGCCAGGGCTTGGGAAGAGGAGAAGTAGGCGAAGCCCTCCCCCTCGGGAAGCCCGGGGGGGTCCAGGAGGTAGAGAAGGGGCCCCTCCTCGTTGACCAGAAGGTGGCCCCGGGCCTTCAGGAGGGGCCTCAAGGGTTCGGGGGCCTGGAAGAAGAGGGGGAAGGGGCCAAGCTCCTCCAGCACCGCCTCGAGGAGGTCCAGCCAAAGGGCCATGGCCCCTTCCTCCACCCCCTGGGGGACGAGGAGGCGGACCGCCCCCCGCTTCTCCCCAAAGCGCCGGAAGCGCCTCAGGAAGCGCCTCAGGGTGCGCCTTTCCTCGCCGCTTGGCCTAAAGGTGAGGTGCTTGTGGCCGAGGGCGCTAAAGAGGAACCCCGGGGGGGCGAGGGCCTCGAGGCGGCCCAAGGTCCTTTCGTCCGGCAGGCGGTGCCACCAGGAGAGCTCCACCGTGGGGAAGACCTGGCGGTAGGCCTTGAACCCGCCGGGAAAGCCCCGGTAGCCCTGGAGCCCCACCAGGATCTTTCTGGGGCCCCCATCCCGGTGAAGGCTTAGATGGGGTATCTTTAGAGCCATGCCTCCAGAAAAGCCCGCCCCACCCGGGCCATGAGGGGGGTGATGATATGCCCCGCCCCCTCCTCCACGAAGCGGGCCAGCCGGCCTTCGGGGTAGTGGGGCCTGAGGGCCTCTATGGTCTTCTCCATGCGCTCCAGGGGGACGATCAGGTCCCTGGTGCCGTGGAGGTGGAGAAGGGGTACCCCTCCGTAGGCCTCGCCCCTGGTGGCCGGGGGGGCCTGGTAGAGGGCGGCCACCTGGGGGTCCTGAAGGCTCTGCCCCTGGGGAAGCTTCATGGGAAAGCCGCTCCCGATGAAGGCGAGGGCCCCTTTTGGCCGGAAGCCCCGGGAGAGGAGGAGGTGGACCACGAAGGCGCCCAGGCTTCCCCCCGCCAGGAAGAGGGGAAGGCCGTAGCGGGCCCTGGCCTCCTCCGCCACCCGCCAGGCCTCCTCGGCGAAGGCCAGGGCCACCTGGTAGACCTCCTCCACGTAGCGCCCGCTCTTGGCGGAAGGGGGCGTGCCCCTTTCCCCGTGCCTGGGGGCGTCGGGGGCCAGGAGGAGGAAGCCCGCCTCCTTAAAGCCGGGAAGCAGGGAGAGGATGTGCTCCTTGGAGCCCTGGAGGCCGTGGAGGGCGAGGAGGATGGCCCTGGGGTTTTCCGGGATCTGGGCCAGGACGGGAAGGCCGGCGAGGACGAGGCGCCTTTCCATGCTAGGTGAAGAGGCTGGAGACGGACTCGCCCCGGTGGATCCGCCAGATGGCCTCGGCGAAGATGGGGGCCACGGTGAGGGTCTTGAGCTTGGGGGCTTCCTTGGGAGGGCAGGTGTCGGTGGCGGCCACCTCCTTGACCGGGCTTTTGGCGATGCGCTCCAAGGCCGGCCCCACGTAGACCCCGTGGGTGGCGGCAGCGTAGACCTCCTCCGCCCCGGCCTGCATCAGGGCCTCCACCGCCTCCACCAGGCTCCCCGCGGTGGAGATCTCGTCGTCCACGATCAGGGCCGTCTTGCCCCTGACCTCCCCCACCAGCATCCGCACCCGCACCTCGGTGTCGGAGACCCGCTCCTTGTCTATGAAGGCCAGGGGCAGGCGGAGCCTTCTCGCTAGAGAGCTTGCCCTTTTGAGGTCCCCGGCGTCTGGGGCCACCACCACAGCGTTTTCCAGGTCCACCCTGGTGGCGAAGTGGTTGGCGATTACGGGTTCGGCGGAAAGGTGGTCCACGGGGATCTTGAAGAAGCCGTGCACCTGGGGGGAGTGGAGGGTCATGGTGAGGACCCGGTCCGCCCCGGCGGTCTGCAGGAGGTCGGCGACGAGCCTGGCGGCGATGGAGATGCGGGGGGAGTCCTTCTTGTCGCTCCTGGCGTAGGAGAAGTAGGGGATGACGGCGGTGACCCGGGCGGCGCTGGCCCCCTTGGCGGCGTCCACCATCATGAGGAGCTCCATGAGGTGGTCCTGCACCGGAGGGGTGAAGGACTGGACGATGAAGACGTCCCCTTCCCGGAGGCTCTCCTCAAAGCGGACGAAGAGGTTGTCGTTGGCGAAGCGCTGGGTGGTGCTCCTGCCCAAGGGTATGCCCAGGGCCTCGGCGATGGCCCGGGCCAGGGGCTGGTTGGACTGGCCGGAGAAGATCAGAAGGGGGCGGTCCATGCCGTCCCCCAAGATACCACGCCCTGGACTGGGGTCCCCTGCCCGGCCGGCGTGGATTAGAGGGGGGTGATGGCCTCCTGGAGGGGGGTGGTTACCTCCGGCCCTTCCGGGTGAAGGTAGACGTTCACCTCCGTGCGCACGCCGAAGCCCTCCAGGTAGACCCCCGGTTCCACGGTGAAGGCCAGGCCGGGGACCAGGGGGCGGAAATCCTGGGTCTCCAGGTCGTCCAGGTGGGGCCCAAAGCCGTGGACCTCCTCCCCCAGGTTGTGGCCGGTGCGGTGGCGGATGTAGGGCCCATACCCCATCCCCTCCAGAACCCCCCTGGCCACCCGGTCCACCTCGTACCCCCGGGGGTGGCGCCCTTCCCGGTAGGCCCTGGCCACGAAGGCGATGGCCTGGTCCCGGGCCTCCCGCACCGCCTGGAAGGCCCGGTGGGCGGCCTCGCCCACCTCGAGGCCCGCCATCCAGGTGACGTCGGCGTAGACCCCGCCGGGCTCCTTGGCCCACAGGTCCAGAAGGGCCACCTCCCCCTCCTCCAGGGCCTTCTCCGTGGGCGCGTGGTGGGGGTTGGCGCTGTTCTTCCCAAAGGCCACCATGGGGGGGTGGTCAAAGGTGAGGCCAAGCCCCTCCAGGACCTGGGCCATCCGCGCCTGGACTTCCTTTTCCGTGGCCCTGGGGTTTTCCCGGAGGAGGGCCAGGCCCGCGTCCTTGGCCTGGACCAGGCCGGAGGCCGCCCGTCTATGGGCCTTGAGCTTCTCCTCGTCCCAGGTCTGGAAGAGGAGGAGGAGGGGCCAGGAGGAGGCGACCTCGAGGCCCATCCCCCTGAGGAGGTCCAGGGTCCCTCCGTCCACCTGGGAGAGGTAGGGGATCCGCCCCCCGGGCACGTACTCCAAGGCGATGCGCCAGGAGCCCTCGAGGGCCTGGGCAAGCCCCTCCAGGAAGCCCTGCCAGGTGTGGTAGGTGCGCCGCTTCCCGGGAAGGGGCGGGAGGAGGCTCACCTCAATGGCGTGGCAGAGGAGGGTGGGCTCCCCCTCCCGGGGGAGAAAGTAGGCCAGGCGGCGAGTGAGGTGAAGGTGGGCCAGGCCCAGAACCTGAAGGGCCACGGGGTTGCTCCGCCCGAAGGAGTAGAGGAGCCAGCCGTCAAACCCCTCTTCCCTTAGCACCGCCTGCACGCGGGACACGTCCATGCCCCCATCCTAATCCCTTGGAACCTGCCTCACCTTTCCTCACCCCCGCCGTGCTAGCCTTACAGTGGGGAGGTTGGGACATGGTAAAAGCCCAGGAGGCGGTCATCCGCATCACCCCCTTGGCGGCGGAAAAGGCCAAGGAGATCCTGGCCCGCTACGGCAAGGAAGGGGCGGCCATCCGGGTCTACATCAAGTCCGGGGGGTGCTCGGGCTTCCAGTACGGCATGGCCGTGGACGAAAGGGAGCTGGAGGGGGACACCTTCGTGGAGATGCACGGGGTGCGCCTGGTGGTGGACCAGAGGTCCCTCCCCTACCTGGTGGGCTCGGAGATAGACTGGGTGGAAAGCCTCATGGGGGGCGG
>Ga0079995_1058640_pt1 | contig 11903 bp, 9 predicted proteins | sample FaiFalFF_MnMetaG_2_FD_69198 | JGI IMG/M metagenome (GOLD analysis project Ga0079995, IMG submission 69198) | Freshwater microbial communities from Yellowstone National Park, Wyoming, USA - Fairy Falls C (FF_Mn_C) (SPADES assembly) (version 4) | ecosystem: Environmental > Aquatic > Freshwater >... | reverse complement strand
AACAGGCCGTCGGCCCACCCCCGGCGGTAGGCCGTCAGAAAGACTTGGGCCAGACGTTCGGGCGGGACCTCTACGCGGGGCAGGTCTCGGTCTCGACGGAGCGGACAGTAGGCACAGTTGAAGACACAGGCGTTGGTCAGGAGGATGCGGAAGATGCGGAAGGTGCGCCCACCGTGGCGAAGGGGCCGGATGTTGATGGGCCGGAGGGCCGAGCGTTGCAGGCCTTCATCCAGGTCGTGGACGGCCATCCGAAGCAGGATGCGGATTTTTTCGTCCAGGTCCATCCCTCACCCTCCCATTCAGGGGTCTATTTTACACCCTTTTTTCTCCAACGTCCAGTCCTGGGTCTCAGGTCCGGACATGAGTTGGGACACCGACGACCGACAGAGAGGCTCCTGATGAGGGAAGGCCGACCTCGAAGCGAGCCTTCCAAGAATCGCAGACGGCCGCCCGGGCGACTTTGGCTTTCTTCCGTATCATTGTCTGTCCCTTTGTCCGAACTCGTGTCCGAACCTGAGCTGGGTGACACCGGCCCCGTGGCGAAGAAAGGGTAGGGACGCTTCTCAAGCGGCTGGCGCTTAAGGAGGGGGACCACTCTGGACGGATGATGGGTTCATTCGGCGAGTCCGCGGGGCTCCGCACCCAGATTATAGCCCTACTGCCCTATTGCCCTATTGCCTTACTGCCTTATTGCCCTACTGCCTTATTGCCTTATTGCCTTACTGCCCTATTGCCCTACTGCCCTCCTGGTCCCCTCATCGCTTCGACCATCGCCCGGTGGAGGTCCCGGACGACTGCGGCCAGGCGATGCCGCTCCCGGAGGAGGGCCCCTCCGATAAGGAAAATGGCTTCCGTCCCATAGGTAGCGACCATCTCGGGGATCCGGTCCAGGCTCATCCCGCCGGCAGGAACGGGAAAGATAGGCCGGAAGGAACCCATCGGCCGGGCCGTCGCCTCGGTAATAGCCCGACATGCCTCCCGGGAAAAGGCGAACCGCCCCCCGTAGTTCGGAAAAATCGTAGCGTCCGCCCCGGCCAGGCGCATGAGCTGACCCAGGAGGACGCCGGGGGCGATACCCGATTCAGGGTCCACGAGGAAGCTTCCCAGGAAGGCCGGATGCGCCATCAGGGGGAGGGCGACCGCATCCTCTTCGGCCAGGGCTCGCAGGGTATCCAGCCCCGTCAGGCCGGGGCTCAGGAGGAGTCCGCCGGCACCCATTCGGCGGGCCCATTCGGCCCGTTCGAGGACCTCGTCGGCCGGGGCCGTGACGTTGGGCATATAGATCGACCGCCGACCCGTCTCTCGATTCGCCCGCTCGACGGCCTCGATACAGCGGGGGACCCGCTCCCGAAAGGGGCAAAACGGGGGGTCCGCGATCCCGTGGTCGTCCTTGATGAGGTCCACGCCCGCCCGGGCCATTTCGTAAGCCAGCTCGGCCATCTCCTGAGGGGAAAGACCCATCGGCTTGAGGGCCGTACATAGGAGGGGCCGATCCCAGACGTCCAGGCGTTCCCGGATGCCGGTCCGACCGAAGCGGGGGCCCCGGAAGAGACGAAGAAAACCGTCTGGGAACTCGAGGGCTTCGACCCGAATGCCGGGCTTCAAACTGACGTTGCCAAAGACGACGTTCAGGAGTTGGGTAAGGTCAGTCCCGACGACCTCGACGGCGTAGCTGATGACGACTTCGAAGGCGGTCGGACCGATGGGCCGCAGGTCCTCGATACGACCCACGACCTGAGCCCGGATGGCTTCCGGAATCGGCAGGTCTTCCGGTAGCTCGATGGTCTGTTCGTAGCAGATATCCCGGGCTCGAGCGGTGGCTTCTGCCTCGGAGCCGGCCCGGATGCGGTACGTGACGTTCAACCGCTCACCGGAGAATCTCTCCATGTTCGGCCTCTTCATTACGGCAGTACGGCAGTACGGCAGTACGGCATTACGGCCGTGAGTCGAAGGGACGAAGGGACGGAGTGACGAAGTGACGAGGTGATGAAGGGACGGAGTGACGAGTAACGAGTGACGGGTAACGGGTAGTAAATCATTGCCTTACTGCCCTACTGCCCGATTGCCCTACTGCCGAACTGCCCCATTGGACACGCTGGCCGAGACACTATCCCTTGGCGAGCCACTACCCATGGAAGGGGTCACCGTTAACTGCCGTACTGCCGAATTGCCGTATTGCCCTATTGCCCGAATGCCCGAATTGCCTATCAAAGGGCCTCGTCTCGGCCGGTACTGGCGGGGACGAGAGGTTCCACGGCGGCTACGTCCGCCTCGGTCAGGTCCAAGGGAGTCCCGACCAGCGTTTCGACGGCCCGCACGAGAGCCATCGCATCGAGACCGTACTCCCGTAGCAGGTAAGCCCGACTTCCCCCGTGGGCGAAGGTGTCCTGCAGGCCCAGCCGGATCAGGCGGCGGCCCACGCCGACCTCGGCCATGAGTTCGGCAACGGCTGAGCCGAGCCCGCCGATGACACTGTGGTTTTCCATCGTGACGACGCCGTATCGGACTTTCGTGACCGCTTCGAGTAGCGTCGAATCCCGGAAGGGTTTCAGGGTCGAGACGTGGAGGTGTTCGATGGAAACGCCCCGTCGCTCCAGGGCCGCTACCGCCCGGAGGGCTTCTTCCGTACAAACCCCGCTGGACAGGACGGCAACGTCCCCACCCCGACGGAGGACCCGGGCCTGCCCGAGTCGGAAGGGGTCCGTCTTGGGGAAGAGCCGAGGGACCTCGCCCCGGAGCATTCGGATGTAGACGGGACCCGGGACCGCATGGGCCACGTCGAGGACAGTCTCGACCTCCGTGGCGTCCCCGCACTCCAGGACCGTCATGTTCGGCAAGACCCGCATGAGGGCGATGTCGTCGATGGCCTGATGCGTCACGCCGCCCGGTGTCGTGAGGCCCGGCAGGAATCCGACCAACCGGACCCGCAGGCAGGGGTAGGCGACCTGCATGGCGACCTGGTCGTAGACCCGCCGGGTGAGGAAGACGGCGAAGGTGTGGACCCACGGCTCGAAGCCCTCCCGGGCCAGACCCGCCGCAAAGCCGATCATGTTCTGCTCGGCCATCCCCATCGAGAAGAAGCGGTCCGGGTAGGCTTCCCGGAAGTCGTCGACCTCGCAAGAACTCGTCAAGTCGGCCGACAGGACGACGACCTCGGGTTTGTCCTTGGCCCAGGCGACCAGGTTCCGGGCGTGGGGTCGAAGGACCTTCTCCATGACACGTGCCCCTCATGCTGGACCCCAGGGATTTTACACCAAATCCCGGCTCCGCTCGATAGAGCGGGGCTACCTATAAAGGAGTTGACGAAGCAAATCCCATGTGCGGGTTTTTCGAAACACACGGAATCCTGGCCTTCCATATTAGATATCCGGTACCGTGTGCCAGGCCCCGGGTGCCTGGCACCTAAGACCCAATGGCCGGTACCGAATCGACGCCGGAGGCCGGATACCGAGCACCGAGGACCGGGCCGGAAACACGTACATCAGGGATACAGGAGGCAGGATAGGACCGCCATCCTGCGTCCCGTATCTTGCATGCCCGATGTGCGCGTTTTCCGGTAGCCGGGCTCGGTCTTCGGTGCTCGGTGTTCGGCCCCCGGCGTCGGACCGGCTCCGGTGCCGGGTACCAGGTCCCAGGTGCCAGATAGCCGGTACCCGATACCTGGTACCCGAGACCTGGTACATGTCTTCGAAAAACCCGCACACCGGGTTTGCATCTATATTTAAAAGCCGGACCGAGGGCCGGCGGCCGATGCGTAACCCGTACGGGCGGGGCTTGGATACTGTATGAAATCACTGGGGCCGAGTATTCGCGGCCGGGCCCCCGGGTAAGATGAGGACCCGCCGAGCCTCGCCCCGCCGGAGGACGTCCAGGGCCTGATTGATTTCCTCTAAGGGGAAGCGGTGGCTGATCAGCTCTTGGAGCCTCAGGTACCCCCGGGCGACCAGGTCGATGACCCGTGGATAGCAGACGGGCCGGCATCCCAGGGACCCGACGATCTCCAGCTCTCGGAACATAATGCGGGCGGCGTTCAGGGCCACCTTCTCGGGATTGTACCCGACAAATACGACCCGACCCCCGGGTCGGACGCAGGCGACGGCCAACTCTTGCGTCTCCGAGCGTCCGACGCACTCGAAGGCTACGTCGACCCCGCCGTCGGTGACCTTCCGGATGTAAGCGTCCGGCCGTTCGACCTCCCGAGGATTCAGGGTCATCTGGGCTCCCAGGCGGCGGGCCAGGGTCAACTTTTCGGGGATGACGTCGACGGCGATGACCCACGCCTCCTGAAGGGCGGCCACCTGGACGGCGTTCAGGCCGATGCCTCCGCAACCGATGACGGCGACCCGGTCCCGGGGTCGGACCTGACCCCGGTAGACGACGGCATGAAAAGGCGTCGTGAGGGCATCGGCAATGATGGCTCCGTCTTCCAAGGGAATCGAGGCCGGCAGGGGAAACAGGTCCTTGGCCGGGGCGACGACGTATTCGGCAAAACCCCCGTCGATGTGATTCCCGAACATGCGCATGTTTTCGCAGATGTTCTCCCGACCCATGCGACACATCCGGCAGTCCCCACAGGACAGGACGGCCGGCAGGAGGACCCGGTCACCCGGTTGGAAGGCCGCGACGCCGGGACCGACCTGGGCAACGGTCCCGGCGGTCTCATGGCCCAGGACGAGGGGCGGTTTCTTGAAGGTCGGCGTCCCGTGGTCGATGTAGTGCAGGTCTGTATGGCAGAGGCCGCAGGCGGCGACCCGGACGAGGACTTCGCCGGGACCCGGGGTCGGTGTCGGGATGTCCTCGACCCGGAGGGGCTGATGAGGTTCGTAAAAGACGGCGGCTTTCATGAGGGCCTCCCTTCAGCGGGAGTAGGGCAATAGGGCAGTAGGGCAATAAGGCAGTAAGGCAGTAAGGCAATAGGGCAGTAGGGCAATGATTTGCTACTCGTTACCCGTTCCCCGTTACTCGTGACTCGTCACTCGTTACTCGTGACTCCGTCAGCTCCAGGCGTAGACACGTCAGGGACGCGGGTTGAAACGCCATGGCCTGAAAGAAGGTCCCCAAGTTCCGCCATGCCTCGGGGATCAGGGTATAGACCTCCCGCACGCCGGCGTTCCGGAAGTATGTCAGGACGGCTTCCAGGAGGACCCGTCCGATACCCCGGTGCTGGTAACGGGGGTCGACGCCGATCCCCTCGACCCAGCCACTTCGGTCCGGCAGGCCGAACTCCCGGCCCCGGATGAATCCCAGGGCGTAGCCGACGAGTTGGCCGTCGGTCTCGTAGCCCAGGGCCGGCTCGCCCCACGCCGTATAGGCCCGGAGTCTTTGGGCCCATCGGTCGGGGTCGGGGGGGCTACCCGTCAGGACGGCGTCGATCTCGGCGATGCGGGGAGCGTCCTGAACGGTCAGGGGTCGCACACCCGCCGGAAGAGACCCCCACCGAAGCCGCCGGACCCGGTTCCAGCCCAGGAGGGCCGCCCCGATAGCACCAGCGTAGACAGCCAGGGGGGAGACGCGGACCTCCATCCCCAGGTACTGGCGGAGCATGTGGACCATCCCGACGTTTTGGGCGACACCGCCGGTCAGCGTCAACTCCGGCTCGGCTCCGACCTGGCGGACGAGGGAAGCGATTCGCTCGACGAGGGCCTGGTGCACGCCGGCCAAGATGTCCTCGATGCGAGCCTCGTGGCTGACGAGGTTAATGACTTCCGACTCGGCCAGGACGGCACAGATACTGCTGATCCGTTCCGGATGCTGACTCCGCAGGGCCCAGGCACCCATCTCCTCGAGGGGGACTTCCAGGGCGGCGGCCGTCCGCTCCAGGAACCGGCCGGCCCCGGCCGCGCATCGGTTGTTTATCCGGAAGGCCCGTACGCGACCGTTGGGTTCGACCCGAATGGCCCGGGTGTTCTGGGCCCCGATGTCCAGGACCGTTCGCGTGGCCGGATATAAGTACACGGCCCCCCGGGCATGGCAGGTGATGTCGGTGATCTGGACGTCCCGGAAGGGGACCTGGTAGCGGCCCCACCCCGTGCTGGCAATGTAGATCAAGTCGGCACGCGTGAGGCCAGCCGCCCGGAGAGCCGCCGTCAGCGCCCGCTCGGCCGCCTGGCTCAGGAAGGCGCCCGTCGTCTCGATGGCCTGGCCGACGATGCGGCCGTCGGCGTCCAGGATGACACATTTGGTCGTTCGCGACCCCACGTCGATGCCGGCGACGTACTGCATGGCGACCCCTTTCGGGCAACACGGCAATAGGACAGTTCGGCAGTAAGGTCGTGCTTTGAACCGGATTATCCCTCTATTGCCATACTGCCCTATTGCCCTATTGCCGTACTGCCTTACTGCCCGATTGCCTTACCGCCCCTTTTATCATCCGCCGTGGCCCACGCGGCGGACCGATGGGCGACCATCGCCCGCTCCCACGCAAAGAGGGCCGCCCCGATGGCACCCATGAAATGGGACTCGGGGCTGACGTTCAGCTTCCGGCCCAGGATTTCCTCCAGGGCCCGGACCATCCCGATGTTGCGGGAGACGCCGCCCGTGAAGGTGATCTCGTCCTCGATCCCGACCCGCCGCAGGAGACCGACGGCCCGCGTGGCAATACTGTGATGGACCCCTCGCAGGATGTCCTCCCGCCGGCGGCCCCAGGCGAGGTGGGAGAGGATCTCGCTCTCGACGAAGACGGTGCATACGTTCGTCATCTTGACGGGTCGCTCCGACTGCAGGGAGATCGGCCCGATTTCGTCCAGCGTCAGCCCCATGACCTCGGCGGCGGCCTCCAGAAAGCGGCCCGTCCCGGCGGCGCACTTGTCGTTCATGCAAAAGTCCAAGACTTCTCCCCGGGCGTCGACTCGGATGGCCTTCGTGTCCTGGCCCCCCATGTCCAGGACCGTCCGCGTGCCGGGAAACACGAAGACGGCCCCCTTCGCATGACAACTGATTTCGGTGACCTGCATGTGGCCGAAGGTGACCTTATAGCGGCCGTAGCCTGTGCCGACGACGTAAACGACCTCGTCGGGGTGGAGGCCGGCCTCTTGAAGGGCGGCCTGAAACGCCCGCTCGGCGGCCTTCACGATGTGGGCCCCCGTCTTAATGAGGGCCCGGGCGACGATCCGCCGGTGCATGTCCAGGATGACGGCCTTCGTTTGCGTCGAGCCGACGTCTACGCCGGCAACGTACATAAATGTCCTCTCCTCCCTATGAACGGCAGTGGGCGGTAGGGCAACGGGGCAGTCGGGCAGTCGGGCAGTAAGGCAGTAAGGCAGTAAGGCAATAAGGCAATAAGGCAGTAGGGCAGTAAGGCAGTCGGGCAATACGGCAGTACGGCAATGGTGGATTACTCGTCACTCGTTACTCGTCACTCGTTACCCGTTACTCGTCACTTGTTACCCGTCCCCCCGTCGATACTCCTACGACCCGCCGGTGTTCCAGAGCCTCAAAGAAGGCATCGATCCGGTTCCGAAGCTGAGCCTTTTGGAAGTACCGGGGGTCGACCAGGTCCGACTCGATAAACAGCGTCGGGATATCCAGTTCCTTTACGAAGGCCTCCCGAAAGTCGGCCTCTCCGGCGGCAAAGGACTTACAGCTCTTGACCGAATGGATGACAAATCCGTCCGCCCGAAAGCGTCGGTAGTAGTCCAGGAGCAAACGCCGACGGTGGTCCAGGCTCCAGTTGACATAACAGTGCATGGCATACTCGGCGACGCTCTCCAGGGGACGGGCCGGGTCATGACGGACCCCGGCCGCATCCCAGAGGCCCCCGACCTTCGTATAGGTCGAGGCGACCGGGACGGCCCCCCAGGCCTTGAACATGTCCCAGAAATCCCGCAGATACGGCCAGGGCGGCGGACCCTCGACGACGACCCGGAACCGCTCCTCGGGGACCGGCCCCAGGCCGAGTTCCATGCGCTCTTGAATTTCCCGGCGGACCCCCTCGTAGTAGTCCACCGTCTCGGGCAGGCCCCGCAGGATATAGATGGGCGCCATGAAGTAGACGGCCTCAAAGTAAGCGTCAAAGGGGGCCGGCACGTGACGGGCCATCTCGAGGACCTCGACCCACAGGTCCTCCGCCTGCCGAGCATAGGTCAGGAGGGTTCGGAAGCGGTCCTCGTCGAAGGCCCGGCCCGTGAGGCGCTCACAAAATTCGATGAACTCCTGGAGCTGACCGACGACGTACTCGACGTCGGTGGGAAGGACCGTCTCCGTCCGCACGTAGGGCACGTCCAGGACGTAGAGCGGGACCTGATATCCCAGGGCGAGGGCCTCAAACCACTTGATGTAAACCCGACAGCCGGCATAGTTACACACCAGGAGCGTCGGTCGGGGCAGGCGCCCCATCGGCGAACGATTCCCCGAGAGGAAGAGACCGATGTCGTTCTTCACATACCCGCAGACGTCTTGGGAGTACCCAAGGTCCTCGGCCCGCAGGATATAGTCGGCCGAAACCTGTCGAATGGCGCAGTTCAGGGCCGTCACCTCGGGAAAGGCGACCTCGAAACCCATAGCCCGGAGGACTTCCTCGACGGCCCCGGAAATGAAGAGGTACGCCACGGGTTGGCCCGTCTCGGGGGCCGCCTCCAGACGCCGCCACCACGCTTGGAGGAGCTCCTTCTGGCGCTGACGTCCAAAGCCCTGGTACCGGGCCGACCGGCCCGTCGTCTCCATCCGCACCTCCCGGATGAACCGTCACGTGTAAAAGAGGATAGACTCTACAAAAGTTTCGACTTGATTTTGGATGACTTCGAAAGTCGTCATCTTCTCCTCAAACTCCAAGACCAGGTAGGGCACGCCCGCCCTTTCCAGGTGCTCCTTCAAGACGACGTAGTCGAACTGGGCCGGGTCGCAAAACTTGGCGTATGCGAAGATGACGCCGTCGACCCGCAGACGACGGACCCGGTCGAGGAACGTCTCGACCCGTCGGTTCGGACCCTCGTAGCGAACGGCCGTGCTCCGCCCTGACCGCAGGTAGGCGACGGCCAGGGCCTCCAGGGGGTCCCCGCCACGGGGTACGGTCGTCTCCAGGAACCGCCGACCGAGCAGGAGGTCATCGTCCAGGATGGCGCAACCGGCCTCTTCGAGGACCCACAGGAAGTCCAGGGGCGGCTGTTCGCAGAAACTTCCCTCAAGGAGGACACGGACGCGGTCTCGCCGGCGGTGGATGGTGCGGGCCTGGATATCGCCGAGAGCCTCGGTCAGGAGGCGGTTGTGCTCCTCTACGGGGACCTGGGCCCCGGCCCGGACCAAGACGTAGGTCTCGCACGTCGATAGCCGGTCCGGTTCCTCGGCCTTGATACGGTAGAGGGTCCGGATAAGGCGCCGGTTCTCTTCGTACAACTCGATGGACCGCCACAGGGCTTCCGACGAGACCGGTCGACCCGTCAGGGCCTCCAGGCCCTGGACGAGCCGCCGGAGTTCGGCGACCATGTAGGGAACGGCGTGACGGGACTCAGGGTTCTCCGGCAAGTGGATGTAAAAGACCCACTGCCGCGGGAAGTTTCGGGCCCAGACGCCCGAGAGGTTTCGGGCCACGTCGCAAATGGAGGGGAACACCATCCCGTCCAGGGTTTCCAAGTAACCCCGGAGACCCAGCTCGAGGGTCGAACGGGCGATGGAGCAGATAAAAGACTGCATGCGGGCGTCGGCGTGCTCGATATCGATCAGGGTCCCGCCTCCGTAAAGGGCGACGGGCAAAGCCCCGGCGGCATGGATGATTTCTGTCGGGACCCACACCGGGAAGGTCCCGATGACCTTGCCGTCGGGATGCCGGTCCCGCCAGCGCCGGACCTCTCCAAAGGAAAGGTCCGACCACCGGTCTGCCAAGTCCTCGAAGGGAAATCGTCCGCCCATCGGTCTCGAGCTCTCCCGGCATCTCATGAAAAGCAAATCTTGTGCCGCAAGCTGGGTCCCGGATGGGGATACCCCGTAGGGTCGCAGTCGGCGGGGTCCGGAGTACGGTACGTTTTTTGTTTGAGTAACTGCACCCGTCTACGGAATGGGGTAGGGGTGCCAGGTACGGGTACCCGGTGCTGGATTCGGTATCCGGCCTTCGGTTCTCGGCCCTCGGTCTGGACGAAGGATGCGGGAAGGTCATATCTCCCTTGTCCCTCACCCCTCCATGGCCGGGTGCCGGATACTGAACACCGAGGACCGAGCCAGAAACGCGCCCATCGGGTATGCATCCACATCTTGACAGGGCAGGAGGTCAGCCATGCGGGAGCTGGTCGGAAGTCCGCCGGAGGTCTTAGACTTTCGAGAAATCCGGTATACCAAGCAGGACGGTGTGGCGACCGTCACCATCGACCGGCCCCACGTTTACAACGCATACTCGACCCGGACGCTTCAGGAGATGATCCGGGCCTTTCAGGACGCCGCTTGGGACGATGCCGTCGCCGTCGTCGTCCTGACGGGGGCCGGCGACCGAGCCTTCTGCACGGGCGGAGACGTGCGAGAATACGCCGAAAAGTACGTCACCTACCCCCGGGACTACTGGAAGTACATGGGCCTGTTCATCCAGGCCCATGACCTGCTTCGAAACATCGGAAAACCCACCATCGCCCGCATCAACGGCATCGTCGCCGGCGGCGGCAACGAGTTCAACATGGCCTGCGACCTGGCCGTGATGGCCGCCCATGCCTATATCCGTCAGGTCGGGACCCGGGTCGGCTCGGTCGCCTGCGGAGGGGCCACCCAGTGGCTTCCCATCCTGGTCGGTGACCGGCGGGCTCGGGAGATCCTATACCTCTGCGAGGAGATTCCCCCCAAGCAGTGCCTTGAATGGGGCCTTGTCAACCGGGTCGTCCCGTCGGTCCGGCATCGGGCGACCGGCGAGTGGCTCGACCCCTGGGACTGGGAGGCTCACCGACGGGCCCTGCAGGACCCCGCCTACGTCGTCGACCTGTCCCTCTTGGACGCCGCCGTCGCCGAGATGGCCGAGAAGCTCAAGGACAAGTTCCCCGAGTGCCTGCGGTATACCCAACGACAGGTCAACTTCTGGAAGGACCTGGCCTGGCACATGACGGTCGGTCACGGGCAGGAGTGGCTGGCCCTTCACTATGCCTGCTGGGAACCCCTCGAGGGGATGGTTGCCTTTGTCGAAAAGCGGAGCCCCGAGTACCGGAAGCTCCGGCAGGAGGCCGCCGAGGGCCGCTGGAGCGAATTCCCCTGGGGACCCTACACAGGGACTTGTCCCCACTGCGGGGCCCGCTGGCTTCCGGCCCGCTTCCAGTTCTGCGGAGCTTGCGGTCGACCCCTCGGGCCAGTGGCAAGGGACGGGTAAATCGAAGTGACGGAGTGACGAAGTGATGAAGTGACGAGTGACGGGTAACGAGTCATCCATCATTGCCGTGCTGCCGTATTGCCTGATTGCCGAACTGCCCCATTGGATACACTTGCCCGAGGCACTACCGGCACTACTGCCTTGGTAAGATATGGATGCAGGATACAGGATGCATGATGCAGGATAGGAAGGGTTCGGATCCTGGCTACCTGGTACCTGGCACCCGTGCCCCATTCCCCCATTTCAAATTTTAACAGAGCAGTAGTGCCTTGTTAAGATTTGAGATGTGGGAATGGTGCCAGGTACCAGGTCCCGGGTACCAGGTAAGCGGAATCCGAGCCATTTTTATCCTGCATCGTGCATCCTGTATCCTGCATCCATATCTTAACAAGGTACTACCAATAGGCATTAGGGCAGTACGGCAATGGAGTTATTACCCGTCACTCGTCACTCCATTGCTCCGTCCCTTCCCTTTGGATCGGAGGTTTTCCGTGGAAATCCGTATGGACGGGCGCATCGTTTGGGTCACCGGCGGATCGTCGGGCCTGGGCCGAGCGATGGTCCGGCGCTTTGCCCAGGCGGGGGCGACGGTCGTCTGGAATCACTGGGGTGACCCGGTGGGTGAAGCCGA
>Ga0079995_1090061_pt1 | contig 11905 bp, 9 predicted proteins | sample FaiFalFF_MnMetaG_2_FD_69198 | JGI IMG/M metagenome (GOLD analysis project Ga0079995, IMG submission 69198) | Freshwater microbial communities from Yellowstone National Park, Wyoming, USA - Fairy Falls C (FF_Mn_C) (SPADES assembly) (version 4) | ecosystem: Environmental > Aquatic > Freshwater >... | reverse complement strand
CGGCGTGCCAGTACGGCTGACCTGAATTTCGGCCCGGAGGGTTATGGATTTTGTGCCCCTATCGCTGTAAACTAATAGATGCACCGGGTCAAAAATTGCGGGGGAGGAAGCGTCTTTTCCTATTCGAGTAGTTGAGGAGGCGACAATGGCACAGGCGGTCACCGGTAGCGAGCAAAGTGCTGTCCCGGCAGCACCACGTAAAGAGCCGGAGATCAACAAACTCTTCCGTGCGGTAGTGAAACTGGAAGGTTCCGACTTGCATCTGAAGGTGGGCCAGCCACCCATGGTGCGGGTCAAAGGCCTGATTCGCCGACTCGATCACCCGCCGTTGACCCAGGAAGATATGGAGCGGCTGTTTTTGCCGATCATGAAGGAACAACATCGCAAGGTGTTTTTCGAGACCGGCGGTGTGGACTTCGCCCACGTGATTGGCGACGATGAACACCGTTTCCGTGTCAACATGTTTCGCCAGCGGGGCAAGTGGGGCCTGGTCGCTCGCCGCGTCAACAACGTCATCCCACCGTTTGAGAAGCTCGGTCTGCTCATTCCCGAACAGGAGAAGATTCGCAAGCCCGGAGAACCGGCGACCATCGAAAAACTGTGCATGTTCGATCAGGGGTTGATCATTCTGGCCGGCGTTACCGGTTCTGGCAAAAGCACGACCATTGCCGCCATGCTGGAATACATCAACTCCCGCGAGCCGGTTCACATTCTGACTCTGGAAGACCCGATCGAATACCTGTTCCAGGACAAAAAGGCGATAGTGAACCAGCGGGAGATCTACGTGGACGTTTGCGACTGGCACACGGCTCTGAAGCACGCGGTGCGACAGGACCCGGACGTGATTCTGGTCGGGGAGTTGCGTGACCGGGAGTCATTCGAGTCGGCGGTACACGCGGCGGAGACCGGGCACCTGGTGTTCGGCACAGTGCACGCTTCCAGCGCCGCCAGTACGATTAGCCGCATCCTCGACCTGTTCCCGCCCGACATGCACGGGGCGATCCGTCAGGCGCTGGCCTTCAACCTCAAGGCGGTCATCTGCCAGAAACTGCTCCCCTCGATCAAGCCTGGCAAATCCCGGGTGCCGCTTCTGGAAATCATGATCGTCAACCAGGTCATCCGCGAACTGATTCTGAAGGCCGAAGATAAGAAAATCCAGGACGCCATCCGTCTGGGTTATCCGGAAGGCATGATTGACTTCAACGAACACCTGCGGCAGCTGGTAGAAGCCGGAGAAATCAGTCGGGAGACGGCTCTGGAAGTCTCGCCCAACCCGGACGCGCTCAAGATGGCACTGAAAGGAATCAAAGTAGCACAACCTGGCATTCTATAACAGGTATAACTTCCGCGCCTTTTTCCCAGTCTTTTCAGCGCGGTGGCGACGACGAAGCCCTGGCCGGTTCAGCTAGCGACAAGCTGGGCTTTATTTTCACGCTTATTTATTCCTCGTCATCCCAGCAAGCCGTTAGCCAGAGCAACAAGGCCAAGGCTATTCGCAGGCTGACCGCGCTTGAGTGCCGGTGGGGTCTTTATGCGGTCATTGGTGATCGTCTGGCTGGCGCTGTTCGGGTTCGGGCTGGTTATTGCTCCCGAGCTCGCTTGGGCAGCCGAGTTTCCGCGTGGCGAAGGGTTTTATTTCAGCGTGCCGAAAATGTTAGCAGTCCTTGCCTATTTTCTGGTCTGGTTGTTTTGTTGCGGCTGGGTAGATGCCGATGCTCAGGAACTCGACCTCGAACGCCTCACCTGGACAGGTATGACCATTGCCGGCGGCGTGGTGGGGCTGTGGTTATTCTGGCTGATGCCGCGTTTCTTCATCGGATACGTTCTGGCTCTGACCCTTCTGGCCGTGCCGGTGTTCTCGTACCTGCTTGGTCGCGATGCTCAGGTGGACCCGGTGCAAAGGGTGCTGACCAGCCGTCAGTTCAAGCGCCTGCTGCAAAAGGTATTTCGCATTGACCTGGGCGTGCCCGACGAGCCGCCCAAAGCGAAACCGGTGCGGATACACTTTCTGCCCATCGGAGAAGAACGGCCCCAGCGAAACAGACGCTTACAGAAAGCGCGAGCCCAGCGGGGTTATCGTACCCTGCAAATGTTGCTGGAGGAAGCTTACCGTCGCCGGGCCAACGGCATCCGTGTGGAGATCGGCTCGGCAGGGGGGATGGTTCATTACCAGGTGGATGGCTTGCCCCATGCCGCGGTCGTCCTCGGACCGGGTCGGGCAGACGGTCTGGTGCGGGTGTGCTTGACGCTGGCGCAACTAAACTGGCCCGCGAACGGGCAACGTGTCCGTGGCGATTTCCCCTGTCAAATCGAACGCCAGCGCTATCGTGTTCGCGTCAGTTTCGATCGCCAGGAACTCAGAAGCCATCTGACGCTACGCCTGTATGCTGAAACCCATCGGGTTCCGGCCCTGCGGGAACTGGGCTTTGCTCCGGTGGTAGTGCAACAGCTGCAGCGGATTCTCAGCGGGCAGCGGGGGTTATTGATCATCTGCGGGCCGGAAGACAGTGGGCGAACCCAGCTGGCCTACACCTTGTTGCAGGCCGCTCACCAACGCGGTTTACAGGCCACCAGCGTGGAATGGCCCTGCGACGTTCACCTCGAAGGTATCCGCTGGGTACCGGCAGAACCTCAGGCGAATGAACGTTTCCCGGCAGCGCTGAAACGCGTGCTGGGAGAAGTCAACGCCGACGTGGTGCTGGCCGGGGACCTGGATTCCAGGGAATTGTTCAGCGTGGCCTGCCAGCGAGCCGCCAAGCTGGACTTGCTTCTCATCGGCACCATCACGGCCGACGACGCCGTCCAGGGTTTGCAAAAGCTCTTCGAACTGGGGCTGACCCCGGCCGGATTTGCCCGACTGCTTACCGGTGTGCTGGCCGTGCGCCTGGTGCGGACGCTTTGCCCGGCTTGCAAAGTGAAATTTAAACCCAACCCCGAACTGTTACGGCGAGCGAATCTTCCCGCCGAGCGGGTGCAATTTCTGTATCGTTCACCAGAACGAACGGCCAACCAGGACGGCGTGGTCTCCTGCATAAGCTGCCAGGACCTTGGCTATCGCGGACGCATGCCGATCGTGGAACTGCTCCTGCCTACGGATGAACTACGGGAACTGGTCAAAACTCGCCCTACGCCAGCCGTGCTCAGAGAGGCTGCCCTTCGCAGTGGCATGAGGCCTTTTTCCACGGAAGCGCTGCGGCTGGCTCTGGAAGGACATACTTCGCTTATGGAAGTCGCCAGCTACTTGCAATAACGAAGCCGACCCACTCCGTGAGCCTGCTGGTCGGGCTTGCCATGCTGATTGTGCCAAACTTCCGAGTACCGCCATGCTGGAACTGCTGACCGTCGTGCTGACGCTGGCCACGGCTGCCTGGTTCGCCAACCAGGGTTTGTTTTTCGCCGCGGTGATGTGGCTCACCGTCTGGCTGGCGGGATTTTTCGCCTTCTGGCTTTTCGAACCGCTGGCAGGCATCCTGGAAGCGTTGTGCGGCCCTTTCGCGGATGCGGTAGCGCTGACCGGATTATTCGCCCTGGGAGTCGTGGCCTTGCGCTGGGCTCGCCGGGTCCTGGTGCGACACGAGATCGAATTTCCCATCTGGGTGGAACGTGCCGGTGGGGCCAGCTTTGGTCTGCTGACGGGATATGGTCTTGCCGGACTGATCTTTTGCGTCTGGCAGACACTTCCCGTGCAGGAACGCTTCCTGGGCTACGATCCTCAGCAGGGCGTCGGACTGGGCAAACCGGACCGCCTCTGGCTGGCCGCTATGCACCGCGCCAGTTGTGAGCAGCTGGCCCGTGGCGATCCGACTCTGGAGGAGCGCTACGTGTTCGACCCGGACGGGAGTTTCGTCTGGCGTTACGCCCGCTTTCGGCGAATTCCCTCAAGTCGGCCAGAAGCAGATGCGGCGGCGCAAAGCGAAACCCGACAACCTCGGCAACCGCGCGAGGAATTCCCATTCGGTCCCGTTTATGAACCCCGGCAGCAAGATTGATCGGCCAGCCCCAGGCGCTGACCAACCACATCAACCAATTCCGCGTCCGGAACCTTGACCTGATCACCGGAACGCAAATCTTTCACCTGCCAGACGCCCTGAGCGATTTCCTGCTCACCGCCAATGATCGCCAGCCGGTGCCCGCGCCTGTTGGCATAGCGAAGCTGAACGTCGAGCTTTTTCGGCTCCGGGTACAATTCGGTGCCGATCTTCGCCTGGCGGAGCCGCGCTGCCAGCCGAGCGTATAGCGCAAGCTTGTCGGGCACAAAGAACACCACCAGCACCGGAGCGGTGGCACAGCTTTGCGGCAACATTTTCAGTTCCTGCATGGCCGCCAGCACCCGATCCAGTCCCAGCGACGCTCCCACACCCGGCAACACCTGTTTCGTGTACAAACTGGCGAGATTATCATACCGTCCCCCGGAACACACGCTGCCGATCCCAGGCAGGTCGTCGAGGAAGGTTTCGTACACCGTGCCGGTGTAGTAATCCAGTCCGCGAGCAATCGCCAGATCGATTTGCACAACCCCTTCGGGAATCCCCGCTGCCTGCGTGACTTCACACAGCTCCCGCAAACAGGCCAGGCCGTGTGCGGTTCTGGCGTTGTGGCCGAACTCTGACTCGACACGGCGGAAAATTTCCTGCGGCGAACCGCGAATCTCCGCCAGATCGAGAATCCGCTTGGCCTGCTCCGCAGCGATCCCCACGCGCTCTCGCAATTCCTCCTCCACGCCACTGCGGCCAATTTTGCCGTATTTATCCAACGCGCGCAAAACCGAAGTGCTTTTGTCGGCCAGACCCAGTTCCTCCAGCAGACCGTTCAGCACCTGCCGATGGTTGACGTGAATGCGAAAGCGCTCGAAACCGATGGCTCGCAAAAGGTCGTAAATGACAAACACCACCTCGATGTCGGCCGCGTTGGCGGTCGTGCCGATGGTGTCGAAATCGCACTGGATAAATTCACGGTATCGGCCCCGCTGCGGATTTTCCCCACGCCAGACCGGCCCGATGTGGTACCGTTTGAATGGCGTCCCCAGCCGACCGATATGTTCCGCGGCAAAGCGAGCGAATGGTACCGTCAGATCAAACCGCAGCGCTACCTCCCGTCCGCCCGCATCCTGGAAACGGTATAGCTGTTTATCGGTTTCTTCCCCGCCCTTGCCCAGGAGAATCTCCGCGTATTCCAGGGCCGGCGTGTCCATCGGCAGGTAACCGTAAGAACGATACACCTGCCGCACCCGGGCAAGGACCTCTTCGCGCGGCAGCTGCAATTCCGGCGGATAATCGCGAAAGCCCTTCAGCGTTCTCGGTTCGATCAGCGTCTGCGTCACGGTCAGTTCCCGAAAAAGCGGCGATCAGGAGCGGCGAGCGTAAGCCCTTGGCTTTTATACGCTGCCTGAATCGTTTCCTATTGTATGCCGCGCTGCCTCGTCTGCCGCGGAGTATTTGCGTAAAATTGAAGTGGAAACTGCTACCACCGGGCGACGCCAAGCGCGGGCGTCGCTTTTCATTTCTGGCCACCACAGTCGGCAGGCGGAACTTCGAGACCGGCGGGTGTAAACCCGCCGTGGTGCCTGCTACGCGCCAGCAATGGAGGTCGTCAAGTTGCCAGAGGAACGCACAATCCCCAGCGGAACTGGAACGCCGACACCGCCTGGCGATGGAGCCACGCTCACACCGCCCGGTGATGCCGGCCGGGTGTTGCTTTTGAACATCGAAGATGAGCTCAAGGCGAGCTACCTCAGCTACGCCATGAGCGTCATCGTCAGCCGTGCTTTGCCCGATGTGCGCGATGGGTTGAAGCCATCGCAGCGGCGAATTCTGGTGGCGATGAACGATCTTAACCTGGGCCCGACCGCACCGCGGGTCAAATGTTCCAAAATCTGCGGCGAAACTATGGGTAATTATCACCCCCACGGCGACGCCGCCATTTACCCGACCTTGGTCCGCATGGCCCAGGAATGGAACATGCGGCACGTCTTGATTGACAAGCAGGGCAACTTCGGTTCGCTGGCCGGGTTACCGCCAGCCGCCATGCGTTACACGGAAGCTCGCCTTTCACCCATCGCTGCCGAAATGCTCGACGACCTCGACAAAGACACCGTGGACATGGTGCCCAATTACGATGGTCGTCGGCTCGAACCCACCGTGTTGCCCAGCCGGTTCCCGAACCTGATCGTCAACGGTTCCGATGGTATCGCCGTCGGCATGGCTACCAGTATTCCACCGCACAATCTCCGCGAGGTCTGCGATGCCCTGATCCGCCTCATTGACCAACCGCAAACCACCATCGAACAACTCATGGAAATCATCCCCGGCCCGGATTTTCCGACCGGCGGCGTGATCTGCGGTCGTCAGGGCATCCTCGAAGGCTACCGTACCGGTCGGGGCAAGATCGTCATCCGCGCTCGCGCACGAATTGAGGAGGAAGGCAACCGCACGCAGATCATCATCACCGACATCCCCTTCCAGCAGACCCGCAACCGCATCATGGAAGCGATCGGCGAAGCGATCCGCAACGAAAAAATCACCGGCATCCAGGGCGCTCCCCGCGACGAAAGCAGCGAACGGCGTGGCGAACCCGTGCGCATCGTGCTCGACCTCAAACGCGAAGCCGACCCCAATATCGTCCTCAACCAGCTCTATCAATACACGCCATTGCAGGAAACTTACAGCATCATCCTGCTCGCCCTGGTAGATGGCCGACCGCGTTTGCTCAACCTGAAGCAACTCCTTGAGGAATTCCTGCGGCATCGCATGCGTGTCATCCGCCGACGCACCGAGTTTTTGCTGCGGGAAGCCAAACGCCGCGCCCACATCCTCGAAGGCCAGCTTATCGCGCTGGCTTCACTCGATCAGGTCATCGAAATTTGCCGCACCTCTCCCAGCCGGGCGGAGGCCAAGAATCGGCTGCGCGGCCTGGTAGTTTCCGCAGCGCTGATGGAACGGGCGCTGGGAGCGGAAGCTTTTGCCGCTCTTCAGCGGGAAATCGGTCCGCGAGACACCTACAGCATGTCCGAAGAGCAGGCCGAGGCGGTGGTACGCATGCAACTCGGCCAGCTCGCCGCTCTCGAACGCGACGAAATTGTCCAGGAGTACGCTCAACTCCGCACGCAAATTTCCGAACATGAACGCCTCCTCAGCGATGAACGTAACATCCTGGCCGTCATTCGCAAAGAGCTCGAAGACCTCCGCGACCGTTACGCCGACGACCGCCGTACTCAAATCCTCGACACGCCACCTTCTGAAGTTCGCCTCGAAGACCTCATCGCCGAAGAACTCAATGTCGTCAGCATCAGCCACAAAGGCTACATCAAACGCTTACCGCTCAACACCTACAGGGCACAGCATCGCGGCGGCAAAGGCGTGACCGGTGCCCAGCCCCACGAGGACGATTTTCTCGAACACCTTTTCGTGGCTTCTACGCACGCCTACTTGCTCTTTTTCACCAGCACCGGCCGGGTCTATTGGCTCAAAGTCTATGATATTCCGCAACTCAGCCGCACCTCTCCTGGCCGGGCCATTGTCAACCTCCTGTCACTCAAGCCGGAGGAGAAAATTACCAGCGTCATTCCGGTGCGGCGTTTCGACCCGAATCGCTATTTGCTCATGGCCACCCGCCAGGGTCTGGTCAAGAAAACTCCCCTGGAAGCCTACAGCCGTCCCAAGAGCGGTGGTATAATCGGCATCCATCTCGAAGAGGCTGACAGTCTGGTCAGCACCGTCCTTACGCAGGAAGGTGACGAAGTTGTGCTGAGCACGCGCCAGGGCATGGCCATTCGCTTCGCAGAATCGGATGTGCGACCCATGGGTCGGAATAGTCGCGGCGTCAAGGGAATCACGCTCGAAGCCGATGATGCAGTGGTCGGCATGGTGGTTGCCGATCCCGAGGGATACCTCCTGACCGTTTGCGAAAATGGCTTCGGCAAACGCACACCATTCGGACCCAACGAAGGCCCGGCCGCTGCCGAGTCCCACCTCGAAGAGGAAGTTGCAGAAAGCGACCTGCCGGAAACCGAGCCAGTGGATGCATCGGCCGACGACGCGACCACCAGCCGTTCCAGCATGCGTTACCGTGTGCAACGCCGGGGCGGCAAAGGTCTGCGCGACATCAAGACCTCCGAACGCAACGGCCCTGTGGTGGCTGTGCTCAGCGTTCGTGACGGCGACGAAATGATGCTGATCACTCAGCAAGGCATGGTCACACGCATCCGTGTGGACGAAGTACGGGTCACGGGTCGAAATACCCTCGGTGTCCGCCTCATCCAGCTCAATGAGGGAGACCGCGTCGTGGGCGCTGCTAAAATCGCCCGCGAAGACTTGGATAGTCAGCTAGCCTCGAGTGCTCCTGCCACTGAGTCGCCTGCTCCTTCCTCACCCGAAGCAGAGATTCCCTCGAGTGGAGAGTCGGCTCCCGATAATGCTATAAGTCCCCGCCATGCTGATTCTCCATCTACAAACGAAACCAGCGACTGAATATAGAACCAGCCTTTCTCTAACATTCAGCCTGGCCGGGATATAATCCCTGGAGATAAACATGGACCCTGCCGGATATCGCCATGTGCCACCGGGAACACACATTCCCTCGGTTGTTAACGCCATTGTCGAAATCCCTAAAGGTCGCCGCAATAAGTTCGAGATCGATAAGAAAACCGGACTGATCCGCCTCGATCGCTATCTTTATTCTTCCAGCCATTACCCCGGCGATTACGGCTTTATTCCCCAGACCTTAGCGGAGGATGGCGATTATTTAGACATATTGGTCATGGTCAACGAACCGACATTTAGTGGTTGTCTCATCGAAGCGCGGGTCATCGGACTGTTCAAGATGCGGGATCGCGGTGTCAATGACTATAAGATTCTCGCCGTGCCGCACACCGATCCTTTATTCGCAGAGATTCGTAAGCTGGACGATGTGCCGCAACACTATCTGAAAGAGGTAGAGCATTTCTTCGCCACCTATAAACAGTTAGAGGGCATCCACACCGAAACACTGGGCTGGGCCGGTCCGGAAGAAGCAACCGCAGAGGTGCGGGCCAGCGTGGACCGCTACTTAGAGCATCTGCGGGAGTCCGTGCAATAGGGATAGGAATATGCGAGTTCTCATTACCGGCGGTTTTGGCTGTATAGGTGCCTGGATCATTAGAGAGCTAATTAGTCGTCAGGTACCGGTATTTGTTTACGACATCCGCGAAGACCGCCGCCGATTGCGTTTGATTATGCAGGAATCGGAGCATCAACAGGCCACCTATATTAGCGGTGATATTACAGACCGCGAACGTTTAGAGGCTGTGTGCCGCGATTCGGGTATCAGTCACATCGTTCATTTAGCGGCGTTGCAAGTGCCTCTCTGCCGCGCAGATCCCATCCGCGGTGCTCAGGTCAACGTAATCGGCACGCTCAACGTCCTGGAAACCATGCGCCGCCTGAACGGGCAAATTCAGAACTTGGTTTACGCTAGTTCCGCTGCTGTTTACGGTCATCCGGAACGTTATGCCGGGAATCAAGACCTTGATGAAACCGCTCCGCTCGTACCGGAAACGCATTATGGTGCCTATAAGGTCTGCAACGAACTTAATGCGCGGGTCTATTACTTAGAGCACGGAATACCCAGCATCGGCCTGCGGCCGTGGACGGTGTATGGCGTGGGGCGTGATTTTGGCATGACCAGCGAACCGACGAAAGCGATCTTAGCGGTGGCGCTGGGTAAGCCTTACCGTATCAGTTACGGTGGCTGGCAGGATTTCCAATACGCAGAGGATGTGGCTCGCGCATTTGTGCGTTGCTTAGAGCGACCATCTCGGCAGGCCGTGGTTTATAACCTTCGCGGGGTCTTGGCCGACATGCCGACGTTTCTCAGAACCCTGGCGAATGTGGCTCCAGAAGCGGAAACGCTTATCAGTTACACGGAACGGCAGCTTCCCATCGCTCCTCGCTTATCGGATGCCCGTTTGCAAAGGGATTATGGTCCGTTGACGATCACCCCGCTGGAAGACGGCATAAGAGAAACTCTGGATCGGTTTCGCATGTTGCGGCAACGCGGCCTGGTCAGCGAAGCCGATCTGACTTAGCCCGTGGTCGAGCCAGCGGCCATTGCCTGCAGTCGTGGTTCGCCATACGGTTGCTGATGCCAGGAAAGCGGAACGGCGATGAATGCAATTGACAGGACCGGCTGTGGGGCGGACAATAGCCAGCCAGTCCCCAATACCGCACGGGCGAGCGTATTTGAGCCAGGGATGGCGACATGCTCAGCGTGGTGATTCCTTGCTATAACGAAGCGGAGACGTTGGCGGTCAGCTGGCCACGATTGCACCAGGCGTCGCTGGAGTGGGATGAACCCTGCGAGTTTATTTTCGTGGATGACGGTTCCCGGGATGGGACGTGGCAGGTGATTCGGCAGCTAGCGGGCGAGGAGGAACGGGTGCGGGGTGTGCGACTCGTGACGAATCAGGGCCAGCAATGGGCCATCGGCATCGGCTTGCAGGAAGCGCGGGGAGACGCTGTTGTCGTCCTGGATGCCGACCTGCAGGACCCGCCGGAACTGGTTAATGACATGCTGGCCGCCTGGCGTGACGGTGCCGACATGGTCATCGCCGTGCGTCGGCAACGCCAGCAGGAAGTGTGGTGGAAACGACTGGGCGCGCGACTGGTTTATGGCGGGCTGTGGCGGTGGAGCATGGGGCGAAGTTTGCCCGACGCCGGGGATTTTGTGTTACTGGATCGAAAAGTGGTACGCTGGCTATTGCGGTGGCGGATGCGGCGACCGTTCTGGCGTGGCATGCGTGAATGCGGCACCTTTCGCAGAGCCTATGTGGAATACGATCGCCAGCCACGTGTTGCCGGGAAAAGCCATTATTCGCTGCGGCGACTGTTGCGGCTGGCGTGGGATGGCCTTTTCGGTGTGACGGACATGCCGGCACGTCTGGCGGTCTGGTCATTGTGTGGCTTGCTGTTGGCGTGCGCCGCACTGGTGCTGGCTTGTGCAAGAGCGAATGGTGCGGGTCTGGTGGCTGCGATTTGCCTGGCTGCTTTCCTGCTCGTCAGCGGCGAGCTGGCGATTCTGACGGTTCTGGTGCTGCGAGCGGTTCGTCTTTTCGAGATGCCAGCAGACGCCTGGATCATCGAACGCACGGACTCATCCGTCAGCAAACGAACGTCGGCACCAGTGGTTTGCGCTCCTGCACGCAGGAATCGCGCCGATGCCACAGGGAAAAAGTCCTGCCCTGCCGACCGTCGGACGAAAACCAGGTATGATAATGAGTAGCGGTTGGGGCAACGGGCATGACGCGTGGTCACCCAGGAGGTAGATGCGATGAGTAACAGCGGCGAAATTCCGACGGTGCAACCGGCTCCGAACGTGCCGACCGTAATCATTCGGGAAACGGTACGAACTTCGACCACGGCCAAAGTGCTGGTCTGGCTGTTTGGCACGTTGTTGCTGGTGTCGCTTCTGGGGAATTGCATTCTGGCCGGGTTGCTGGGTTCCCTGGCTCCGAGCGGTTATAGCGACCGTTTGCAGCAGAAATACTACGGAGGTAACGCTGGCAGCGACCAGGTAATTGCCCTTATCCGACTGGAAGGCGTGATTCTGGAAGGGACGCTGGACTACCTGTACAAACAGTTTCGCGATGCCGCCCAGGATGAGCACGTCAAGGCAGCGGTTCTGGTGATCAATAGTCCGGGCGGAACGGTTACCGGGAGCGAACTGCTGCACGAATACGTGGAGCGAATGCGTGCTGGAAACTGGGAGAAACAATCTGCTCCGAAGCCGGTGGTTACACATATCGAGAGCATCGCCGCGTCGGGGGGTTATTATGTTGCCGCGGCCAGTGACCACATTGTTGCTCAGCCGGGGAGCGTAACCGGCTAGATAGGCGTATTTGCTGCGTTTCTCGATCTGCACAAACTGGCGGAAA
>Ga0079995_1054655_pt1 | contig 11911 bp, 9 predicted proteins | sample FaiFalFF_MnMetaG_2_FD_69198 | JGI IMG/M metagenome (GOLD analysis project Ga0079995, IMG submission 69198) | Freshwater microbial communities from Yellowstone National Park, Wyoming, USA - Fairy Falls C (FF_Mn_C) (SPADES assembly) (version 4) | ecosystem: Environmental > Aquatic > Freshwater >... | reverse complement strand
TTCCACAGGAGGTTGCTACTGTAAGAAAGAATCTCAAGGAAAGACTTAAGGATTTGATAGAGCAAATAGATAGCTTGGTTATTGAATTATTCAAAGAAAAAATTGCAGAGGCAACCTCACTTGAACAATATATGAAGGAATAATAGGTTTTACTAAACTTAATACTGAATTGCTAAGAGCTATTTGCATCGAAATTTCTGAATAAAATAAAATTAAGTTCCTTTAACTTTCAAAGAGATTGCGTAAAAGGTTTGATGAAATTATTATTTTCCTAAAGGAGTAAAAGGTATTATTATAAAAGTAAGAGTATTTGAGTACGGTCATATATGCCAATTGGAGTTGGTAGGCTTTACGTTAGTGTTGCTTTGTTTTAGTTGTGAAAATTTGTTCTGAATTATTTCTCTATTTCTTCTTGGAATGCGGGTTCTCTCGAAATAATGTTCCAAATATTATGTAATATTTTCTCCCTTCCATTTATTTTTTTAACATATCTTTCAACGGTTTGCATATCTAAAATCTTAGCTTCTTCTTGTTCTTCTTTTTTTACAACTCCTAGTTGGATAGGCTCTCCTATATCACGGGATACCTTCATTGCTTGAAGAATGCAATAAACAGCCAATCTAATCCTCTTTCGATATCCATGCTCTCATCATAAAACCCTTCTATTAGTGTGCGCACATAACCACTTGTACTTCCAATGACTTCATATTTATTACAAGGTTCTGGATAGCCGTCGAAGAAGAATTTATAGATATTTTCTTTATCAATTGCTAGGAGATTTCCATAAAATTGCCTATTAAAATCGTCTTTTGAAGTAAATAATTCCCATACACTTTCAGATGATATTACTTCGCTATCTTTAGCCTTTGAAGCAATATCATTGAATAAAGCTCTGATATGTTCATAACAGAAATGCTTTTCAAAATTTAACAAGTGACTAATAAACTGTAAACTAGTAATATTTTGGCAAACTCTTTCGTTATATTAATTTCTTTATATGGAATTTGGGAAGAATATATATTCAAAAATACTCTATTTTTTTATACTAGATAAGCTATAAGTATCATAATACTTTTATTTTTAAGATAAAAATGTACAAAGTAGCATACGTAACACTAAATTCATAATAGTATTTTATGAGCCATTAACTGCTAAATCTATTTTAAACTGGATATGAATATTTTAAGGTAATTTTCTATGTCTTAGTTACTTTTTGTATACCTTTTCCCTTCACAGGAATAAGTACAGTTTCACCAGAGCTTTTTTAAACTCAAAATTCTTAAGATCACAACACTTATCATAGACCTCCTTGAAGAGAGAAGCAAGCAACGGAAGTCTATGTTGTTGATATAATTTGTAACTAAACACTGCATGGGCTTTTCCAAGATCGACATTGTTGTTAACCAGGGCGTACAACATTAAGATTAACCGAGAGAACGGAACAATAGGAGAGATGAGCTGTATAATCGACTTACCATCAAGTTTATCTAATAATTTACCATCAAGTTTATCTAATAATTCTTGCAGAATATCCCAAAAGGGAATATCTTCTGAAAAGTTTGATATAAATTGCATAAAAAAATCCTTATAGAAATACTTAAAATACTTGTACATTAGTTTTTTCGTTAAAGATATGTAACTCAAACATATAACTTTTTTCACATCATCTTCTAGTGAATTACATTCATGTATGCTTTCTTTAAAGCTGTTAACACCTAAAGCTAACTTAAGTGCAGGTTTAATGGAGTCAAGAACGTCAGCGTCTATTGCTTCCATAATTTCTATGCCGTTTACCTTAAGCTTCCCCCTCGTATCATCATTTAGCTTATCTCCAAGGAGTAAAGTAAGCATGAGCTTTGTGGATACAGATTCAATTTTATTAATCTCTAATAGTTCTAGGTATTTTTTCAAAAGATCCTCAACTTCGTTAATATTACCGGCAAGAGCAGAACATACTAGATAATTACCCAATATTTTAGAAATTATAAGTCCGAGGGCGGGATATTTCATACTCTCTTTGAAAAGTTGGCGGAAGCCTTCAACAAGATTGTCAAACTCATCCTTAATGGCCATAAACTTTAAGAATGTTCTTCTAACTCCAAAATAGGAAATTAAATCCGTCACATCTACAAGTTTATTTTCAGATCTGACTCTATATTCATATTCTTTGACCAAATCCTCGCAAATCCTAATTATCTCATCTATATTGCTTTCCTTAGCTCCATCTTCTGCTAATATTTTGTCAATAAGCCTTATATTGAAAATAAATGTATGAATGAAATTCCTGACATTTTCATTATTAAACTTAAGCATTGCATTCTTGAAATATTCGATAGTTTTATCGTCAAATAACTCGCCTGCATCATTGCCCTCTTCAAGCTTTTTCACTTTTTCAAAAAACACATTAACCACTTTCACTAGTTCATTTGTAATTTCTGTTGTCTTATTAAGCCCTAAGAGTTTCCTTAATACATACCTTAATACATAGTTATGTAGTGCTTCATTTAGTATTTCAGCCATGGCTATTTTATGCAGAAAGCTTCCCTCCAAATCCTTAAGGCATTTCTCTATATTTTCCAACATAAAATTAATTTCGTTTTCATTAAATACACTTTTATAATATTGAGTAAGTCTTATAAATATAGAGATAATATTAATTAGCGGCCATTTCTTAAACTTAAGTCTACTTTCATATTTTTGCAGAATGTCTCTTAATATTGAATAAATACCTTTAATGTTATCAATGTTATCAGAGCTAGTAAGAAGTGAAAGACCTAATATTGGTAAATAATGTTCCGGAACAAGGTCAGCTAACGAAAGTATTAAAGGTTGAGAAATATAATCATAAATATCGGGTAAGATTCTAGTACTAAAATGTACATAGATACCTTTTAGTAACTTCGCTGCAGTATCTTCCGAAATTTTTACGCCTTTTGCAACAAATAAAAAAATTCCGAACAGATAAAACCCCTCTAAATCTATAATTATCCCCCGTTTTTCGCAAACATTCATTACCCTGTATACCTCATTATTAATCCATTCCAAGACTGAAGAATGCTGCTGAACAATATCAGAAATAAGGGAGGATAGATTTTCCGTGAAATAAAGAAATGTAATAAGGGATGGTAAAAACGCCGGTATTTTATTATCTACCAAGAAGTACTCATCTATCTTAGATATCTCTAATGCATAGTTGAGACTACTTCTTATATCATCAGGAACTTTGTTTTTATCAGGTACGATGTAATGAAATCCAATCGCAAGACCTAGAATCAGTGCCAACCTACTCAGATTCTTTTCATCCTTAAAGACACCGTCAGACTTGAGTCTTTTAACGAGTTCCTTAACATAATTATTTAAGGAGTATTTTGAAGCTCTCTCCTCATCCTTTATTTCTTGAGGTACTTTAACTCCTCTCCAGTAGTATAGCGAAGCACCTAACCGCTCATCCCTATTCAATATCATTTCTATAGTATCCTCAATCAGATCGTGTTGCCTGTAAACCAACCAATTGACCATATCTTCGTTCATTTCCTCTTGGTTATTAGCTTCTTGAGACTCGATAACTCGTATGATACCATGAGAAATGAGAGGAAATTGCGAGGAAAAGTATTTTGTAAAACGACTCCTTATGGAGAAGATCTTAGTTAGCACATTAACTCTAAATGGTCTGGGTTCTCCCTTATCCGTGACCACATTGAAAAAGTAGTTGATGAACCATGCTATGAACTTATGAATCTTTCCTTCAGACCACTCTATAATTTTAGCTACATCATCAACCTTACAATTTTCACTTATCAATTGGCCTGCAAGACGTGTAGCCAGAGTATATCCGGCATCAAACTTATTTAATATCTCCCCTACCAGTACTTTCACCACATTGTCCGTCAATGTACACTTCTTAGAATATTCTCTCAAAACAGCAGAGAGAAATGTCTCGTCCTTCAAAGAAACTTCTAAAACATAATCCTTAAGCCCTAAGCTCTCATTATAGAGGTCGTCGGGAAGGATTATGAGCAATTTACCACCTTTTCTCTTAACGATATCTAGTAAATTACTTACAGTAGCGCTGATTACTTGAGATACTTCAGAACCTCTACTCTCCCCGTAAAATATCGGGGAGGAAGGATCATAAACTATCAAGGGCGAGAAGATATTATAATCCTCAATAATATTCTCAAAACTAGATTTCAATGTACTTCCCTGCAATTCCTTTACGGCGAACACCAAATTTACTTTACCTCCCTCAAGCATCTTCCAAACTACTGCGCTGCCCAATGTGGACTTTCCGATACCCCTAAGTCCCTTAACTACTACTATATTCCTATTCTCTAACTCTCCTATCACGAAATTTACTAACCTACCGAAGTCCCCCTCCCAACGTACGTCATACCATTCCCCTTCAACCTTAACCTTAAGTTTACCATTCTCGACCTTAACGTTGGGGTTATAATGCCCTCCCTCGAAAAACTCCTTGTCCGCATAGATTATTTTACTCTCCGCTAAGCTAACCTGCCCTAACCTTGCCTTAACTTTTAGGTCCTCCATTTTTTTTTAAGTGTTTCTATTTTCTTTTCCAACTCTTCCATTCTGTCCATCAACTTCTTTACCGTATCCTCTATACTCAGCGAAGCTAATGCCTCACATACTCCATCAACGTCAACTCCAGTTACTAAAGAAATTTTATATGCCACCAATTTTCCTAACTCGTTAAACGCATTATATCCCTTTCCTCCCTCACTTTTCTTCAGTGTTCTAATATTCTCTATCAGTCTGATCAGCTTGCCCTTATTTTGCTTTCCGAACTTTTGCATTAACCAGCGTATAAGTAGTGCTGAAACTGCTCCCGCCCATGGATTAATGATTACACTATATATATAACCTAGCCCCGAGACACCAAAACTGAGCAAAGACTTTACTTGTCCTTCTAAACCCGAGGCGAATAGGGACTTCCATTCTACCTTGCCTTTCATATCTAATGCCCTAAGGATTTCCTCATAAGCATTAACCCACTTCCTTACTTTTTCCTTGTTGTACTTTGCCTCATTTTTTATATCTTGTAGTAGGCCAGGGGATGTAGGGTTTACCGAACCAGTCGATCTTTATATGTTTTCTATTCTTGTCATAAAATAAGTCCCTAAATATTTTCATGGCATTATCATCTTTGCTAACCTCGTTTTCGGAGACGTAATATGTTACTACGCAGTACCCTTCTCCCAATTTTTTTATTAATCCATTCTAATACGGGTTTGGGGATTCTGTAATTAAAGAATTCCTTCAATTCCTTCGCTACATATTCAGGCATAACAGTCCTATCTATCTTTACCCCTTCCAGAAACTCTTTCGCATACTTACCTACATCCCTCAGCATATTCCAGATCTTCTCTTGAAGTTGTACATTCTTATCTTCTCTCTCCTCCCTTTTCTCTAAGCCTATAACGTACTCATTAACGTCGATTCCTTTCAAGTAGTTATTTACGAAGAATGATTTTCCGCTCCTCGGAGGCCCTATGATGAGTATTTTATTACAATTAACCCACTTCTTCTTAATTTCATCAGCTTTATTCTGATTAAAATTTGGGAATAAATCTTCACTTTGCTGGGTAAACACATATATATTTTAGCAAAAGTAAAATATAAGTTTATAGTAAATCTTCATGCAGAAAATTTTTAAGTAAGATTGAAAATATAATAATGGAATCAATAATAAATGCTTTCTCAAATTTTTAATAGACGCAAAATACTGAGAGCAAGTAGGCTTTTTCTCACCAGATTTAAAAACTTAACTATAACTTAAAATCCGCTAAACATATACCTAAGTAATGCTATAGACTCTACTACAACTTGATAGATTTAACGGACGCAGTCAAAGTCTGAGGCATATCTATTAAGATCGGTATTATACCACGTTCCTTTAGTAACGAGGAGGATGTAATAATATTATTGTGAAGCTTTTGAAGATATTCAAGAAGAAGGTTGTCTAAAGGTGTATTGGTAATGCCAGAACCTATAGGATTTATAATCTTAGCTCAGAAGAGGAGTGAGGAAAGTTCTACGAAAGTTAAAGAAGTAACTATTAACGAATTGAAGAATATTCCTGGAAGTTGGAAAATTATAAACTTAGATAGGATTATTGAAGGAAAATTAAGGCTTATCTCGGAAACTGAAACTCATAGACATTTTAGTATGAGACTAAAATACAAGCAGTGGGTTGTTATTGCTCAATCTACAGTTGAAACAGGAGGCAAATTTGATATTTGGCAACATAAAAATGGTTACGTTCTTGCTTTAATGTGCCCTAGTCCATTCAGGAAAGTTATAGCTAGTATGCTTTCTCTTTCAATTTTTGGAAGATTAGGCGGTTTCAGTGAAAGAAGGTTAGAAAAAGAAGACTTCATTGCAATGCAAAAATATGCTATAGAAAAAGGTGGAACTGTAAATCTCATTCATTTAAGAAATGTAATAATAGGAAATAATGTATGGCGAGTATATCATTTAAGCGGTGAAGGTATTGAAAAAGATCCAGATGAACAAAAGAAAATTTTAATGGCAAAAAAGATTAAATACATGAGCTTTAGATTTCCTCGCCTTGGAGGTTCCAAATTCTATTTTAGGGTTACTGATTGGGGAGGAGGAGCTATTTATTATCCACAACCTTTTCTTACACATCATGCAGTTACACTTATTGATTTTTTTGAGAAAGCTCTTCGAAATAAATAGAGACTATTATATGGTTAAAGCTCGCTTTTTTTGCCATCATTTTCTACTGTTCCTTCTTCCATAAGTCATTTTAATAATTTTTTAAATTCTATTATTGCTTATTTTTTGAAAACAAATAAGCTATTTATCAAAGTAAACCTATTAATTTGCCTTCTTATACTTCAAACTCTAAAACTCTTTAGCTTTAAGCTTGTTATTAATCTTTATAAATCAGCAACCTCTAGAATACCGAACAAAAGTTTAAATCAATTTATTCCTATCCTTTATATTAGAGTATTGTGATGATTATCTATGACGCAATAGATGATTAAAATCACTTTCGCCAAATTAAAAAAATCTTGCATTTATCAAAAAAGGATTAATAAAAAATATAAGTAAATTTATTATTATTATTATGAGTAGTAGTGTTGATAGTGTTAAGGAAATTATAAATAGTATAGCTAAGAAAGGGGTTGTTTATATTGTAGGACTCTGGACTTTTCTCAACTCCAGTAGTGATCAATCATTTAACAACTTTCTGTATACTCTTGAAGCGGCTTTTGGAAGAAAATTTAACCATCTTTTTAAAGTATACCAAGAGGTCGAGAAGGCATTCGATGGTATAGATCTTTATGCATATATAAAGGTTAATGATGAAGAGATAATGCTACGTAACTATCTAATGAGATACATTGAAAATGTATCACAAATGATCATAGAAGAAATTAAGAATCGCTTTAATCAAATGCCCGAAGAAGATAAGAGAATCCTTTCAGTAGCATGTGCTGTCATTCAAACAATTAAAAATAGAAGGTATCCAGAATTAAGAGTAGAGAAAAATAACAATGATTTATTAGAGATTAGTTCAATCGATAAAGAGAATTTTTCATCGGTAGTTTCATCTGTCTTAGGTTTAGAAAATGTTGGAGTTAGGGGTCTCTTCTGCAAGTACTTTTTGGGCTTCCTATCTGATTCGCGTTCACATCAGCACTACACTTACACATTAACGATATACCCATTCGCGGAAATATACATCGAAAAGCTTGCTGTAGAAGCTTCAAAATATATTAAAATTCTTAACAAGTCAGAAATTCAATCTAGGCTTAAGGAGTTATATTACAAAGAAGATTTTTTAACTTTATCTATGATAGAATGGGCTCTTGACACAGTTAGAATAGAACCATTGTTCCTAATATCTTTTTTCGGGATTCCATATGAACAATTAATCGAGGTTATTAAGATTGAAGGTATAATAAATAAGGGCTTTATAAATCCATTGGTATATGACTACGTAAAGGAGGCTATGAATGTTTTGTATGATGAAGCTTTAAAAGAGTTAATGGATCTGTTCAAAAGTATTTTCGAGAATAAAAAATACACCTCTGTTTGTGTACGTGAGTGTTGTACCTTTACTCAACCTGTGGAAGAATCTATCTACATATGTTTCTTACCATGGCCTAAGAAAAAAGATACTTATTTAAGGGAAGCGAAGGAGATAAGAATTAAAGCTGTGGTTGTTCAAGGAATCCCGACAGGAACATTTTTTCAATATCTAGAGAGATATGAAGCAAATAAAGGATTTGCTTGGTTCTTCCTAGATAAAAGAAATAAAAAAATAGTTATTCCTTTTAATATACGAAAAAAAGAAACTTATGCTGAAATTTATCATAAGCTTGAACAAATGCTTAACAAGTATTTTACTATAGAATAGACTTGTTTAGGATAAGTATTTTAATTTTAACTTACCTATTACCTTACTGATTAAGACTTTAAGTATTGATTAGATTATTTTAATCTGATTATTTAGATATAGCTTTATATATAATATTAGGTTTATTAAAAACTTCATAATATAGAAAATAAAGAAGGCTCTAACCCACGTAAAAAACATAAAAAAGGTAATAAAAGGATCAGTTTTTATGGAGTAAAAACAATTTTTGGTAAATGTGAAGCTATAAAGAAACATTTAGAATTATTTTTTTAAAGATTAGAAAGATGAAACAGGGAATTAAGCGTATAAAAAGTTAAATGAAACCACTTTTCTAAACCAATACCCTTTGAATATACCTCTTAAATGTCTCTAAGTTGACGCTACCATGTGTTACCTCATCGACACATATTATATTTCTTTGCATCAACTTGTTTCCCAAAGAATGATTTACTTTATATAAAGAGGCCAGCATTGTTGTTTGAGGTTTATAGAGCGCAATATAACTATCCATTTGCGATATTATATCTTCTTCCCACATTTCGGTAGGCAAAGACTTGCATTCAATTAGTAAATCTACTCTTGCAGAATTTATAGATTCGTAATTACCTTTAGCCACAATTATATCTGGTCTCACATGTACTCTTCTTACCGTAAACATTCCTGCCAAATGTGCCATTTTATGAGGTTGAGGTTCAAAGAAGAAGGTATAGTAATTAATTCCAGCTCTTGCAATGAATGTTGGACTTGTACTTCCTTGTTCTATCCACCACACAGGTTTTGAAAAATATTCATCCTTTAAGAACCTGTTAATACCAATAGCATTACATACTAGCATCATTATCCATAGCTGATAAATCCAAGTCAACGGTTTTTCTAAGGATTTAAGTCGTGCTTTATCATTTTGAAGAATCATGCATCTAATTAAGCCTTCGTGAATATCATATAGGAATGTAGGAGTTACTTCTGCGCGACCTCCAAAAACTATATCAAAGCCCATTAATTCGCTATATTTTTTAATCTCGTTAATCATTAAGACATAGGTTTCTCTAATATCCTTTAATATCTTTAGCAACATAGAATCTTCAACTTCAAACATTAGGTTCTTGAGTTCATTAATATCAACTGATTGGGTAAGATAAAAATTAGGAATCCATGGAGTGTCTGGGTATTGAGGATTTAGAAATGCCTCAACCGTGCATTTACGAGGATAAAAATATCCCTTGTTACTAAAACTAAACTCATAGATAATTTTGCCCTGAAGTCTCTCAACTGGAACAATATATTCCACTATAATTCCACGTCCACTCACATATATTTCCTTCTTAAAGCTAGCGTATTTCTCAATCCTTCTAAGAATATTTTCCTCTTTAATATAGTAATATTGACCTCCGCTTTGACCACGCCAATCTTCACGGATAATTATATTCGTCATTTACTCTCTAAGTAATTGATATTTTAATAAAATTAAAGTTTTATGTATTGTAAAATAGTAACAAAGAATTTAAAATATTTAAGATTTAAACCTGTGAAACTCTCTCGGATATTTAAAAGGTAATATCCTACAATAAAATTTAAATATTATAAACAATCTCATAATATACTATAAAAATGGGCGGAAATAATGCTAATGCGTGGTATACTAGTATTGCATCATTATTGCTGATATTAGGGTTATTAGGTATAGTAATTCCTAACTTACTTCCTTTGTTTATGGCATCAGGGAATAACATGAGGCCCGTGTTTATTATAGGCATGTTGTCCCTTTTAATAGGTTTTATTTTGCCAGGCCTGAAGATTCACTCAAGAGGAGAGATGGAGACAGAAATAGGCAGGTTTAAAGGGCCAGTATGGTTTATTTTTATGGCTTTTGGTCTAATGCTTATGTTGCTTAGCTTGATCTTAGGAATCTGACACTCTAATTATATCCTTTAGCAACGTGTTTCAAATCCTTATAGGTATTCTATAAACATGAAAAAGGATGGTATTACGAAAATGAAGCAAAAAAGAGTTTCAAATCCTTATAGGTATTCTATAAACTGTGTTTGACGTTTCAAGATTTAGAATGCTTGAAATGTTTCAAATCCTTATAGGTATTCTATAAACAAATAGCAGAACCTTGGCCAGCAAAGGCGATCTAGTGTTTCAAATCCTTATAGGTATTCTATAAACATGTATTTTGCTTTTTTGAAATGCTTCTTTTTCGCAGGTTTCAAATCCTTATAGGTATTCTATAAACAAGCTAAAACAGGTAAATACCAGAGAATATCAACTAAGTTTCAAATCCTTATAGGTATTCTATAAACTTTGCATAGGAGCTATTGGTATCATATCACTCCCATCGGTTTCAAATCCTTATAGGTATTCTATAAACATTCTTAAGTCCTCCATTTAGAATTGTAAATATAACCGGTTTCAAATCCTTATAGGTATTCTATAAACAGAGCTTTACAAATTGATTTGGAATAGTGAACTTGAGTTTCAAATCCTTATAGGTATTCTATAAACTCTCCTCTCCACCATTTATACTCAAAAAGAATGTCTGTGTTTCAAATCCTTATAGGTATTCTATAAACTTTTCCCTTCTTCTGCTCTATTATTTGTCAATATGCGTTTCAAATCCTTATAGGTATTCTATAAACCTATTTAGAATAGCCAGTCTTATGATATTCATACAAAAGTTTCAAATCCTTATAGGTATTCTATAAACTATTGCATATGCTTTCCTATTGAAAAAGCTTTTTATAGTTTCAAATCCTTATAGGTATTCTATAAACCCTCTAACCAGACTAAGTATTCTTTGTTTCTTTCTTGTTTCAAATCCTTATAGGTATTCTATAAACGGAATAGCAATTTACCCACAATTAATTAAACCTAAGCGTTTCAAATCCTTATAGGTATTCTATAAACTATTTAGAATAGCCACTCTTATGATACTCATACAAAAGTTTCAAATCCTTATAGGTATTCTATAAACTCGTAAAAAACTCGTTCTGGACCAGGGGGTGCGGCGTTTCAAATCCTTATAGGTATTCTATAAACATTCGAAAAAGCATACCTAAAAAGCAATGATAATCTTTGTTTCAAATCCTTATAGGTATTCTATAAACAAGTTATGTTAAAAGTTGTTCTTAATTTTATTCGGTTTCAAATCCTTATAGGTATTCTATAAACATTCCTCAACAAATTTTTTAAAATCTCCTTTAGAAGTTTCAAATCCTTATAGGTATTCTATAAACTATATTCCCATCCATATTTATCTTTCTTTGATTGCGTTTGTTTCAAATCCTTATAGGTATTCTATAAACATTTTGCTATTATTAAGCCAGTGGTATAGCCAATGATAGTTTCAAATCCTTATAGGTATTCTATAAACTTTGTTCTTCTGAAACACTATCATCACTTATAACATAGTTTCAAATCCTTATAGGTATTCTATAAACTCAATTTTGATTGAAAAAGCTTTAACTACAAGTAAGAGTTTCAAATCCTTATAGGTATTCT
>Ga0079995_1078820_pt2 | contig 11912 bp, 9 predicted proteins | sample FaiFalFF_MnMetaG_2_FD_69198 | JGI IMG/M metagenome (GOLD analysis project Ga0079995, IMG submission 69198) | Freshwater microbial communities from Yellowstone National Park, Wyoming, USA - Fairy Falls C (FF_Mn_C) (SPADES assembly) (version 4) | ecosystem: Environmental > Aquatic > Freshwater >... | reverse complement strand
TCGTTGACGGCAACTTCGGCTGCTTCACACCAACTGGGGATGCGCAACCGCAGGGCAAATTCCGTCGGCGTCGCCAGATGCATGCGCAATCGCACTGAACCATCGTAAGGGTAAGCCGTTTCCTGCGCCAATTGGACGCCTCGTTCGGGCAACCGCAACTCGCTGGCGGCATAAAAGTTCACCCGAATGCCTCCGTCGGCATCCAGCGTGTAAAGGAAGGTGGGCAACAAGGCGATGCCTCTCGGTCCGCTGGAGGCGCAGCAATTGATGTCGTGGCGGTAATTTTTCGTCCCTTCCAAGGGCGTGAAGTAGCACCAACGGCTGCCATCGGGATGTTGAGCGGCGAGCAAGTGGTTGAAGACCAAGCGTTCGGCGATGTCCATGTATTTGGCGTCGCCGCTGAGGCGGAAAAGTTCCAGCGTCAATTGCAGCAGCGTCACCGTCGTGCAAGTTTCGGCGACTTCACCCGTGTTGGGCAACTCGTGATCGGGCAAAAAGCGTTCGCGGAAACTCGTCCCGCCCGTCAGGTAAAGATGGTTGGTGGTGATGTCGTCCCACGCCCGTTGCGCCGCCAGAAGCAGCGTTTTGCCATCGTCTTCTCGCCCTTCGTCCCGCAGCAGCCGATAAAGTTCCAATGCCCCGACGAGACAACTCATCATCTCGTAGGCTTTGGCGTTGGCGGTCTGATGGACATCGCCGTGCGTCAGCAAACTGTTGAGCAACTTCGGTCCTTTGGGCGAATGCTCCCATGCCCAAACGATGTAGCGACAGAAATCCAAGTAGCGTCGCTCGCCCGTCGCCCGATACAGCCACACCATCGGTTGCAAGATAGAGCCCGAAGCCATCCCGACATGGGTGCTGCGTTCCATCAAGTCCAATTGCCCTTCGCCCGTCCCGAAGGTGCGCACGATCAAGTCGGCAGCCTTTTTTGCCGCCTCCAACGCTTTTTGCGCTAACTCCTCGCTGCTTGTCCCCTGTCCCGTGTCCCTTGTCCCGCTCACATAACTCAGCAAGCCGATGAGGACATACTTGTGCACCCAGACATCCCAGCCCCGTTCGCGTTCCATCGTCCAACGGGTCGGCAAATCGTAAGTGCCCAAGTAGCCGTCAGGCTCTTGCGTGGCGATCAACCCTTGCACGATGCGGTCTATTTTCGCCTTGAGTTCGGGGTTGCCCGTGTTGAGCCAAGTGAGGACAGCCGCATGCAGCCACTTGCCGACATGCTCGCCAATCCACGCCTGCGACCCTGGGCGTTGGCGGAAGCCGCTGAGTAAGGCGTCTTCGTCCAGCGGTAGCAACCGCCCTCGTTCATTGGCGGCGAAGCGGTAACCCAGCAACCCATCCAACCGCACCGCTTTCGGCGACACAAACTGCGTCACATCCTCGGCATGAGCCATCATCGTCCACACCCCCAAAAGCCAAAGGATTTGCCATCGCACTCCCATCACCGCCCACAGTTTGGCACGCATTTGCCTGCCGATCGCCATTGACTTTTCGTCGTCGCGCCTTTTAGGCGCTCCAACATTTGCTGCTACACTTTTGGGCGAGGTGGTTATGATGGTCAAAGTCGGTTGTTGCTGGCTTTACGCCATCAGCAAATACGGCTATCCGCCATCCATCGCCGACACGAAGCAAGCGCTCAAAGACATGAAGGCGTTGGGCTTCAAGTATGTGGAACTGGAAGGCGTGAGAGAAGAGAACCTGCGGGAAGTTTATGCCCATCGGCACGAGTTGAAGGCGCTGTGCGACGATTTGGGGTTGGTCGTGGACAACTTCTGCCCTGTCCTGCCCGATGTCGTCAGTTTGGACGAAGGCAAGCGCCAGCACGCCCTTTCGCTCTTTGACCTTGCCTGCGAACTCGCCAACTTTTTCGGTTGCACGACTATCCAAACGGATTCGTTCACGCCCCCGTTGGAGTTTGAAGGACCAGCGCCCTACAAGCAGATGGTGGACTTCGGCATCCAGTTCAAGGTCAAGGTTGACCCGCAGTTTTCGTGGGAGCGGCAATGGGCAGTGTTGGTGGACAGTTTCCGCACTTTGGCGCAAAAGGCGGCGCAGGCGGGCTTGAAGTTTTGCCTTGAGCCACGCGTCGGCGAGATGATCAGCAACACCGATGCGGCGCTTAGGCTCTTTGACCATGTGGGGCACGAAAACCTCGGTTTCGTCTTGGACACGGGGCACTTGAACGCCCAAAAGGAACTTTTGCCTTTGTCGGTGGAGAAACTGGGCAAGCGCATCTTCTATGTGCACCTATCGGACAACGACGGCAAGACGAACGAGCACTTGGGCTTGGGGCGGGGGACGGTGGACTTTGAGGGCGTGTTTTTGGCGCTCAAAAAACATGGCTTCAGCGGGATGGTCGGGTTGGACATCGGGCGCATCCCCAACTTGGACGACGAAGTGCGCCGCTCCCGTGCAACGCTCCTTGAGTTGCTGGAACGCTTGAGCATTCCCTACGACGCTTGAGAACGGCAGCGAATAGCGGGTAGCCCGTTGCCAATTGACTTTCACCGTCGCATTTTAGGCGCTCCGACGAATTGCCTGTTGGAGCAACTATCAGCCGCAACTTGCCATAGCCGTGACCTTCTCCGTCTCGCCTTTTAGGGTAGGGAGGGTGTTCGGAAAGGGAGGGCGAGGCTCCTGCCGAGCCGAAAATTTCGGTAATTCGGCAGATAGGCAGTTCGGGGGAATGAGGCTCACCGGGAGGTTCGCCCTCCCATTGGGCTCATTGGGCTCAATTTCCGAACACGCTCTCTTTTATGCACTTCCCCAGTCGCTAATCGCCAATCGCTGTCGTTCTAAAGTCCCGTCGCTCCTTTGCCGATTAGCCTTTTGAAGAGCGTCGGACAGCGACGATGTGGTCGGGCAATCGGCGCAAATGAGAAAGGAGCGATGGGAGATGGTTCAGGTGCTTTTTCGCCCTATCGTTGCGTTGATGCAACGGTTGAATTTCAAGCGGCGGATTGCGCTGATCGGTGCTGCCTTCACCGTGCCCTTGCTCTTCGTCGCTTACCAACTGAACGCCAAATTGCAAGCCGACATCACTTTCACCCATCAGGAACTCAAGGGCAACGAGTGCTTGAAACCGTTGCTGCCACTCATCCAACACCTGCAACAGCATCGGGGCGCATCAAGCGGTTACCTGTCGGGTGACCGTTCCTTCAAAGGGACGATGGAGCAAAAGCGGGCGGAAATCGCCGAGGACATCAAAGCCATAGACGCCGTGATGGAGCGCTACGGCGACGAGTTCAAGGTCAAGGGCACTTGGGAAGAAATCAAACGGGAGTGGCAAAACTTGCAAAGCCAAGTGGAGCGCTTCTCCCCCGACGAAAGTTTCCAACGCCATAGTGACTTGATCGCCAAAATCATAAGCCTTCGCCAAGACATCGGCGAAGCCTCCAACCTTATCCTTGACCCCGTCTTGGACTCCTACTACCTGATGCTTGCCGTCCTCTTGCAATACCCTGAGGCGATGGAGCAACTTGGTCAGTTGCTCGCACGAGGAACCAATGCTATCGATGACCGAAAGATAAACGAGACCGAACGGATGAAACTATCGGCGCATTACGACATGTCATCCGACAGGCTACGGCAAGTGCAGAAGCAATTGGAGCGGGCGATGAACTACAACCCTGCTTTGCGCAACCGCATTGAGCAAACTGTCCGCTCCGCCCATGAGAAAGTTCAAAGTTTCCTGACGATGGTGGACGAGCGGTTGCTGCGCAACCAGCAAGTCACGGTGACCCCGCAGGAATACTTTGCGGCGGCGACGGCAGCCATTGACAGTTTGTTTGACCTGACCAAAACGCTGTCGGGCGAGTTGGACAACTTGCTCAAAGACCGCATCCAAAAACTGCAACGGCAGCGAATGGTCACCGTCGGCGTCATCGTCGTGATGCTGGCGTTGGCGTTCGCGTGGTTCTTTGGCTTCTACTTCGCCACGACGCACGGGCTGCAAACGGTCACCGAACATGCCCATCACCTGAGCGAGCAAGTCTTCCCGCAATTGGTGACGGCGTTGGAGCGGTTGACGCAGGGCGATTTGACGCATCGGCTTAATGTCACCATCGCCGACATCCCTGCCGACAGCAACGCCCAGACGGAAGAGGGGCAACTCCTTGCGGCGGCGGCTCAGTTGGTCGGCAGCGCCCGTCGCATCGCCGACGCTTACAGCCTTTCGTCCCGCCAGTTGGCTCAACTGGTCAGCGAAGTGGGGATGGCAGTCAACCGCTTGAACGAAGTCAGCGCCCAGATGGCGACGGCGACACAACAAGTCGGCGCTGCCATCGCCCAAATTGCCAACTCCGTCCAACAAAGCGCTCAAGGGGCAACTGAGCAAGCCGCTACTATCGCCCGAACGCAATCGGCGTTTGAGCAACTTAACCGCGCCATTGAAAGCATCGCCAGCGGCGCCCAAGAGCAAGCCAAACTCGTCAGCGACCTTTCTCACGCTGCCGATCGCATCCAGCAAATCCTTCAAGGCTTCTCACGCACCGTCACGGAAGGCGTGGCGGCTGCCGTTGAGGCTTTCAACATTGCGTCTGCCAGCGTCCAGAAGTTGCGCCAGATGCTCGCCAGCATGAACGCCATCCGCAGTTCGGTGGAGACGGCGCAACAGCAAGTGGAAAGCATGAACCGATTGATGGCGGACATCGGGAAAATCGTCAACACCATCGCCGACATCGCCCAGCAGACGAATTTGCTGGCGCTGAACGCCGCCATTGAAGCGGCACGGGCAGGCGAACAGGGGCGGGGCTTTTCCGTCGTCGCCGACGAAGTGCGCAAACTCGCCGAACGCTCCGCTCAAGCGACGAAAGAAATCGCTGATTTGATCGCCACCATCCAGCAAGGGGCGGAAGAGAGCGTCAAAGCGATGGCGGCAACTTACCGACAAGTCGCTGAAAGCGCCGCAACCGTCAGCGAGGCGGAAAATGCACTGGGTGACATCATCGCCTCCGTCCAAAAAGTGCAGGCGCAAAGTGGCGAGTTAGAACGGGCACAAACGGATGTGTCAAAGGCGTTGGAGCAAGTGTTCGGCATCGTTCAGCGGCTCTCTGCCATTGCCGAGCAGAACGCCTCAGCGACTGAGGAACTGGCGGCGACGGCTTCTGAAACTGGACGGTCAACTCGTCTTGCTGCTCAATGCCGAACGGTTACTGGACACCGAAACGCTTGGAGGCTTCGCCAACGGGTAAGGGCAGTTGCCTGACAAGGTGATGCTCTGTGGAACTGACGGCGGAAGAGCGAACTTTGTTCATCGCCGAGGCGGAAGAGCACATCGCCAACTTGGAAAGCGGTTTGCTGCGGCTGGAGCAAGGCGGTGATGGGGCGGTCATCGCCGAACTGTTTCGCTCCGCCCACACCCTGAAGGGTTCGGCAGGGGCGGCGGGTTTGGCGGGCATGAGCCAACTCGCCCATGCGATGGAGAACTTGCTTGACCAAGTGCGAAACGGGACTAAAGCGGTGACGGCGGAGTTGATTGATGCGTTGCTAATGGGTGTGGATTTTTTGCGGGCGATGGTCGTTGCCTTGCGCCAAAACACCCCGCTCCCTGATGCAGCGCCGCTGATTCGTCAATTGACAGCATTGGCGCAACAAACGCCCAACGCACTCCAACGGGACGAATTAGCGGCGCCATCGCAGCGGGCGACGGAAGTCATCGTCACCTTGAACATCTTCATCAAGCCCGAATGTCCCATGCCTGCGGCGAGAGCCTTTCAAGCCTATCTGGCGATGAGCCGCTACGGGGAAGTCGTTTCGCTGGAGCCGCCTGTCAGCGAAATTCAGGCGGGGCGCGCCAAGTATCGCTTGGATGCTCAGGTGCGGTTTCCCGACGAAGCGGCGCTGGCGGAGTTGGAGCGGGAACTATCTCGGTTTGACGATGTGGTCGTGGAAATGCAACGGCAACGGGAAGGAAAACAGTTTCGGGAAATCATCGTCCCGCCATCGGCTGCCGAAACGCCGACAGCGGCGCCGACGGAGTTGCAAAGCGTTCGCGTGTCGGTGGAGCAAATGGATGCGTTGCTGAACTTGGTCGGCGAGTTGGTCATTGAGCGGGCGCGGTTGGAGCGGGGCGTCCGACGGGTCACGGAATTTCACGGCAACGGCATCGCCGAAGAGTTGCAAGGTGTCACCGAGCGCATCAGCCGCATCGTCGGTCAATTGCAGGAAGCGTTGACGCGAACTCGCATGGTGCCTTTGAGCGTCGTCTTCGGTCGCTTCCCCCGCTTGGTGCGGGAGTTGGCGCGCAGCATGGGCAAACGAGTGCAACTGCGCATTGAGGGCGAAGACACCGAAATTGACCGAGCGTTGGTGGAGAAACTCAACGAGTGCCTTGTCCATCTCGTCCGCAACGCTTTGGATCACGGCATTGAACCGCCCGACGAACGCATCGCATCGGGCAAACCGCCAGAGGGCGTGGTGGAACTGATGGCGTCGCAATCGGAAGGGAGCGTCATCGTCGTCGTTCGCGATGACGGGCGGGGCATTGATCCCGACAAGGTGCGCCGCAAAGCCGTTGAGCGGGGATGGCTGAGCGAAGAGCAAGCGGCGGCGCTGAGCGATGATGACGCCCTGCGGCTCATTTTTCGCCCCGGCTTCAGCACGAAGGAGCAAGTCAGCGAGGTGTCGGGACGGGGCGTCGGGATGGATGTCGTCAAAAACGCCCTTGAGCAAATCGGCGGGACGGTGGACATCCAGTCAATGGTCGGTGGAGGCACGACGGTGACACTGCGGTTGCCCTTGACTTTGGCGATCATCCCTGCCTTGCTGGTGCGGGTGGCGGGGCGCTTGTTTGCCTTGCCGATGCATAGCGTCGCGGAAGTGTTGGACTTGCGGCGGGAAACGGTGCAAGTCATCGGACAAGGCGAACGGGTGCTGATGCTGCGGGGCGAACCTTTGCCCCTTTGGTCGCTGGCGCATCTCTTGGGGGCGACAAACGGACAGAAGGAAACGACAGCGGTCATCGTCCGCCAACGAGACCGAGGGGTGGCGGTCAGCGTGGAAGGCGTGGAGGGCAAGGACGAAATCGTCATCAAACCGCTGGGTTTTCCCTTGCACACCTTGCGCACCTTTTTGGGGGCGACGATTTTGGGTGACGGAAGTGTGGCGTTGATCGTGGACTTAAACGGCGTCCTTGCGAGGAGATGAAAGGCAATGGTGACGGTGGAAGTCTTGCAGGAAGCCTTGTCGGCAGCCCAGCAAGAATGCGAGGTTGCCTTGTCGCAGTTCCTCGCCACTGAAGTGGCATTTGAACTGAAAGAGTGGGCGCAACGGCAGGCGGATGAACTGCTCAGCGCCCTTTACAGTTTCGCCGAACCTTCGCAAGTGCGCGCCATCGTCGTCGGCGTCTATGGGCACCCAACTGCGTCGTCGTGGGGGGCGCGAACATGTTCCAAGTCGCCATCCCTTCGCCCCAACAGGATGCCCTTAACATCGGGGCGATGAATGTCCAAGCCGTGCTGGAGTTATTGCGACCCGCCACCAACATCGTCGCCCAGTTCGTCGGGGGTGGTCACGGTTGGGTCGTTCGCTTCCGCGTCGCCGATGGCGTCGTGACCTTGCGGAGCGGGAATGGCAAGGCGCATCAAATCGCCCTTTGAATTCGCCGAACTACAAGGGTTGCGATGGAGGGTAACGAGATGGCGAAGGTGCTCATCGCCGATGATGCCGCCTTCATCCGCATGAAGTTGCGCAAGGTGCTGGAGGAGTTGGGCTTGGAGGTCATAGAGGCAGCCAACGGCGCTGAAGCCGTTCAGCAATTTAACGCCCATCGTCCCGATTTGGTGCTGATGGACATCACCATGCCCGAAATGGACGGCTTGGCGGCGCTGAAAGCCATCGTGGCGCAGGACGCTTCAGCACAGGTCGTCATGGTCAGCGCGTTGGGGCAAGAGAGCGTCGTTATGCAGGCGCTGCAAGCGGGGGCGAAAGATTTCGTCGTCAAGCCCTTCCAACCCGACCAAATCAAGCAGGTTGTCCAGCGTTGGCTGCAAGGCAACGACCGTTAGTAGCGACTGGCAAAGGGCAAATGGCGAGAGGGAAACGACCAATCGTTACCCGTTGCCGTTAACCAATCGCCAGTCGCTAATCACCAGTCGCTGCTGTCAGGAGGCGAAGAGCGGTGATGGAACGCTGGTGCAAAGTCGTCGTCGTGGACGATTCCGCCTTCATGCGGATGGTCCTTGCACGGATGCTCAACGAGGACGCCGAAATTGAGGTCATCGGGACAGCAAGCAACGGTTTGGAAGCGTTGGAAGTTGTGAAGACCCTGCGCCCATCCGTCGTGACGCTGGATGTGGAAATGCCCGTCATGGACGGATTGACGACATTGGAGCGGTTGATGCAAGAGTGCCCGACGCCTGTCGTGATGGTCAGTGCCTTGACGAAAGAGGGCGCTGAAGTGACCCTGCGGGCGTTGCAGTTGGGGGCGGTGGATTTCATCGCTAAGCCGTCAGGTTCCATCTCGCTGGACGCCCACAAAATCCGTGACGAATTGGTGGCGAAAGTCAAGGCGGCAGCGCGGGCGAAGTTGCGAGTGCTTTTGACACCGCCCCGTCGGATTGTGCCGACCGTTTCTGCCGTGCCCAGCGAGTGGGCGGTCGTCGTCCTTGCGGCGTCTACGGGCGGACCTGCGACGGTTCGCTATGTCCTGTCGCAATTGCCACCCGATTTGCCCGCTGCCATCTTGCTGGTGCAACACATGCCCGTCGGCTTCACGAAATTTTTCGCCGATAACCTGAACCAAGTTTCCGCCTTGCCTGTCAAAGAAGCGCAGGATGGCGAAACCGTTCAACCGCAGCGGGTTTACTTGGCGCCGTCGGGTTTCCATTTGCTGGTGGAGCGGGGCGGTCGGTTGCGGTTGGACCAATCGCCGCCGTTACACGGCGTCCGTCCTGCCGCTGACAAAACTTTGGACAGCGCCGCACATGCTTTTAGGGAACGATGCGTCGGCTGCGTGATGACAGGGATGGGAAGCGACGGGGCGGTCGGGTTGCTGACCGTTCGGGAGCGGGGTGGGCGGACTTTGGTGCAAGCGCCCGAAACCTGCACCATTCCGAGCATGCCCGAATCGGCGCTGAAATTGGGTGCTGCGCAAGAGAGCGTCCCGTTAGAGCGGTTGCCCCAACGCTTGACGCAAGTCGCCCGCGAAGTCGTCGGAGCGATGAATTTGGTGAGAGCACGAAGCGGGTGAGAGCGTTGACGGATTGGCAAATCGCCCAACTCAGCCGATGGCTCGGTTTGGATTTGACGGCTTATCACCCGCCGCAATTGCAGCGGTTGTTGACGGGTTTTCTGCAGCGGCAAGGTTTAGCGGACATGGATGCGTTGTTGGCAGCCTTGCGGCGGGATGCCCGCTTGCGCCAAGCGCTGCTGGACAGTTTGGGCATCAATGTCACCCAGTTTTTCCGTGACCCGACGATGTGGGTGAGTTTGGAGCGGGAAGTTTTGCCCGACTTACTGAAACGGTTCAAACGGTTGCAAGTTTGGAGTGCGGGTTGCTCCGTCGGCAAAGAGCCATACTCGCTGGCAGCATTGCTCCATCGCCTTGATCCCAAAGGCAATCACGCCATCTTGGCGACGGACATAGACGAGGCGGCGCTGCGGCAGGCGCAACGGGCGGAGTATCCCGCCAGCGACTTGCAGGAAATCCCGCCGACTTATCGGACGCTGTTCGTCGTGCGCGATGGTCGGTTAATCGTGCCCGAAGCGTTGCGGAAGATGGTGCGGTTTGAACGGCTGAACTTGCTCAGCGACCCTTACCCGACGGGCGTTCACCTTTTGGTCTGTCGCAACTTGCTGATTTACTTCCGCTCGGAAGTCAAGCCGAAAATCTTTCACGGCTTTGCGCGGGCGTTGGTGGACGGCGGAGTTTTGTTTTTGGGGGCATCGGAAGTTTTGCTCTCGCCGTCGGCGTATGGCTTTATGCCTTTGCAATTCGGTTTTTATCGGCGAGTCGGTGAGAGGTGATGGGGTTGCAGACGGAGCGGGAAGCCCACCCTTTGTCCGCTGAGGACATCAGCCACATTGCGGCGTGGTATGCCGAAGTCGCCAATCCCGTCCTGCGCGCCGCCGCCGAAACGCTGGAGGGGTTGATGGAACTGCGGGCGACGCGAGGCACGCCATCGCTCATCCGCTCCGCCTACACCGAAGAGGACATCACCATCGCCATCAGCGTGGATGGGGCGCTGAAGGGTTTGGTGCTTTTGGGGCTGAGTTACCGAACGGCGTTTCGGCTGCTGCAACAGATGCTGGGCGAAGAGTTGGACAGCAATTTGCCCATCAGCGATTTTTTGCAGGAGAGCGAGTTAGCCCGCAGCGCATTGCAGGAAATCGCCAACACTTTGGCGGGTCGGGCGGCGATGCACTTGGAAGCGGCGGGCAAGGTTTGCATGATTTCGCCACCCGAATTGACGATGCGGCGGGGCATTTTGCTTTCGCAGCGCGATTTTCAGCGGCTGGTCATCCCGCTGCACACCGACGCAGGGTCGCTGCGGTTGGAAATTGCGTTGACGCCAAGCGACGAAATGCCGAGGGGCAATGCGGCGTCGTTTTTCGTCGCCCAACGCATCGTCCAACCCCGCCAATCCATCGTCCGCTACGACTTCGCCAACCCTGACCGATTGGGGCGCGGCGTTTACGCTTTGCTGCAGCAAGTCCATGACCGTTTCCCGACGACGCTCAACCAGTTGCTGCTGATGCGGGTTCGGATGAGCGTTCACCTTTCGCCCTTGCGGTTGGAAAAAGATTCGTGCGCCCATTTTTTGCGGCGCGACTACGGTTGGAGCGTGGCGGCAGCCTTTCAGGTCATCGGGCGGGGTGTTTGGCTGCTGACGCTGAGCCGCTCCATCGCTTTGCGGTTGATGGACCGTTGGCTGGGTGGACCTGGGCAAAGTGTTGAGCGCCCTTCCGAAGGGTGGACGCCCTTAGAGCAAGCCATCTTGCGAGGGTTGCTGACAACCTTCGCCGAGGCTTACGCAGCGGCTTGGGCACAAATTGGAGAGCGGATGGAGTTGCGCTTGACGCAGTTGTTTGTGGGCGACTGGACGGAGCAAGCCGCAACCCTTTTCAGCGAAAGCGGTGGGGCGTTGCTGCTTTCCCATCGGTTGCAAGTCGGCGACGAAACGGGTGTGGTGCAATGGCTGTTGCCTGCCGAAACGCTGTTGGGCTTTTCCGAACGGCAACGACGGACAGGGACGATGCCATCCGCCACGCCCCTTTCCCACCATGTCGCCATCTCGTTGCGGTGCGGTTGGCGAGGCGAACCGATCCCGCTGCGCCGTTTGCCGAAGTTGCAAGTCGGCGACATCTTGCCCTTGCAAATGCCGCTGCTGATCTGGCACGGTGACCGTCCCATCGCCATCGGCAAACCTTTCCGCAGGGGCAACCGCATCGTCGTGCGGGTGACGGCGCGCAAACAGCGGGGCAAAAGTGAGGGCACGCAGCCTTGCTGAAGAGTATCATCGGCGATAGCGCAGGACGAAGCGGACGAAGGGGCTGAGGGGACGCAAGGTGATCGGTTGCGAAAGTTCGGGTTCTAAAATCGCTCGCGGCAAATGTTCCAGCAAATCACCCGCCACCAACGCCGTCTCGCCTTTCTCCCAACTGGCGATGTCGCCCGCCAAGCCATGAAGGAAAACGGCAGCAGCGACCGCTTCCGTTGGCGTCACCGCAAGGGAGCGACATAGCGTTTGCGCCAGCAAAGACGCCACCATCCCTGTCAAGACATCCCCCGTCCCGCCTGTCGCCATCCCCGCGTTGCCCGTCGGGTTGACAAAAAGTGCACCGTCGGGAGCGGCGACAATCGTCCGAGCGCCTTTGAGGACGACGATGGCGTTGAAAGTTTCGGCAGCATGCAAAGCGATCCCGACCCGATCCCGCTGCACTTCCTCGGTCGTCGTTTTCAACAACGC
>Ga0079995_1038237_pt1 | contig 11915 bp, 8 predicted proteins | sample FaiFalFF_MnMetaG_2_FD_69198 | JGI IMG/M metagenome (GOLD analysis project Ga0079995, IMG submission 69198) | Freshwater microbial communities from Yellowstone National Park, Wyoming, USA - Fairy Falls C (FF_Mn_C) (SPADES assembly) (version 4) | ecosystem: Environmental > Aquatic > Freshwater >... | reverse complement strand
AGACCCGACGCTGGAACGTGTACCCGTTCAGACAGCCCCGGGGATTCCAGTGGGCCGTCGCCCGATTCCCGTAGAGGTCCGAAATCCGATGGAGGTCATAATTCTGCTCACTCCGCAGGACAATGCCGTTGCGGACGAAGGCCCGGAGACGACATTCGTGCGTGCAGTTCGGCGAACAGACCCACGTGAACGACCGGTCATACCGGTACTGGTCCCGATAGACGGCCTCCCAGTCCCGATTCGGATAGGCCGCCAGGGGATTGCCGACCTCGACGACGGGCTGGAGGAGGCGCAAGCCCCGCAGGGCGTCATCCAGGAGGAGAACGGCGGCACCGGCGGCCGCCGTCTGCATGAACTCCCGGCGCGTGACCTTCATGTCGGACCTCCACGGTCAGGAGGACTCCGCCGACGGCGTCCCCCGAGGGAGTTTGTGAGGGTTTTTGCAAACTACGTGCCAATCAAGGGCCGGCCCGGGTACCAGGTAACCGGGGTCTGAGCCATCTCTATCCTGCATACCCCGTGGGCGGGTTTTTCGAAGACAGCTACCTGATCCCGGGTTCCAGGTTCCGGGTACCTGGCACCTGGGACCCGGGACCCGGTAGCGGATCAACGCCGAGGGCCGAACACCGAGCACCGGGGACCGAGCTAAACGCGCACACCGGGTCTGCATCCTGTATCCTGCGCAGTCGGGTCTCGCCCCGGGTGCCCAACATGGCAATAGGGCAATAGGGCAGTAGGGCAGTAAGGCAATAGGGCAATACGGCATGATCCGAGTCGCATTATCTACTTGCTGTCTCCTTCCCTTCTTCCTTCTCCCCCCTTATTCCGTCACCCATACAACCCCGCACTCACGGCGTTCGCCCCGCTACCCGTCACCCATCACTCGTTACTCGTCACTTTGTGACTCCGTCACTTCATCACTCCGTCACTTTTGAGGACCGAGCCCGGGGACCGTGTACCCGGCACCTGGCACCCGATACCCGGGACCTGGTCAAACCCCATGGATGCGCCTTTGCGACCCCTTTTGGGGGTTTTGTATCAAAAATGAAACCGTCCCTTTGGGACCTTGGAGTCCGGGGCGATGAGGGGCCGCATCCCCGGCCACGGGGTTTATTCCCATTTTTGAGACTCGCTAACCCGTCTATTTCCCAAGTTTGGGACAGGAGGGAATAAACGAAGGGGGGAGGAGGCCGTCTCGACGGACACTTTGCCTATCCCGTTCCGCGACTCATCATGCTTTGTTAAGATTTGAGATGCAGACCTGATGTGCGCGTTTTCCAGTGGCCAGGCTCGGTCTTCGGTGATCGGTGTTCGGTCCTCGGCGTCGGACCGGCTCCGGTGCCGGGTACCAGGTCCCAGGTGCCAGGTACCCGATACCGGGTACCCGGTACCTGGCACTTGTCTTTGAAAAACTCGCCCATGGGGTATGCAGATATAGGATGCAGGCTGAGATTCTGTCCTCTCCCTCAGCCCTATCCTGCATCATGCATCCTGTATCCTGCATCCATTTCTTAACAGAGCAGTAGTTGTCAACCCCCGTCTGAGAAGGCCGGCGCTTCGACCGGGGCGCTGAGGCTTGGCCGGGTCTCGCCGAGCACCTCCCGGACTTCCCAGACGGTCAGGACGGGGAAGAGCCGTGCGAAGAGGAGGATGAGGGCGAGGAAGCCGGCCAGCCAGCCGTGATAGAGGCCTCGACCCAGGAGGGCCGATATGTCCCGACTCCCCAGGGGAGATAGGGATAGGCCCCGCTGGGGACGATGATCGTGTACCGCTCGAGCCACATTCCGACGTCGATGGCGACGCTGACGACGACCAGATTTCGGATTGTCCGCCAGCGGGGAACGGCCAGGACGACGAAGGGGATGACAAAGCAACAGGCGACCATCGTCCAGAAGAGGGGCGCATAGGGACCCCAGAACTTGGCTTCGAGGATGCGGAGTTCGGCCGTCTCCCCGCCGTAGAAGACGAACAGGTGCTCGATGATCATGGCGTACAGCCAGAAACAGCAGAGGGCCAGGAGGAACTTGGCGCAGGACTGGAAGTGGGCCTCGGTCATGAGGGCCTCGAGCCGGTAGAGGCGGCGGAATAGGGCGGCCAGGATGATGACCGTGGCGACGCCCGAATAGATGGCCCCAAGGACGAAGAAGGGGCTGAGGATCGTCGTGTGCCATCCCGGCTTGAGGGTCATGCCGAAGACGAAGGATACGTTGGTGTGCACGGACACGACGAGGGCGAACAGGAAAATAGACATCCCGGTCAGGAGGCGGTCCAGGGTCCGCCACTGGGCCGGCGTGCCCTGCCATCCCAGGGCCAGGGCCCGATAGAGCCTTTTCCGCCAGGGGGACGCCTCCGGCAGGCGGTCCCGGCAGAGGGCGATGTCGGGGACCAGGGCGAGGTAGAAGTAAAGGCAGGATGTGATGAGGTAGGTGCTGATGCAGACGACGTCCCATAGGATGGCCGACGTGAAGTGGGGGTAGCGGACGACGTGGAGGAGGCGGTCGGGTCGACCCAGGTCGACGATGACGCTGAGGGCGCCGAAGGGGAGGCTGAAGACGGTGACGGCCTCGGCCAAGCGGGTGAAGGGTCGTCGCCAGGGGGTGTCGGTGATGCGGAGAATGGAGGAAATCAGGGTCCCCGCATGGGAAATTCCTATAAAAAATACAAAATTGATGATGTATACCCCCCAGAAGACGGGGGCGTTCAGACCCGTGACCCCCAGACCCGTCTGGACCTGCCGGCTCCAGGCGTAGAGGCTCCACCCTACGACTGCCCCGAGCCCCCCGACCGTCAAGCCGTAGGCCCGGCCCGCCGGTCGCCTTAGGGGGTCCAGGACCCGTGTCTCAACGTCCGATTTCAGGACTTCCGCCATCCCGCACCTCCGGGACCGGCGGGCGACCCCGGGATTTCAGGCCTCGGGGGCCGCCGCCAGGAAATAGACCTTGGGTTGCGTACCCAGCTCCTCCAGGAGGCGGAAGGCCCGAGGACTTCGGGCCAGGCGGGCAACGTCGCTCTCGGGGTCGTCAAGGTCACCGAAGGTCAAAGCGTCTTGGGGGCAAGCCTCGACGCAGGCAGGACGGTAGTCTTCGGGACGGAGGGGCCGACCCTCGGCCCGGGCCCGGTCCTTGGCTTGCTGGAGGCGGTGGTGACAGAACGTACATTTCTCCGTGACGCCCTTGTCCCGCAAACTCACGTCGGGGTTGGTCGCCTCGGCCATCGCCGCTGGCCATCGAGGCTGAAACCAGTTGAACCACTTGAGGGTGAAGGGACAAGCGTTGACGCAATACCGGCACCCAATGCACCACCAGTAGACCTGGGCGACGATGCCCTGGGGGTTCTTGTAGGTGGCCGCCACGGGACACACGTAAGTACAGGGCGGCCGTTCGCATTGGAAGCACATCATCGGGATGACCTCCGCCCGTACGTGAGGGTACTCGCCCTCCATCCGGGGAAGCATCTGAAGCCATCGGATGAGCCGGCCCATCCCGGCCTCCTGGGGGGACCCCAGGGGGGCATTGTTCTCGGCCGCGCAGGCGACCCCGCAGGCCTGGCACCCCGAACATTTCTCCAAGTCGATGACCATGGCCCATCGGACCACGACAGGCACCTCCAGACTTTGCCAGCCCCGCTACGGCCCTACGACCCCGCAGGCCGGACCCGGACTCTCTGGAATTCCCACCGGAGTCGTCCAAGCTCATCGGGTACCGGTTCGATCAGGTCCCCGACGTCCCCTTCCCCGGGGACGGCGAAGGTGCCGACCCGATGTCCCACGCCCAGGGGGAGCGTGACGGCGTCGGGCGGCGTCGTCGGCGCGACGTGGACGCGAGCCCGGATGCGGGCCACCCCGTTGGAGACCTCGGCCTCGTCGCCCTCCTTGAGGCCCAGGACCCGGGCCGTCTCGGGGTGGACCTCGACCCATATCTGCCAGGGTTTTCGGACGTGGGGGCCGTACAGTGAGTACAGGTACGGATGAGGCCAGACCCATGGGTTCGGCAGACCGGCCGGCAAGTCCCATAGGAGGACGAGGCCCTCGCCCCGAAAGGCGGGCGGCGTCCACGGTCCCTCAGTCGGCCACCGGTACGTCACCGTGTCGGGCGGCCGGTGAACCCGAAGGTCGTCGACGGCCTTCTCGACGGAGTCCCAAGGAAACGCCTTGGCCGGAAGGCCCAGGGCGTCCAGGAGGTCTCCCAGAAGGCGGGCCGGCTGGGGAAAGGAGACGGAGCGGACTGGGCGGACCGGCCAGGGCCGGAGGCTCTGGCCATCCCATCGGACTTGGACGTCCTCCGCCTCGCCCGGCAGGGGTAGGGGGACGACCCAATCGGCCTTACGGGCCGTCTCCGTCCAAAAGGTCGAGAAGGCGATGACCGTCTCGGCATCGGCCAGGGCTTTTTGCCATCGCCGGGGCGCAGGGCTTTCAAAGAGAGGATTCACGGAGAAGAAGACCAGGACGTCCACGTCCTTTCCGACCCGGTCCGGAAGCTCGTCGGCTGGCTCTTCTTCCCCACTCCGAGCCAACGGGAGCTCGACCCAGACGTCCGGTGCCAAGGGCCGGCCGGGGCCGACCTGGTCCAGGAGGACGTTCAGCCACAGGACGACCCATTGGTCCACCAGTCGTCCGCGCGGGGCAAGGGTCAAGGCGCCGCGGTCGCTTAGGTGTCCTACGACGGTGTCAATGACGGCGGGATGGACCCGCAGGACCCGGACGAGTTCGTCCGTCGGGACGGCCTCGATCCCCCCGCCGACGGGCTCCCGGCCCTGGAGGAGCCGTCCGATGAGGAGTCCGACGGCAGGCTCCATCCCGGGGGCGCAGGGAATCCATCGGTGGGCATGCATGGCCGTCAGACTCAGACGGGGACCCACATGGACCAGGGCGCCGGGCACGGGCCGCAGTCGTCGGAAGGCCCGCTGAGCCGCTCCAAAGTCCTCCCAGGCCTGGAGCCAATCGGCCCCCAGCGATAGGATGCCCGGGGCCTCGTCGAGGTGCCACCGCCAGGCCGGCCACTGCGTCGCCCGGACCAGAGCGTCCTCCGGCGGCTCGACGAGGGGGCGACAGACGGAAAAGACGGGGCATCCCAGGGTATGCGCCAGGGCCCGCCAGAGCGTGAACACCATGGAGGACGTGCGGCTCGGGAAGACCCATGCCGTCCGGTGGGGCCGTTCGCGCAGGTACCGGGCCAGGGTTTGAATGAGGTCTCGGGCCGCGACCGGGTACCCCGCCATCCCGTCGTCCCGCCGGTTAGGCCGGGTCTGGACTGAGGAGACTCGATCGGGGTGATGGAACATATGGGGAAGTACGTAGGCCCAGGAGCATGGCCGGTCCGGGTCAGGCCGGACCCCGACGACCCGACCGTCGACTTGACGGAACTGAAAATGGCACAGGGCGAGGCATCCATCGCACAGACCCTCAATCCACGCTTGGGACGTATAGGGACGCCCCTCCCGGGGTTCGACGGCGTCCAGGGCCGGGAAGACCCGCAAGCCCCGCACGATGGAGGCTCCGACGATGACGCCTACGCCGTACTGAAGAAACTGCCGTCGGGTCCAGCCCATAGCCGACCCCGTTTACCGATGACAGCTCAGACAGTCTGTCGAGGCTCCGAGGACTCGATGGCAGGCCACGCAACGGTTCATGCCCGTCATCCCCCGGGGGAAGCTGGGTTCGGATGTCGGGACCGCCTCGTGGCACCGCTCGCACGAGAGGTTCCCCACCGTCGTATGGCGCCGGTGGGAAAAGAACACGTGACTGGCCAGGCGGGTGGCGGGCTCCCAGGAGACCGGCGGGGCTTCGACGGAACGGTGGCAGAGCCGGCAGAGCTCGGGCGTCGGGAGACCGGCCCGAGTCTCGACATAGGCCGAAAAGTGGCAGGCTCCACAGGCCATCCCGAGGTCGGTATGTCGGCGGTGGGAGAAGGCGATATACGATACCTCCGCAGGCACGGCCCCCGTCGGTCGGCTGGTCGGAGTGCCGGGCGGAGCCTGCAGATTCCCCCTCCAGACGATGCCGGCGACGATTCCCCCGAGAACCCACGACAGCGTCTTGAGCTTCAGGAGCCTCATAGCGACCGACTCAAGAGAAAGGCCAGGATGTCGTCCACGTCTTCCGGCGACAGCCGGGACTTCCAGGCCGGCATGGGGATCGGCTCCGGACCTTGGGGGTCCCGGCGACCGGCGGGATTTCCATTCCAGATCAGGCTTCGGAGGCTCTCATACTGGGCCCGGATGACCGGCCATCGGGGCAAGCCGGACCGGGGGAGCGTATCCAACAAGTCGTGACGGGCTAACCCCTCGATGACCCTCTGGATGTCGGCCTTTTCGAAGAGAAGAAGCCGCTCGGCCAGCCGGTCCAGGGCCGGGATCGTATCCCGCACGTAGTTGGGATTGCGGACGCCGCCCGTACCGTCGACCCCATGGCAGACGGCACAGCCCACCGTATGGAACAGCCGCCGCCCCCGCTCCACATTCGAAAACCTGGAAGGTGCCGCCGGAAGGCCTAAAGGCCGTTCCGGCGCGCCGGCCGTCGCCGCCGGTCCGGGTCGGGCCCAGGCCGGGAGTTCGACGGAGACCCACACCGGGAGCGGCTTCTCCCGGATGAAACGGGCCGGCGTCCAGACGAGGGCCTGCCGGATCAGCAGGCCGTACCATGCTCCCAGTAAGAAGACGACGCTCCCAAAGACCCGCCACAGGTTGCGGACCCCAACGTCGCTCTGGGAACGGCCGAGACCTTCGTCACTACGCCGCATGCTTCCCCCTCACGGACCGGAGGGCTCCAGGGTCACCGAAACCTCCTGACCGGCCCGGACCTCGACGGTGTAGCGCCTCTCGGCCTCTTGCGGTTTCAACCGCTCGTTCCAGACCTTCAGGTGCCATGTCCCGGCCGGGACGCCCTCGATCCGGAACCGCCCCTCCTTGTCGACTTTGGCAAAGAAGGCATTTTTCAGCACGACGACGAAGGCCAGCATCTCCGGATGGGGCCGACATAGCTGGGTGTAGACGCCCGGCTTTTTGAACGTGTAGGCAACCCTCGTCCCTGGACCCATCATTCCCAGGTCATAGCCCCCCTCGGGCGAATAGATGTTGTGGTCGAAGGGATCGCTGTTGAGGAACTCGACCTTCGTCCCGACGACGACCGGCAAGACACGCGGGATGAACGTCTTGCCTTTCTGGTCCATGACGGCCGTGGGCGGCGCCGTCGGCTTCCCGCCGGGGACGTCGTCGTCGATGTAGACGATCGTCTCGAACTGGGCGACCGAGGGGTGACGCACGACACCGGTGACGACGCCCGCACCGGAGGCCGCCGGAGGGCTCGTCGGCGTATTGGCCGCCTCCGGACAGCGGTTCACGGAGCGGACCCAGGCGAGGATCTTCCAGATTTGGTCGTCAAACGTTCGGAGCATCGTCTGTCTGGGAAGTTCGCCCTTAATGAGCCGGAAGAGGGTCTCATCGTCGCCACCGAAGGTCCAGGTGCAGTCGGTCAGGGAGGGACACATCCCGCCCCCGCCGCCGGAGCCGTGGCAACCCGCACAGCCGACCCTCAAGTACAGGCCATGTCCTTCGGAAGCGGCCTCCGGATCGCCTGCATAGGGGTTTTGGGCTGGGGTCCACCGGAGCGGGGCTCCGACGAGGACCACACCGACGACGACCGTCCAGGCCCATCGCCGACGACGGGCCGACGGGGAGGCGAACGGATCAGACCGCATGGTCCACCCCCATGAGGCCCTTAGGTTAAAAGGCGGTGTCGACGAGAAAGGTGATTCGGTTGCTCTTTGCGACGCCGTTCGGGACGCTCAGGTTCGTCCAGAACTCGACGGCGAATTTCACGTTTTCCCAGGGGAAGACCGTGAGGTTCAGGAGGCCATCCGTATATTTCATGCCTTCCATCGAGTAGTTTTCGATACGGACGATGGGGGCTACGAGAGGTCGCCGGCCCTGCTGGAAGAAGAGGTAGTAGGCCTGAGCGTACAGGACATGGTCTTTCTGACGGGGGCCGCCGGGACCCATCTCGTCAGAGGCCCGGAGGTAGGCGCCCATGAGGCTCCAGCGATAGAACTGGACTTGAAAGTCCACGCCCAGGCGGCGGTACTTCTGGGTCTCTTCTTCCCCGACGGCCTTTCGACCCTCCAGGACCAGACCCCCGACGGTCACGTTGCGGGTCACGTCCACGGCCAGCCGGGCCGTCCAGTCCTTCTTGTCTTCCCCTTCCAGGTCTCCGACGCCCGTGCTCACGCCGGCCAGGTAGAAGAGCCGTCGGGCGACCCGCCCGTAGACCGAGATGAAGGGCGTGGACTCTCCCAGAGGCTGGTCGGCCACAAACCCGTGGTGGACGACCATGGGGTGGGCGCGCGTGAATTGAGCGTGGTTGAGGGGCTGGTAGGGGTCGGCCGTCAGGACGGCCCCATAGCCGGCCACGACGTTCACCTCCGGACGCAGATGGAGTCCGACTTTCCCCATCTCGCCGGCCGGCTCCCATCCTTCTTCATCTTCTGCCTCAAATTCCACGAAGGCCGAGACCTTTTCCAAGACGTTGCCGGCGATGAAGACCTCTGCCTCATGGAAGGGTCGGAGTCTGAGTTCGCCTTCCTTTTTCTTGTCGGCCAAGAATCCGACCACGCGCACGGCCAGGGGGTTTCCCTTGAACAGGCTCATCCCCAGGCTTTTCACGTGTTCCTGGTCGGACAGCGCCTGGTCCGGACTCAGGCGGTATCCATATTCTTTGAATCTTCGGCCGAATTCGTTCAGCATCGGCCAGACTGTATGACAGCCACTGCATGGGAGGTTGTACTTCTTGGCGAATGCCGGGACGGCCCGAGTGACCGTGGGGGTCCCCACCAGGAAGAGGGCAGTCCCCAGGACGGTGATAGCGACCTTGCGGATCATGGTCGACCTCCGTCGGAGTTTGGTGTCGTCTGGGACGGGAACACAAGTTCCGTGCCGCTGGACGAATTTCCGCTATTCAGGCCCATTTCGGCCGAGGTTCCCCAGGGGTCCTGTCGCCGGCCGGGAGACGGCCCGGGCGGACAACCCCCGTCGTTCCGCATGGAGGCCGACTCTCGGGTGTCGCCCACCGGGCGACAGAAGGGGACGGCCGGACGACGCGACGGTCCGGCGTCCTGGACCGGTGGGGGGAGCCCTTAAGGATGCCCCTTGCTGTCTGAGCGTTCGCCGCTGGGTGGCGGGGGATCGCCCTCAGCCACTGGACCCTTACCGTCGTGCCGCTGTTTCCGGTCGGGGGACGGCTCGGCCGCCCGGTCCCCTCCATTTGGCACGCTTTTTGAAACTCTACCGGTGTCCGATTGGAAGTTGCCGGGGCCTCTGCCCGGTCACCCGAGAGGTCGGGGTGCGCAGGGGCGACCGCACACTGCTGGAAGGGAACGGGGCGGAGCCGTGAGCCTTCTGGACGTCCAGAAGTTGTTCATCGTTCACATGTTCCAGTTTGTATGGGCCGGGATGTTGTGGACGGCCCTGGCCGGTTCGTGGTTCCGCCAGAAGGACCGGACGCTTTGGGGCCTATGGGCCGTCGTCAGCCTGCTGGCCCTGAGTACCCTGGGGCTGGTCGGCCTCTATGCTAATGCCACGGTGCGAGCGCAGACGGTCCTTCCGGCCCTATGGGTCGGGGCCTTTCAGGTCCTCCGTCTCCTGGCCGCTGGCCTATTCCTGGCCCTGGAGGGGCGCCGCCGGGGATGGTGGCCGTGGGTCGGGGCGGCCTCGGTCGGTCTTAGCGTGGCGCTGGACCTGGCCTTTCGGTTTACGGCCTTCCCTCTCCCGACGGCCGACGTGGGGACGTGGCTCCTGGTGAGTGCCTTGGTCTTCTGGGGCGTCCTGGCCGGACTGACGCTCTACCTGGACCGGGTGATGGAGGTCTTTCTCGTCCGGTTCTTCCTTCGGCTAAACGTCGTCTTCATCGTACTGGCCACCGGGATGATGTTGCTGATCGCCGAGCTCCAGTGGCGACAGTTCCTGCGAACGGTCTCTGAAAGGAGCCGGAGCCCGGCTGAGCTCATCCGGGGCTATGTGCTCCATCATCTCTACCGGGGGCTGACGCCGGAGGCGGTCCTGACCCATCCGGATGTCGTTCGGTCGGCCGTCATCGCCTTCGGGGAGGTCTTGGAACTTCGGGATATCCGGCTTGCCCTGGGGGACGCCCGGGTTGCCTTCGTATGGAGGCCGGACGGGAGCATCGACTCGCGGCTGGAGTCGTCGGACGGTCCCCGTTCGACGAGGCAGGTCCGGGCCTCGCCGTCGGTCGGCTTAGAGGGTCGGTGGGTTCGGCTGGTGTGGCCCGTCGAGGGCGCTTCAGTCGTGGGGTCTCTCGAGTTTGTCCAGCTTCCCTGGGGCTTCATCCAGACGATCAGCCGGAACCTGTTCGTCGTCTTTGGCCTCTTTACCCTGGGGGTCGTCGCCGCCGGCCTGCTCGTAGGGGTCGTCCTTTTGCAGATGGAGCGACTCATCGACCGACAGCGGCGGGACCTCCTGGCCGCGCAGGAACAGCTCGTTTGGGCGGCCCGTCTGGCCTTTTTGGGGGAGCTGGCCAGCGGGATTGCCCACGAGATCAACACGCCGGCCGGAGTCATCGCCACACGGTCCGAATTTATCCGGATGCGTCTGGAGACGTGCTTTCGGACCCGCCGGCAAATCCCGCCCCTGTGCGCCGAGTGTTTTCAGGATTTGGACGCCATCCAGCGGCAGGCCCTCCGAATCGGCCAGTTCGTGCAGAATCTCCTGGACCTGGCCCGGCCTCAGCCCATGCAGGTCCAGACCGTGGACTTGGTCCGGGTCGTCCAGCAGGCCCTGGAGCTCCTGCGGGACCCGGCGGGTGCGCATGGTGTCTGCATGAGGTATGAGGGGCCTACGGCGTGCTGGGTCGAGGGAGACCCGGCTCGGTTAGAGCAAGCCGTGACCAACATCGTCAAGAACGCTATCGAGGCGATGCCCTCGGGGGGCGAGGTCCGGGTGGTCCTGCAGGACCGGGGCGACGACGTCCGACTCGTCATCCGGGATAACGGCCCCGGGATCCCGCCGGAGGCCCTCGCCCGGGTGTGGGAGCCGTTTTACACGACCAAGCCCCGGGGGGCCGGTCTGGGTCTCAGCATCGTTCGGACCATCGTCCAGGCCCATGGGGGCGACGTCCGGGTCCGGAGCGAAGTGGGGAGGGGTACAGAATTTGAAATCGTCTTGCCGCGGAGGGTCCGGTCGGTCATCGGGGGGCCTGCGGTGGGAGAGAGGCGAGCGGGGGGCTCGCAGTCTGTGACCGAGCCTTCCGGGAATCGGAGGCGGCCCGTGCATGGGTTTCGGGTCCTGGTCATCGAGGACGAACCGGACATGCAAGAGACCTGTGCGAAGGTCCTCCGGCACATGGGCTACGCCGTAGACTGCGCGGCGGACGCCGAGACGGGGCTCCGCCTGATACGGGAACAAACATACGGCGTGGCCATCGTCGACATCCGGCTCCCCGGGATGGACGGCCTGACCTTTTTGCGAGAAGTCCGGCACATCCAGCCGGACCTGGTCGTCATCGTCATCACGGCCTTTGCCTCCGTCGAGACCGACCTGGAAGCCATGCAGAGCGGTGCGTTCGACTATATCCCCAAGCCCTTTACGATGCGGCAGTTGGAAGTCGTCGTCCAGCGGGCCTGCCGGTACCGGAGCCTCTACGAGCAGTACCAGACCCTGCGTCGCCAGCTCCAGGAACGGTGGCAGGTCGAGGGCATCGTCGGGCAGGCGCCTAACTTCCGGCGGGTCCTCCAGCAGGTCCACCAGGTCGCCGCCTCAGACGTATCCGTCCTGATTCGCGGGGAGAGCGGGACGGGCAAGGAGCTGATCGCTCGGGCCATCCACCGACTGAGCCCTCGGGCCGGGGGACCCTTCGTGGCCCTCGACTGCGGGGCGATCCCCGAGACCCTGCTCGAGGCCGAGCTGTTCGG
>Ga0079995_1047785_pt1 | contig 11961 bp, 9 predicted proteins | sample FaiFalFF_MnMetaG_2_FD_69198 | JGI IMG/M metagenome (GOLD analysis project Ga0079995, IMG submission 69198) | Freshwater microbial communities from Yellowstone National Park, Wyoming, USA - Fairy Falls C (FF_Mn_C) (SPADES assembly) (version 4) | ecosystem: Environmental > Aquatic > Freshwater >... | reverse complement strand
ATCCAAGGCTGAGATGAGCGTCCACAGCTGTTTCAATCCCTCATAGGTAGGCTCCGAACCCCAAAGTCCTTGCCACAGAGGGGAGCGAAGCAGTAGCGTTTCAATCCCTCATAGGTAGGCTCCGAACACAGTTCACGCGGACGATCCTCTGCCGGTTTATGTGTAGTTTCAATCCCTCATAGGTAGGCTCCGAACTTCGCTTGGATCGCGCCCAGCCTACAAGGAACCTGTGTTTCAATCCCTCATAGGTAGCCTCCGAACTCAGACTCCTAGCTTCATGCAAATTATCACTAGCCTCGTTTCAATCCCTCATAGGTAGGCTCCGAACCAAGTAGCTACATGACAGTACCCGGTACTTACTCTAGTTTCAATCCCTCATAGGTAGGCTCCGAACCCGTCTAAAAGCACGATATCTCCGCACCTCACCAACCGCGTTTCAATCCCTCATAGGTAGGCTCCGAACACATGGATGCACCTGGAGACGTGATAGGGTACGTGATCAGAGTTTCAATCCCTCATACGTAGGCTCCGAACGTTTGTCAAGGCGCATCCGAGATGCTGGCTACCATCGTTTCAATCCCTCATAGGTAGGCTCCGAACGTTCAGCGCTCGAAGGCCACGTCCCCATGAGAAGGTGGAGGGATGTTTCAATCCCTCATAGGTAGGCTCCGAACCTACGCTCCACAGGAGGACTTCGACTACTACGGACCGATGTTTCAATCCCTCATAGGTAGGCTCCGAACGAATCGGACACGCTCTAAGGCTCACGCTTGTAAAGAAGTTTCAATCCCTCATAGGTAGGCTCCGAACCGTAACCGGGTCAGGACCGTGGACGAGCGGGATCAACTTGTTTCAATCCCTCATAGGTAGGCTCCGAACTGGGGATACGATACGGTCGCTGCGTCGAACACCAGACTTGTTTCAATCCCTCATAGGTAGGCTCCGAACCGTCGTCGAGCACATCAGGTCGGTGCTGGAGGAGCAGGAGTTTCAATCCCTCATAGGTAGGCTCCGAACCTGAGTGAAAACGAGTAAGACAGACGAAAAGCTCATCATGTTTCAATCCCTCATAGGTAGGCTCCGAACTCGTGGGGGACGCATACGCATCTGGTGCCAACGTGGTCTAGTTTCAATCCCTCATAGGTAGGCTCCGAACCTGTCGGGGAGTCCTAAACACGGGGGTCTTGCAGGTCCCGTTTCAATCCCTCATAGGTAGGCTCCGAACTGTCCAAGCCTATACCGTCTCCCACAATGTTACCAGTTTCAATCCCTCATAGATGGCTCCGAACCGTAAAGACGAGGGACAAAGCGCCGATGTTACAATCGTGTTTCAATCCCTCATAGGTAGACTCCGAACCGCACAGGTTCGGGGAGGCCGGAGAGTTCAGCAACATGTTTCAATCCCTCATAGGTAGGCTCCGAACTGTCATGATCTCTACCCCCACAGCCAGTTTTCGAGACGTTGTTTCAATCCCTCATAGGTAGGCTCCGAACTACAGCTCCCGCGCCATGGCGTGTGATGCCATAGCGAAGTTTCAATCCCTCATAGGTAGGCTCCGAACGGACGATCCCGAACAGCTTGCTGGCAAGGACATCGTTTCAATCCCTCATAGGTAGGCTCCGAACGCGCTGTAGTGCTGCTACTTTCCGTCGCGATACCTCGTTTCAATCCCTCATAGGTAGGCTCCGAACTGTTTTGACCCAGACTCAACTATCACCACTCGATCTATAGTTTCAATCCCTCATAGGTAGGCTCCGAACGCGGTGCAGTCACCGCCCCGTGCGCATCTACGGTCGTTTCAATCCCTCATAGGTAGGCTCCGAACACGGTAGTAGCACGTCGTTCGGGTTGTTTTCCAAATGGTTGTTTCCATCCCTCATAGGTAGGCTCCGAACGCCTCACTGGCAACATCACGTACGCAGCTGGAATCTCAGGTTTCAATCCCTCATAGGTAGGCTCCGAACTCGTTGACAGATTTCTTGGACACAGGGGAGGACGAAGCCGTGTTTCAATCCCTCATAGGTAGGCTCCGAACCTCTTGGGCCAAATACAAGCTCGATGTCCATGTACCGTGTTTCAATCCCTCATAGGTAGGCTCCGAACTGAGCCCGCCCACGCCTCCACGCTCGAATCCCTCGTGGAGTTTCAATCCCTCATAGGTAGGCTCCGAACTCTCTGTACCGCCCGGACACGTGACAGGTACTGTGGCCTTGTTTCAATCCCTCATAGGTAGGCTCCGAACCCGTAACTCCCCGCTCATTGGGAGGGATGGTCGCGTTTCAATCCCTCATAGGTAGGCTCCGAACCAGAAAGCTAGGCCTGGCAAGCCCATCCTGTCAACCCCCCTCGTCAAGTGGCCCAACCTCTGAATGGCCTTCCGTGGGCTCAAAGGCTTATGGCAAGCCGCTTCGGGGCACGGGCCGAAGAGTCGTCGATCCCCCAGGTTCTGTGCAGCACCCGAGGTAGACGCCAGAGGTTCCCGCAAGTACCTTTGCCGGGGTCAACGTGTCCTACAGCATCCATTCCGGCTCCCCCTTCCGCACTCCCACCGCTTCCCGAGTCATCCAGTCCGCGGAGCGCAGAAGGTAGAAGAGCACGCTGTCCTCGGACTCCTCGATGACTTCCCGCACCTCTGCCTTCAGGCGCTCGAACTGCGCCCGGGTGAGCTCGCCTTCCAGGACCGAGTTCTGTACCCACGTCAGGTACCTCCGCCCTATCTTGAGTACCTTGGCAACCCTCTGCACCGCTACGTCGTAGGCCATGATCACGTACATGGCTCACCAACGAGTTCGGAAGGGACGGTACTCACGGTCCCCAATTAAGTGCTTCTCTAATTTATACAGCTCCAGCCGCAGCAGCGTCCGGTATGAGACCTGTCGCTTAAGACCACGGTGCTGGATCGTCGTACTCAGACGTTCCTCCCATGCCTCCAGGAACCGCCTCCGGCCCTCCTCCTTCAAGTAGAGGCCTCCAAGCGAGCTATCGAAGTGTTTCGCCTGAATTTGTCTTTTCTGTATGACGCTGAGAATCATCCGGTCTACCAGCACGGGTTTGAACACCTCTGCCACATCTAGGTTTAACGCAAAACGCCGGAAATTGGTCGCGTGCAGAAAGCCAATGCGGGGGTCAAGGTGGGTCCGGTAGATCTCGGACAACACGGCAGTGTACAGTAGGCTATTGCCGAACGAGAGGAGAGCATTGATGCGGTTCCGGGGCGGACGCCGACTGCGTTCCTCGAACTCGAAGTCGGGATCCTCCAGGATCCGATCGAAGGCCCGATAGTATGCCTCGCGTGCCTGGCCCTCCACCTGCATCAGCTGCTCGATCCCCTTTTGGTGCCGGACCCGGTTTAAATGTCCTTCCACGGTCGCTGTGATGTCCTCAAGCTGCTTCCCGCGGCGCTCGTAGTAGCGGAGCACGTGCAGAAGATTCTGGATCGCCCCAAAGACGAATCGACAAGCCAGATCTAGTCGCTTTTCTGGGTCTAGATAGTACGCTACCTGCTGGAGGATGAGATAGCCGGAATTGTTATGCTCGCGCGGATAAAAGGTGCCCATGTACCACCCGTGATAGCTATAGATGTGTACCAGGATCTCGTGCTGGCTCAAAAACTCCAGCAAACGCTTATTGAAATCGACCTCCCCGAACACGTGGATTTCCAGCACCTGCTCAACAGGGACATACCGCTTGACTCCCTCCCGCTCTAGACACAGTGTGTTCTGCGCACGACTCAGCGTTCCACTGCCCATGAGGTACAGCGCCCGCTTCATGCGTCCTCCGATTCTTCGAGCTCGTCCCCCCAGCAGAAGTCACGGTAGGCACAGCGGCGGCAAAATGGGATATGCTTCGTGGGCGGAGGCAACGGCTTGACCAGGAGCTCCTGAAGCTTTTGAACGGCTTCTTTAAGCTGCGCACGTCCTTCAGCGTCTAGGGCAACGAAAAAACGCCTACGCTCCTTCGGGATCCGTAGTTCCCCTCGGGCCTGGACCCCATAGTCCTCTAGGCGCTTGAGATAAAAGAGAAGCTGGAGACGTGCTGCTTCTACAAACCGCGAAGATTTCTTCACTTCGGCAACTACCACCTCGCCTCCATCCGTTTCAAGTAGATCGAGCTTGATGCCCGGGAGACTCAGTTCTCGCCGCTTCGAGCGGCGATAGGCTCTTGAGCTGAGGAACCGACCCAGTTCCAGATAGGGATGGTTCCGATCAGGGCTGAGTTCATGGGCCATCAGCCATGCCTCCCTCTCACAGACGGCCCAGTACCACAGCAGCGTTCCCGTCAGCTTCATCACTACCTCTTGAATCTTGCCCGCTCGTTGTACCCTTCACTCACTCGATCCAGGCCTTGGCGATCTCTTCGGGCTCCCACACAAAGCCTGTCTCCAGGTCATAAAAGCGCTCAAGTTGCCCGTAAGGCACCCAGCGCAACCCCTCGGGATCGGCCAGAGCGGGAGGAAGGTTTTGGGAGGCCCGTTGGAGGAGGGGACGGACCGTTAGGTCGTGCAGCTCGCGACGGTGGCGGAGGTACGCTGTCTGGCGCCGTTGCCTGTCGCGCTCTTCGAGCACCTCCCGCTTGAACGTCTCAAGGAGCCAGCGCTCCCGCTTGGGGGTGAGGGCCACCGCGATCGTAAGCTGCTCCGGGCTCTCGATGAGGCGGAACTCGCTGAGGGTCGGGTCCTCGAGGCGGTCGTAGGACAGGCGGGTATAAGCCCGCCACAGTTCCTCGCTCTTCTCTTGGGAAAGGCGCTCCCGCGCTTCCTGGAAGTAGCGCTCGACCAGCTCGGCGTACTCATGCTCCCCCCGCTCCTGGGGGCCCTCCAGAAGGAGGCGCTTGCCGAGATATGTGTGGACGGCGCCGTAGACGCGGCTGCACCCGCCCCCTTCTAAGGGCAGCAGGTAGACCCTCCCCTCGGAGCGTTGGCCTTCCCGATTGCAGCGACCTGCCACCTGGACCACCGCATCGATTGGACCAAGATCCCGAACGACGGCGGGGAAGTCGAGATCGACTCCCGCCTCGACCACCTGGGTCGAGATCACCAGCGCCCGGCCACCGGCCCCAAGGTGCCGTCTCAGAGCGCGCAAGCGGACCTTCCGCTGCCAGGGCACGATATTGGTGGAGAGGTAGACGAGCCATTCCTCCTGGCGTGGAGGAGCTAGGCCAAAGGGCTCTCCCCGGCCCTGCAGATGGTCCCGCAGTAGTTTATAGATCTCAAGGGAGGCGCGAATGGTATTGACCACGCATAGGAGGGAACCATGCGTCTGATAGAGCTCAAGGACCCGCTCGACCCAGGCGTCTGGGGGTAGCGCGTCAGCTTCGATGAGCAAACGGGTCCGTTGCTGCTTGCGGAAGAGCGCGGGCGGGTCGGGGTGCAGCTCTTGAGACTTGGGGAAGATTAGGGGACGGGTGGCGGTCATCTGGAGGACGGTCAGCCCAAGCTCCTGTCTCAAAGCGGCAAAGATTCGGTCAGTCAGCGGCCAGAATTCCATCGGAAGGGCCTGGACTTCGTCCAAGATTACCACAGCCCCGATGAGGTTGTGCAACTTCTTGAGGAAGCGGTTCTGATACCCCAGGATGGTCTGGAAGAGTTGGATGAAGGTGGTGACGATCAGCTCGCCCTCCCAGGCCTCGACCATCAGAAGCGCTTGGTCCAGGGGCAACTCCTCCCCGCCCTCCGGGCGATACGCCACCTCGGCGAGGTGGTGGTGCTTGAGGAGCAGCGACTCCGGCACCCGCCCGTCGGGGGCGAGCTCCCGGAGCACCTCGCGGAACGCCTCGTGGTTCTGCTCGATGATATTGATGAAGGGGAGGGCGTAGACGATGCGGGGGGCGTACCGCACGTCCCCGCCCCGAAGCTGCTGGAGTCGGGCTCGGAGCCGCAGGGCGGCGTCCAGGGCCGCGTACGTCTTGCCCAGGCCGGTGGGGGCCGTAAGCGAGAAGACGGGGAACGCCTCGGGCTCGGGCTTAAGAGCGCGACTCAAGGCATCCACCCGCTCGCGGACGGCCCGCTGGAACTCGTTCCGGAGACGGTCCACCCCGTGACGGGGGTGCTTACGGGAGAGGAAGCGCTCCACGAGGTCTTCAGGGAGGGGCAAGCGCTTCGGCTCCGGGATCCGGGCAGCGCTCCGCTTGTCGGCGTCGATCAGGGCCGAGAAGAGAAGCTGGCCCCAAAGCCCAAGCTTGGCCCCCTCTTCCTCCGGGAGCCACTGCAGCTCGTAGCCCATCCGGTCCAGCTCCTGGAAAAGCTCCCCGAGTTGGGGCCCGGGCTCCTCGACGAAGGGTACGGCCTCTTCAAGCCCCAGCTCCGCCCACTCCTCGGCCCAGGCGCGCCCCTCCTTGAGGGCCTGGAGCTGCTTTGGGAGGGCCCTCAGCGCTCGATAAAGTTCGCCCTTGGCCCTTTGGGGATCGCCCAGGCGCGGGAGGAGGGCTTGAGGGGCCACCAGATTCGCGTGATGGCGGTGGACGGTCAAGTAGCCCAGCAGGGGCAAAAACTCCTTTTGGGGGGAGTCCGGCAGCGCTTTGAGCCTTGAGCGGAGGAGCCAAGCGGCAAGAACGGCCCCCAAGAAGGCGTGCCGCTCCAGCCCGCCCTCGAAGCGCTTTCCCTCTTTTAAGTGGGCCTGGAAGTAGGGAGTGTACTTACCTAGGTCGTGGGTCAGCCCGATCCAGTAAGCGGCCTCGCGCAGTAGCCCCCGCTGGCGGAGGGCGGGGTGGTCCAGCCGGGCCCACGCCCCCTCGGCCACCTCCCGCAGGTGCTCTTTCAGGAGCTTTCCGGGGTGGGACTCGTAGCAGGCCATCTCTTCGTCGCAGCCAAGCTCAAAGCTCCAGGAAGAGGCCGTAGGCGTCCTCTCCGGGCGCTTTAAACACGAGGCCGCTCACCTTCAGGGGAAGGGGACGGCCCTCGGCCTCCCAGAGGACGTCTGTGGCCGTCTTAAGCCGCCGGTCGGGGTGGAAGTCGAGGGGCATCCGGTCCTTGAGGAGGCGGCGGCCCGCCAGCTCTTCAAGAGGCGGCAGCTGCCGGAGGCGGGGCAGGGGCACCGCCGTCTGCAGCGGCAGCGGCCCCTCGGGGTCGTGAACCCACTCGACCTCGTCGGAGCGGTATAGAAGGGCGTTTTCTACCCACGCGGGGCATTCCGTGAGGCCTAGACAGAGGGGGTACGCGTACTCGCTCCGAGCGAGCTGCTCGGCCAGCTTTTCGATAAGCATCGGATCGAGGTAGCCGAAGTAGATGCGATAGCGCAAGAATCGCTCCGGCGGCCGCGGCAGGATGAACTCCATGGGAACCTGGGTCCGATGTTTGATTCCGTGCCAATCTTGATCATCTGTAGCCAAATAGTTGATCGTCTGCATCACGCTGCGGACGGGCGTCTTGAGTGCGACGCCGAGGAGCCCTCGCTCCATCGCCAGCTCCTCGTAGTAGGCGTCGCGGTCAAGTCCCAGGAGGGCCGCGATCAGGCCCATGAGCACCGTGCGGGGCGGCAGGGGATACGAGAGCGACGAGGAGTTCGTGTAAAACTTACGGAAGTGGGCCATCGGCCCCACGACGTCGAAGACGAGCAGCGGTCCCCTTCCCTTCCGCTCGCCTTTGCTCGTTCCCGTGCCGATGGCCATCGCACGCCTCTCTTCTCTTGGCTCAAGCCGCACCCGGAGCTTGAACGCCCGCGACGGAGAGGTCCGCTTTCTTCAGGTCGTCCCTCAGCGCTCTCCCCGAGTCGAAGTCGGGATGGGCCCAGAAGACGACCTTCTCGATCTTGTCCTTCGCGTTTTGGAGCCGTTGGACGAGGCGAGTGAAGTCCAGCTCGACGTCCTTGAGGTCCTCGAGCGCTTGCTCCTTCTTCAGCCGAAGCCCCGCCCGCAGGTCACCCAAAAACGTGCGATCGTCTCTGTACTGCACCCTCAGGTAGAGCCGGGGAGTCTGGCCTAGCTTGCTGCGGGTAGTCGCCAGAAGGGGCAATGCTTCGAGTAGCGAGTGGTCCAGCAGTTTCACGTCTTGCTCGCTGAGCCCGGTGCGGCGGGCGCGCCAGGCACTAACCGTCCCGCAGAAGCTCAACAGCGAGTACTTGACCCGCCAGTCCTTCCCGAAGGTCCCGTATTGACCCTTCTCCTCCTGCTCGCGGCCAGCGAACTGGGAGCTGATCGTGGCCGAGGGGACAATTTCGACACGGTTGAGGGAGTAGCCCCATGAGAGCTGCACCGGTCCCGTTAACGTCAAGGACGCCCCGCGCTCTCCCTCGCCCTCCCCGATGGGGATGGTCGCTCCGAAAAGGCGCCCGTCGATCAGCCGCTGCAACAACCATTGGGAAAACTCCGGCTTCTTGGCGGCCTCCTTGGCCGATTTCGCCCCAAATTCCTTGGCCAGCGCCTCCACCCTCTGTTTGGCTGACACCCGCTGCAGCGCGCCGTTCTGGTCCTCCAGCTGCCGCACCCAGACGTCGGGCTTTGGGTTGTATTCCAGCTTCCTCCACTCCTCCTCGCTCAAGTGGAGCCAGTAATCCCGGAGGTAGCGCTTCAAGCGGACGTCGCTCACCAGGTTGCGCCCTGCCTCGTAGTCCATGCGCGGCTTGTTCTCCTCGTCGGGGTCGCCATTGGGGTTGCACAGCCGCGCGTCATAAAGATAGAGAAGCTCGCTGTTCTTCTGGACAAACTCGCTCATGGCTCAACCCTCCTCTCCCTCGTGTTCGGTTTCCACCGGCAGCGACTTCTTAAGCTGCCCGGCCCGGATGGCCCGCTGGGTCTCGTAGGCATACCCCGCCAGCACCCAGTAAGCGTTCTCCGCAGGGGTGCCGAGCTCGTCTGTGGTTATGCCCCGATCGAGATGAGCCTTCATCGCCGCGTAGAGCCCCTCGTTGTAGTCCGCGATCTTGTACTGCCTGAGCTTCTCGTAGACCTCGTTGGCTAGGCGGAGGACCTTCAGCCGATCCATCCCCTGGAAGTTCACCTTGTTGAGGATGGGTTTTCCACTCTCGCGCTGTTCTTTCGTGGAGCCGATCTTCCCGATCAGCACGCCCAGCAAGAAGAGCCCCCGCCTTACTCCCGTAAGGCCGACGCGATCCATCCACGCCCGAAGGCCCTCGTCCACCAGTTCCCGCTCGATCTCGGCAGCTTGCCCCGCCATCGTCTCCGTCATCGTCATTGCCCTCCTTTCACCTCCCTCGTCCTCATCTAAACCGTGGAGCTGCCCCAATTCTTTCAGATAGCGCAGGAAGAGCTGCGCTTGGAGCAGGTGCAAGACCAAGGCCCGCTCCGGGTCGTGGCGGCGGTCGTGGGCGTGGGCTTCGTAGCGCTCGAAGCGGTGGATCGCGGCCGTCTCCAGGAGCTGAGGGATCAGCGCTTGGACGCTTAAGGGGCGACCCACCAAGAGGGCATCCAGCAGCTCCAGGTAGGGCTTCGCCTCCACTTGGCCGTCCCGTTGCCTGAGGGGGAACAGGTAGAAGAGCCTTCCTAGCCCGAGGTCCCACTCACCGAGAGCATCCTCCCCTAAATGCTCGGCCGCCCACTCCCGCACCCGATTGCGGACTTCATCGAGTTGGTCGAGCCGGGAAGGGGGCACTTCTACGATCAGCTTGTCGACCTTGACGGCCGCCTGCCCCTTGGTCGCAAACAGCAACTGGAGCACGAAGAGGGCCTTCCGCCCCTCGTATTGACGATACTTCTCGAGATGGAGCTGGAACTCGTGCCATTTTTCCAGCGTGTCAGAGGCGGCTAGGCGGCTCGTGAGGTACTCGGCCCAGCCACTCAGCCGCTCGGGCCCCGGCCGGGCCTGCGGAAGGTGAAATACGGGGATGACGTAAACGCTGGAGCGCCCTAGCCGCGTGCGCAGCTCGTTCTCCAAGAAGCGCTCCCCGGCCAAGAGCGCCCGGTAGCACTCTCGACAGAGGGTGTAGTTGCGCAGGAAGCCCCGCTTGCTCAGCCGTGAGGCGAACCCCGGCTTGTCCGTGATGTAGAACTTCAAAAGCTGAAACCGTGTGGTCTTCGAGGTCACCCGCTCCGAGGCACCGCAGAGGTGGCAGAGCCCCTCTTCGGCTTCTTCGCCCTCGAAGGCCTCCTCCACCAGCTTGCGCTCGACGTATTGGACGTAATCGGGGTGCCGGACGAGCCGTTCGCCGTCGAGGGCTAGCGTGTAGAGCTTGATCTGAGAGTCTTTGACCTCCAGCTCTTTGGCCACCCAGTTCTGCAGGACCCGGCCGACAAGCTTGACGGCTTCCTTCGCGCTTTCCTTGGCGCGGGCGTAGGCCCGCAAAAACTCCTCGCTCAAGAACTCGACGCCCTCGTGGGCGCAAATTCCTTCGGCCTCTTTCCGATCCATCCGTCCGGAGAGGAGATCGAGAGCAGATTTTGTGTCGAGCCCCAGCCTGCGGAGGTTCCACACCCGACGGTAGCGCTCGTACTGTTGATCGCCGCCCCCCTCGGGGAACAGCTCGCCCTTCTCCCCGAGATCGACGTAGACGGCCTCAAGCAGCGTCCGGAGCTTCTCGCTCAACGAACCCTCGGGCAGCGCCTCCAGGAGATTGGGCACCGTCTGGGAGGCCAGATACTCGGGACGGTCAGTGGTGAGGCGATCCTGGGGGCTGTTGGAGCCCGCGGCGTTCCCCATCCAGAGGGCCTCCACCAGGGCCCTTTTGTCTAAGTGTTGGGGTTCCACCCGCAGCCTGCGCTCACTCAAATTGATGTTCAAGACGACGAGGTAGGTCCGCTCCCCCGCTCCAAGCTGCTCCAGGGGGCGCAGGTCGACCAGGGCTTCGATCAAGGGCGCCCGCTTAAGCGCGGCCTCCCCGAGCCCACGAATCCCTTCTAACATAAGCGTTTCACCTCTCCCACACCTCCACGCACCCAAACCCCTGGCTGTTCTTGGACCCAAGACCCGCATCGAGGGCCATGCGGAAGTAGGGTTCGGGGGCTTGTAGTTCGTACAGGCCGGTCCAGCCCTTGATCACGGTGCCCTTGTACAGCACGACGTGCTGGTCGCGGGTGCTGACGCGGTACGGACGGAAGGAGGCGCCGTCCTCAGGGATGTCCTCCCCGGTCCAGGCAAGCACCTTGCGGCGGAGGTTTGAAAGCACGAGCCTCTCAAACTCGGGCTCCTGGGGCGCGTAGTAGTAGGTCTTCTTGCGGCCGTCGGCGGTTTGGAGGGTGCTGTAGACGGCGATGGGCGATAGCGCCCGAATGAGCACGGGGCTCCGGTAGGGCTGCTGAAGCTCTACCTCCACGGACCCCATTGCGAACCGGGCCGGGCCTAGGCGCAGGTCCGCGTTGGTGACGAGGTGCAGGGCGAAGGACTCCAAAAAGGGCACCATGGGGGACGCGACGACGAGCCGGAGGGGGCCCCGCGGCTCCAGCCACCCCCCTTTGACCCGGCAAGGCCCCAAGAGGCGCGAGAAGGTGAACAGCTTCAGGTGGCGCTTCCCTTGGGGGATCCCTTCGTCGTGCAGGGCCTGGGCTAGGTGCGCATCCAGGTGAGCGTAGATCATCGCCTGGATGAACTCGTTGTAGTGAACGGGAACGCACGCGTTCCGTGAATCGGGCTGCAGGTGCAAAATCAGCCGCATCGGAACCCCGCCCCCAGCCCCGTCCGTCCTCGGCCCCTACACGCTACGGCCTTGGACGGCCCAGCTCGGTCTTGCCGTACTCCAGCCCCTTGCCCCTCCGTGAACCCCAAAAGAGACGCCCCCGCTGCCCATGTTATCCCGCGCGGGCCGACCGAACCTGGAGGGGACCATGTGTTCGCTCCGAGTTTAAACGCGATCAAGCGACGAGTGCAAGTGGTATACCTCCGAGAGCGAGGTGCAGCCTGCCGAGGCGGCATGCACCGGACGCAAGCCAGGTGAGAAGCGGGCCAGGCGCCGACCCCTACTCCTCCCACACCGTCCCTTCGCCCAGGAGCATCTCCAGCTCGCGGACGAAGGCGGGGTCCGAGGGGACGCCCCTGCGGAGGCGGTGGACGGACTCGCCCCGGAGGGTGACCACGT
>Ga0079995_1054825_pt1 | contig 11965 bp, 6 predicted proteins | sample FaiFalFF_MnMetaG_2_FD_69198 | JGI IMG/M metagenome (GOLD analysis project Ga0079995, IMG submission 69198) | Freshwater microbial communities from Yellowstone National Park, Wyoming, USA - Fairy Falls C (FF_Mn_C) (SPADES assembly) (version 4) | ecosystem: Environmental > Aquatic > Freshwater >... | reverse complement strand
AAGAGCGGTTCTTGCAACACCAGCATGAAATCTACCGGTAGGAGAAGGAGCAAATCGTGTTTTAACCATAGGACTTAAATATATTAATGCCGAACCAGAAAAAGTTTTACACAAAAATAAGGCTTTACAAAATCAAAAATTTATATAATTGAAAATTCTAAGGTTTGAAGTCTCGGGGACTTGTTAAAATCTCAACATCTCCCAAAATTCCCGCTTCTACCCAAGCTTCATCTCTTGCGTATGGGGTCAAAAGAATAAGTCTTGGTTTCACTCCCCTCTCCTTTTCGTAAACTAAACCAATCCTGTGGAGATGCAAAACATCTAAATCATTTACTTGCGCTTTTACCTCAATAAGTATGTGGATGTTGTCTTGCACAAGGATATCCACCTGATATTTTCCGGGTCTTCCTTTTACTATTCCCTCTTTATCTTCCACATAAATTTCTTTCACTTCTGCGTTAAAATATTTTCCTAAGATTTCTTTTAGACCTTCTCTGAAAGCCCTTTCAGCGGCAACGCCCCACCTTGAACCAATAGCAGATATTGTATTGTGCATATCTTGCCTTATGCGCTTTATCTCATCATATATCTGCTCAAACCTCTTGTCTATTGCTTCAAACCTTTTATCAACCTCTGCAAATCTTTTATCCATATCTTCTCTCATCTGTTGAAATCTTTTGTCCATATCCTCCCTCATCTGCTGAAACCTTCTTTCAATATCTTCTCTGAATTCCTGAAACCTTTTGTCTATATCTTCTCTGAACTCTTGAAATCTCCTCTCTATATCTTCCCTGAACTCTTGGAATCTTTTTTCTATATCTGCCCTGAACTCCTGAAATCTTCTTTCCATATCTTCTCTGAATTCCTGAAACCTTTTGTCCATGTCTTCTCTCATCTGCTGAAACCTCCTTTCCATATCCTCCCTCATTTCTTGGAACCTTCTTTCTGATTCTTCTCTCATCTCTTTGAACCTTCTGTTATTTTCCTCCATCATCTGGTGAAACCTTCTTTCCGATTCCTTCATCATTTCTTGAAACCTTCTTTCTGACTCCTCTCTCATCTCCTGAAATCTTCTGTTATTTTCTTCACTCATTTCTTGAAATCTCCTTTCCATGTCTTCCATCATTTTCTCAAATCTTCTATTATTTTCTTGCTGTATCTTGTCAAACATTCTTGCATTTTCTTTTAGTATCTCTTCAAATCTCCTATTGTTTTCCTCTCTCATCTGATCAAACTTTCTGTCTGAGCTTTCTCTTTGGAGACGGAGCTCTTCAAGTATTTTCAGAATAATATCTTCTTTCCCTTTGGTATGTCTTTGAGCTTTTTCTGGTTTTAAATTTTTCTGTTTATTATTCGCCTTTTGTTTATTACCTTTTGCCTTTTCATTATTTATCTTCTGTTTTCTCTTCATCTCCTTATACTTTCTTACCAAAGCCATAAATTTAATTTGAACAAAAAAATGAGAAGAAAAATAGTTTTTATTTAAAGTGGATTTTATTTGTTTGCCATATCGTAAAATTATAGTGAGCAAAAATTATCGTGAGCAGGAGAAAATTCCTTTTACCGGAACTCCTATATCAAAGTAAAATTCACGGCTTTCAATGTTGCCTTTTTTGTCTCTGGCTCTTACTATAACTTTGTGTGTTCCAACTTCATCAGGAAGTCTTATAAGCTTTATACCTAAACCTTTATCGTTGAAATCTACTTTCTGCCAGCTTGACCACTCAGAGTTATCAATCTTATATGAGACCTCAATTTCTTCTGGTTTTGTTATGTAGTCCCAAAGTTCAACTCGCAGAACATCTCCTCTCTTGAAGAAAGCTTTTTTCGGGAAGAAAATAGATGGTGGAGTATCATCTACCACAAATTTCACGGTTACAGGAGTAATATCAGGTATAGCTCTTTCATCAAGGGCTCTTACTTCAATTTCATACTCGCCATCAGAAAGCCCTCTTATCTCAATTGTATCAGATTGAATCCAAGGTTGCCACATCTTGCCCTTCCATCTCCATCCAAACCAGCAATTATCTGGCTTTGTATAATCATCAACACATGAGAGCTTTATTATTGTTTTGGGTTGAGAAGCTTGAACATATTCTACCACAGTTTCTGGTGGGAAATCATCTATTCCGCCATTTTCATTCTTTTTCATAGGAACAACAAGTCCAGATTTTTCTACTTTCTTCACAAACTCCTGAATATCTCTGAAACTTATGAAATGCTCCTCGCCGTTGTTTATTTTCTGCCAAGCTTCAACAAGTGGGTTCAAAGATTCAAGATTAACCTCACCATTCCCATCAGCAACAAATCTTGGAGCAGAACCAAACAGGTTTGTAGAACCACTCAAAAGCTGTGATATAACTCCATAAAAGAAGTTAGGATGAATAAACCCTTGAAAATCAATAGCAATCGTGAGGAATTTATCTCTGTATGCATTTTCTGGGGACGCGGCGGGGTAGCCCGGAAGTCCTGGATATGGCACATCGTCCCTTGCGATATATGAGTGAGTTAGTCTATCTGCCCCTTGACCTCTTGCGTGTCCTCCTATACGAACAACATTATTGTTTGCAGGCGTTGCGCTCCAGAGGTCGTCGTTTGGGTCTAAAATTGCGGAGAGTGTGTATCCGAGCTGAGCGTCAAGAGCCAAAGCACCAGAAAGTATAACAGCTATAAAATCTGCAAGATAACCAGCAAATGTATTATTAGAAAACGGATAATAAACCTTTTCGGTCCCTGAATCGTTTGTAACATCAACTGATCCAACACGAGAAATCATCCCCAAAGTTAAATCTACTCTTCTTAGGTGGCTTACATTTGTGCAGTTTCCGGTTGTTGCTGGGTCCCAAGGATTATACCATCCACCACCTGCGAGTGTAGATGGGAAACCGTAAGACGCAAGGTTCCCAAAAACCTTATATGTTCCTCTTCCACAGCCAAGGAAATTCAGATCCAAAGCCAAAGTTACCCCAACATTAAACTGAGCTATAAACCTTCTTTCCCTTACTCTATCAGATGGATTTCCTACTGTTGTATCGCAATCAATAAAAGAGACACAATCTGGGAAGTTGTTAATAAATGCATTTCCAGATGGACCGACATCTATTGTTATACGACCGGGCGCAGTCGGATGGTTAGGGAAACTCATGCACCAACCTGACATCGTACCTGTACCTGCACCGCAAGTCCCAGGACCTACCTCTCCCGGTCCCATTCCCCACTGTTCAAGTACGTTATCAACATCAACCCAAATTTCAAAATCGTTATTTGGTAGTGTAAGTAGTACATCAGCAGTTATTGGAAGTGGGTCAACAGTATTTGGAGGTAAATCATTTGCAAACGACGCAGTTGGTGTTTGAGGGAACCCAGGATAAGCTGCGTATGGTTTTGGTTTGAACACAAAAATCATAGGCATATCTGTTACATTAGAGCCGAACTCTGATTCAAGGAAGTTATAAAGGTCAGGAATCATAAGCTTCATTTGCCCAACGGTCCAAATAGGCAAAGGAAGCCCTGACGCAAATCCCTCTCCTTTTTGAGACAGAGCAAGGCACATTATACCAGATGTTGCAATATCAGAAACCAAATATGTAAAGACATTCTGGAAAATTGAAAGACCAACAAATGTTCCATTAGCTTCACATGAGGTAAGAGAAGCTGAATCTTGTGAACCTACATGCGGGAGCTGTGAAAACTGAGTAGGACCTGCAATCATAGAAGGAGCTGGATGGTTGCCATAAGGAGGAGGAACATATCCGCAAGAAGTAATTCTGTGATCATACCACTGATCTGTATTTTTCCAATCTGTTCCTTTTCTGAAAAGGTCAAGGTCTATCATAGCAGAACCTATAAGATAAAGCTCATATCGGTTACCAGACGGACCCACTCCATCCCTTGCAAAACAAGATTTAGACCGCAGGACTTGTGTTCCCAAATACGGGTCTCCACCCAGAGCTATATCTATAAGTAAATCATCTTGGGTAATTGGTCTGACCCAAGTTGGGAAAAAGTGAGAGGTTTTTATCTGTGTAAGACCACTTATATCAAAAACAACCGGACCAAAATATTGTCGGAGACCTGATGGAATGTAAGCGTACCTGAAAAGACCTCTCAAAACAACATCTATAAATTCAATAGTTTTAATCGCCTTCACAGTTGTATCCCTTCTGGCACAGAGCTTGGTAGTGGGTGATGTAATGTTTGGAGTACAACCTTCGCTTTGCTCAGACCAGGTCCAATCCAACGCAAGAGATATCCAGGGAGCTTCTGAAAAGTTGATTTCTCTTACGGCTATTCCAACATCTTGTATGTGTGGCCAAGAACCAGTTCTATGTTCCAAATATAAAGTTGCACCAACTTTAAGTTTCAAAGCTCCTCTTGCACGAAGATAAGCTCTAACATAGCAATCACCTTGATGGTTCGCTCGAGAATCATCACAATCTGTTCTCCCAGGAGCAACATTCTCTGCCTGGGGTGGAGCAGAAGAAGCAGTGAATGTTATTCTATCTCCCGCAGATGGAGTTACAGCATCTATATCTATAGAAATAGGATTTAAATACAACTCAATAGTTATAAATCCTTCATTTCCCGTAAAATCTTTCCCGTTATAGGTGTAAGCAGACCCCATACCACATGAAACACCAACGCTCTCACCGACAGAGAAATTCACATTGATACCACCTCGAGGATTATATCTTAAAATCCAGTTATCCCTCCTTTCACTCATGTACACAAGACCCGCACCCGATCCAACACTATCGCAAGCACTACCACCTGCAACAGGTGCAACTGTTCTTGTATAAAAACAGTTACCAGGGTGAGAGGTAGCATTGTACCGCAGGATTTTACCGCATGCTGTCCCATCACATACATCGTTTAAAGATAAATTCAGACACAAATTACCAAGCAGAGGTATTGGGAGACACTGGTCTAAAAGCCCTGACCAATAAGCTGTTGTTGAACCAGGAGCTGCAACCCATGTTACGCTCCACGCTTGATAACCTCTGGTAACAGAGTTAGTAGCGTCATAATAATTAACCACAAAGTAATTTGTTGCTTCTGGTTTTAAAGCCATGCATTTTCCCATACCGGTAAAACCAGCACCAGAAGGACAAACCCCAGCAGGAGGAGTACTGGTACAATTTTCTGAGTCTTTTTCAGGGTTGCAACAGCACATAACTGGGTCATCATCAGCAGGCGAAGGCAATCCTTGAATTTTCTTCTGTCTGTCAAGTAAATCCATAAGCAGAGCGTTTAGCATGTTCAAAGTCTTCCATCCGCAAGGAACTGGAGTAGAAGAGAAGCTTGGCTCTGTTGCAGGAGGAATTACCGCCCACTGTCCTGCAGGACATAGCTGATCATCAAGTGGATCAGTTGGATCATCTACAAAAAGGAATTTGAGATTCCGTTGCAGCCACTGATTTAAACACCCTGTTAATCTTAAAACAACCGAGTTTTGCAGATAAGATGGAAAGGTTGTAACAGGTAAAGGTGTAGCAAAAGATTTCTTTTGAGGAAATAATATCAGCAACAATAATGAGAAGAAAGAAGTAAATAAGAAAGAAGCAAAAAGCTCAACTTTTTTGTTTTCTCTTTCACCAAACAAACTTTTTCTCATTTTTGCCATATTACTTTTACCCCCTTACTTATAATATAATCACTTTTTCTTTACGAAAAAAATATAATCATTCCTGAAAAAAAAATCCTGATTTTAACGAGTTTAAAAGAATTAATATACCTATGTAAAAAATAGGCTATTTTCGGTGTTTTTATTTGATTTTATGTTGAGAAAAGAAAGAACAATTTTTTTTGATTTTAGTTTTTCAAACACAATTTCTGTTGCAATAGCTAATGAAAGAAAAAAAGAAATAGAAGTCCGAAGTTCAGTATCATCAGAAAAATTTTATGGAACAAGGTTTATAGCAGATGTAGTAAATTCCGCTCTGAAAATATCAGGCGTGAGGTTTGATGATATAAGCAAGATTGTATTAGCTCGTGGTCCTGGTTCATTTACGGCTTTGAGAGCTTTGATTGCTTATGCGCAGGGTATAAGCTTTGCGTTAAAAATACCCATTTACACTACCCTAACCTTCAGATGGATAGCTCTTTTTTTATGGGAATTCTTTAATAGGAAAACAATAAAGTTTCATCTTTTCAGTGGAAAAAAAAATATTTTCTATTGCGCAGAATACGAATTTGATGTGGGTGAAAAAAAAGAAAAAGGAAATGAAAAAGCAAAAAGAATAGCAAAGATAAAAAAAGAAAAAGAGAGGATATTTTTGTGTGGAGGAGAAAATTTAATATCAAGTTTAGATATAGAAAGAGTAGTTCCAGCAGAGTTAGGAGCAAAATACCTCGCAGAACTTTTTTTCACCCAACCTGATTTATTTGATTTTTTTTCTCCGGATGAAATACACAAAATAAAACCTGAATATTTGATGGAGACAGATTTTAGAAAGCTGGTCTGAGTTGCTCGGATTAAGATTTACCCCCTAATTCAATCAAACAAAATCTCTGGGACTAAATTTCCCTTTTCTCTCCTCACCCATAAAGGAAAGTTTTTCTTATATCAACTTGTATTGGAATAGGTTTCAAATTTATTTCACTTATGGTTCGTGAATATTTTGATAAAATCATCCCAGTTCTTTGATTCTATTATTTTCCTCTTTATTTTTTTGAGGTAATTTACATCATCAACTTTTTCCAAGAGAGTTTTTAGTTCCTTTATCTTTGATCTACCGAACTTGATTTGAACATCTAATAAAATTGCCTCATTCAAACCTTCTTGTTTCCCCTTTTGTTTTCCCTCCCTTAATCCCTCTTCCTTTCCCCATTTGTAAAGGAAAGTTTTCATTATGTCAACTTCAATTGGCATAGGTTTTACCTTTATTTTGATATCAAATAAACCAGCTAAAAAACTAATGCTATCTATATATTTAGCAATTTCTACCTCATTTTTCACAATTTCTACAATTCTTCTTTTGACTTTATTTATTATTTGAGGTTTATCTTTAAATTTCCCAGCTAAAATCCCCAAAATAACCTCACCAGGTTTTTCTCTTTTTATAAAAACATCTGGATCTATTTTCTTCATATCTAAAACTCTGTATTTTAAAGTTAGTTTTGGAGTTTTGTACTCTTTTTTATTTTCTATCTTGACTTCTGTTTTTTCATTTTTCATTTGTTTCTCATCTTTCTTTGGGGTTAAAATTAGTTTGTCCCAAATTAGAATTTTACTTATAAGTCAATCTTGCCTTGTTGCAATCATCTTAGATTATAATTTCTCCACCTAAATTCAAAAATTTTGGCTAAAATTTCACTTTAAACCCAAATCAATTATTACAATTTGTTTAATTCACATGTTCATAACTACAAGTTTCAAACTCGTTGTAAATAAGGAAGAGAAAAATCAGACTCTCAAACTTATGAGGAATTTCTCTTCTGCTGTAAGATTTTCATACAAAAGACTTCTTGAAGGTTTCACAACTTTGCAAGCTTACAAGATAACAAGGCAAAAATTTCCGGAACTCAACTCACACTATGTAAATTGTGCGGTTGAGAGAGCAAGAGAAATTTTTCAAAGCTGTAAAGCAAGAGGACAGAACCCAAAAAAGCTTGTATTCGGTGGTAGAACATTGTTTGAAAAACTCAAAAAGAACCATCTTCAAGGAAAAAGATTAAAGGGACTGAAAAGAAAATGGAAAGAAAAAAGACAGGGTACTTTGTTAAGCATAGGTGCAAAGCATGAAACTCACAAAGGTAATCTAAATTTAAGATTTATCCCTATTGAGAAAGATAAAAATAATCTTTGGTTAAGAATAGCTTTGAAAAACAGAAAATTTATATTAGCAAGGGTAAAGAGAGGTTTGAGTGGGAAGTCAGATAAGTGGGCTTTGTTTTTAGCGAAAATCTTATCGGGAGAGCAATTCCCTTACACCGTTGAACTAAAACTCAAAGATGGGCAAATATACGGGTTCGTTAAATTTTCTCTTGATGTTCCACCCCAAACAATTACAAAAGCAAAAGGAGTGATAGGAATAGATGTGAATGCAAGACCTTTTCATCTTGCTCTTGCAGAAGTTTCTCCTGATGGAAATTTGCAAAGCTACAAATCAATCTATCTTTCTCATCTTTTAAAATACAAAAGCAGAAACAGGAAAGAATATGAGGAGTGGTTGATAGCTCATGATGTTATAAGATTTGCAAAGGAGAAAGGAAAAGCAATTGCAGTTGAGGATATAAAAAAACTTCCAAAAGGAAGGAGGGGTGATGGGAAAGCAAAACTCAGAAAAATCCTACAATTTTTCTCTTACCCCACCTTCTCTCCTTTGCGCCCTGTTGTGGTGCAAGGGAGGTGGGAGGGGATAGTGAAAAGGTTAGGTCCTGATGGCTTTGTAGGGCCGCCCTGAAAAGGGGATTTTTCTCATTGCGACAAAGCTAGTCAATCTACTAAGACAGAAAGCAAATAGATCTGTTCGCCTGATGATGATATAAAAAATGCTTGTATAGATACCTGTATAGAAAGTTGTATAAAGTCGTAGATTGACTATAATTTGAGAAAAAATATTTTTTTCGCTGATTATGATAGCGAAGTTTGAAGTAATAAAATAAAAATTAGAAATTATGTCAGAACTTTTTGATACAAAAAAAGAGAAAAAAGAGGATAAAGTAGAAGATATAAAAAGGCTTCTTAAAAACATCTATATTATCAAAGAGCCTTACAAGGGATACGATTTAATAGTATCTGAAATACCAGTTGAGAACCTTGAGGTGGTTGTATATCAGAGGAAGCCATCAAAGCCACATGTAAAGAACCTTGCAAAATCAATCTCAACAGTAGGTTTTGTTGTTCCATTAGTTGTAGCTAAAAAACCAGATGAAGATAAATTCATAATTCTTGATGGACAACACAGGTATCTTGCCTGTCTTGATTTGGGAATAAAGAAAATACCATCTGTTATAATTCCGTGGGATTATGCAACCTTGATGATAAACCTCAACATAGAGAAACAACCGAATATCAAAGAGAAGGCTTATGTTGCGTTGAGGATATACAACGAGCTTGTAGATATGTTCCCAGATAAACCGGAGACAGATGATGAAGTCTTACAATCAGTTGAAGAGATTCATTATGTGACGATGGGTATGGTATATGAGCATGAAGAAAAATTTTCTGGCTCTGCGTGGGATCCGATATTAAAGAAAGCAGATTGGCCATTTGATATGCCGTTAAAGGAAGCTAAACCGAAAAGAGAAGAAAGAGCTAAATTACTACAAGAACTACACATAATAGTAAAAGAAATAGTCCAGAAACTCAAAGAAATAGGGGTACAGCATCCGTTTGTGTATAAAGAGGTAGTATCTCATGCAAACCCAATAAAGAGGAAAAGAGTTATAGTGGAATTTGATGAAGTTATCTCCCAAATAAGAGAAAACCTTGAAAAAATGAGGGAAAATCCGGAGGAGTTCAAAGAAATTGTCGCTGTCCAAGCTGAATCTGAATACCTTGAATAATAGCGTTCCTTATAGAATCTTTAAGAGCTTTGCATTGGTCATCTTGTAGTTTTTTCCCAGTAGTCCTATCTCTTATATAGAAAATGTCTGCAACTTTATCCTCCCTTGTTGAAATTTTTGCAACTGATATCTCATATCCCATAAAAGATATAGCACAGGATATATCAAAAAGAAGACCCGGTCTATCGTAGCAGTAGACCTCAACGATAGTATAATTTTGAGATGTTGTGTTATCAAAAATAACCCTTACGGAATCCTTTGAGTTCCTTTTTATACCGAATTGCTTCCCCGTAAAGTTTTCTCTCTTTCTTCTCACCTGCTCTATTATTTCGTCAAGGTTTCTGTTTTTGAACATTCCGATAAAGTTTTGAGCTTTGGTTTTATCTTGCGGTTGAACCCAGAATACATTTATAGATAAGCCCAGTACTCCTCCCTCGGAATAAAGTGATAGTATATTGAACCCTGAGATGAATAAAAGTCCTGCGCATTCACTTATGAGCGACCAGGTATCCTTATCTATTGCCACAATCTCAATAACTCCTTCCTTCCTTACAGTATAAGTTGCAACTCCTTTCTTATCAACATAAGCCTTCAAAAGCAGGTAGGAGTATCTGAAAAGCCTATCATAATTGAAAAATGAGATGAACTTATATGAAAGAGAGGATATATAAGAAGAAACCAAATCTTGCGGAAAAATTTGAGAAAGTTCCTCTCGTAGTATATCAACATCCACATGTTCCTCTTCAACATAACCTAACCCTTTTCTCATCTCATCATCAACCTTTCCGTAAATTTCTCCGAGCAGATGAGCCTTCCAGTGGTTCCAATTATTAGGGTTTGTTGCTAATGCATCGGCAATAGATACCAGATAAAGCGTGTTAAGCGTGATATGGTCAGGGAAAGATGATGCTAATTTTTCTAATGTTTCCCTTTCGTGTAAATCTCTTCTTTGCGAAAAATGAGGTAGGATCAGATGATTTCTGACGATAAACTTTAATCTATTAAGGCTTTCCCCAGCTAAACCTAATCTTTTTCCTATTCTTTCAGCTAACTCTTCTCCAACTTCGGAGTGATCTTTTTTAGAGCCCTTACCTATATCGTGAAGAAAAGAAGATAGTAGAGCTATATTTTTATCTATTTCATCTAACCCGGGCATTATTTCTACAAATTTTGGTTTTATTCCTGAAAGTATTTTTTCCATTTCACCTACACACTTTATAAGATGAACACCAACAGGATAGACATGAGGAGGATATATTTGATATAAATTTGAGACTCTTGCAAATTCTGGAATGATCTTTTCAAGTACTCCGAGCTCCTTCATTCGCATGAGAGTTTTTTCTATACCTCCGAGATCTGTTATTATTTCAAAAAAGAGCCTGTTTGCTTGTATATCTTCGCTCAAATCAATATTTTTCATCTTCAATATGAAATATGAGGTTTCAGGAGCTAAATCAAGCTCATTTGCCTTTGCAATCTTAAATATCTCAACTAATCTATAAGGTTCTTTTTTAAATAGCTCATTATCAGCGTACAGAAATTCTCCATCTGAAAAATAAGGTCCAAAATAAGAGATTAAAGCCGGGTTGGGCGGATAGATTTTCTTTTTCACAAAATTATGCGATATATCAGCATAAACCTTTACTCTTTGCATAGATGATATAACTTTGGTCATAAACTCTTGAACCTCATACTTTTTCCCAGTTTTTGATTTTATGAAACTCAAAACATCTTCAACCAGACCGATATAAAGAGAGTTTGTATTTCTATTTGTCAATATGTGAAGAATAAATCTCAATTCAAGAATGCTAAAAAAATCATTTTCTATTTCTTTCAGAGAAACAAGAATGTCATCTGATATAAGTCTTTGCAGTGTTTTCATAAAGAAGAAATCCTCAAGACCGCCGGGAGATTTTTTGAGATCGGGTTCAACCAGGTTTTGATACTTTGATATACGCACAACTCTATCTTGGGATAAAATGGAAAACATTTTGACATTGTGAGTGTTTTTCAATTGATTTATAAGGTATAATAGATGATTAAAAACTTTGTTATCTCCTGCTATATATCTTATATCAGCAAGGTATGTGAGAACTTTTTCATCTTCAAGAGCGAGGTTTATAGTTTCTTCTGGGGTTCTTACAGAGTATTCAGCCTTTGAAATTATATCCCAAACATGATGGATAAAGGAAGAGATTTTATTTTTATTTGTTTCTCTTTCTGCAATTGCTTTTGAAGAGGTTAGTATGACGAAATCTAAATCTGAGCAAGGAGCCATAAATTTTCTCGCAAAGCTTCCAAATCCAGCGATACAAATACCATCAACATCCCCCAAATACTTTTTATATAATTGTGAGATTTCTTCCTCGTAAATTCTTGAGATGTTTTCGGAAATAGATGAGATATTTTGTTTGAAGATGTTTTCCTCCGAAAAAGATAAGATTTTGTCTTTAAG
>Ga0079995_1056818_pt1 | contig 11967 bp, 9 predicted proteins | sample FaiFalFF_MnMetaG_2_FD_69198 | JGI IMG/M metagenome (GOLD analysis project Ga0079995, IMG submission 69198) | Freshwater microbial communities from Yellowstone National Park, Wyoming, USA - Fairy Falls C (FF_Mn_C) (SPADES assembly) (version 4) | ecosystem: Environmental > Aquatic > Freshwater >... | reverse complement strand
AATGCCTACCAAAGCTACCAGCAGACCCTCTATGGGCTCTTTTAGGAGCTCATCCACCTGCCGAAAAGGAATGGGACTCACATAAGCTGCTCCCCAACTCGCACCCTTGGGCAAAGCCGCAGGCGGAACCTGTTGTACCCGTAGATTGTACTGCCGAATAAGGCGATATAAGGCTGGCGGGTAGGGGCGCCCCGCAGGACAAACTATCCGCTCAATCGTAACTCCTCCTTCCAAAGCCCGTCGTAAAGCCCGCAAGTCTGTAATTACTTCCACACCGCTTGATATTCTAAACGTCTTTGCAAAACCCAGTCTTGGCCCTGCCGTTCAAAGACGAAAGAAAGCTTTTGTTTGGTGTAGACCCAGGTTTCCATGTTGGTGGTGTAGAGGCGCAGGTCTGGGGGGCCCCAGCTGGCGTAAATGAGCCCAAAGTCGGTTCGGTCGCCGGGCTTCGTATGGGAAAAGCGTTGGCGAGCCTCGATCTGGCGAGTAGGGTTCAGGTTGAGCTTTTTAGGTGGGGGGGTGGGAAGCGCACAGGTCCAAAAGACCTGCGAAGAGTCTCCTTTGAGATACCACGCACAAGGTATAGAGGCCCAGCGGGGCTTATATCCCGTAAGGATGTAGGGGAGCAGAGGCCAAGCCGTATCTACTCGGGCCGGCTCAAAGAAGTACGGCCATAAGCTGTCCCCTACTTTGAGCTGATGAGTTCTTCCTGCTGTGTCCAAGAGGGTGATAGGCTCGCTTAGCCAAGGGCCAGCCTGTAGGGGATAAGCACGCACGAAATGGCCAGGAAAGTAGCATCGCGCATAGAACGCTTTTTCGGGGATAGTTTCGGGAAAGGCTTCTATGTAGGTCCATCGGTTAGCTAAGGCTGGAGGGAGCTGCCAGGTGATGGGGCCTTGCCACTCAGGGGCTTCTGGGAGGGTGAGGAGAGTCTCGGCTATCAGTCGTCCCTCTTCTCCATAGAGCCGCATCTGCACCTTGAGGAGCGAGTCAAAGGCGTAATCCGTCCATTCTGACAGGTTCATGTGGATGAAAAGGGCCCATTTCGTACTATCAAGGCGGAAGGCCCTTGCTTCTAAGGGAGGCTGTAAGAGGTAAGGCCTTTCTACGAGGGGAAGGATGAGCTGGGCCTTAGCCCCGACGACGAGGAGGAGCCAGCGCACGTAGGCGGTCATTGAGTTTGAGGGCTCGCATAGTAAGGGTGGTATCTCCACTTATGGCTAAGGCCGTTCGCAGCGTGAGATCGGCTCCGTAAAGAAGCATATCATCGGGGGCTTCTTTTACGGCCACAAGATAGTTTACTTCCCCTTCCAGCCGTGCTAAGTTTTCAGCAAGGAGCCGCTTAGCCTGGAGGGTATCCCCTAATCCGAGCCATAGATTGGCTTCTTGAGCGATCTGATAGGCTTCCAGAGGGCAGGCCTCGGGCGAAATAGCTTGCCGGAGAAAAGAAAGAAGCTCCCGACCTTTCTGGCGAATGGCCTCCGCTTCGGCCCGAGAAACCGTATCCTTTTCCAGAGCCTTTTGTACGTAATGATCAGCTAAGCGGTAGAAGACCGAACGGTAGGTGTTAATCATGCGCAGGGTGTTGGAGTCGTAAAAGATGTTGGGGTTATTGAGGTTTCGGTAGCGAAAAACCTGAGTTAGCAGCTGGTATGTAAGGCTATCTTGGATGGGAGCATTGTAGATGGAGCCATTGGTAGAGTAGCGGGGCTTGAGGGGTAAAAGTTCATAGACATTGCCGCGCTGATAGAGGTAATCGGAGAGGCCCAAGTAGCTAAAAGAGGGGAGGGTATTGGCAAAGCAGATAGGACGTTTCCAGCCCTCTCTTATGGCGGTGGTTACAATGTCATAAGTCATGAAATCTTGTTTGAGGAGGTAGGTGTTTTGACCGCTGCCGCGCACGGGGACTTGCCAGTAAAGGGTATCGGCTAGATCTTCTTCGGAGAAGCGGCCTTCGGTAGGATAGTTATTGAGGAAAGCGGTTTTGTCTATGGGGATAGCGAGGGATTGGGATTTAGCGGGGATGGAGGCGGTCTTTTCCCCCATGAAGAGCTCATCTGGGGCCGAAATGGGAACAGGCGGAGCCCCATTAGGGCTATTGTACTTGAGCTGAGAGATATACCAGTCTGTATTGAGGAGGCTGAGGTTGACGATACGCACATCGGTGCGCACGCCTTCCACTTCTTGAAGGTACCAGAGAGGAAAGGTGTCGTTGTCCCCATTGGTGAAGAGGATGGCGTTGGGTGGGCAGGACATGAGGAAGTTATAGGCGGCGTCAGGAGGCACATAGTTGCCCGCTCGAGAGTGGGACCTCCAGTTTTGCACCGCCATGAGTATGGGTACCCCTGTTGCGGCTATACCTACGGGCAGATCCCAGTTTCGGCGCAGCCGCTCTTGCAGCCAATCCGTTATGGCAGCGGCCCCCATACCCACCCACATCGCAAACACAATAAACGACCCCACATAAGAATAGTCCCGCTCCCGAGGCTGATTAGGCGGCTGATTAAGGTAAAGAATAATCGCCACCCCTGTCATAAAGAAGAGCGTCAGAATGACCATCGCATGGCGACGATTCCGCTGGAAGTGCCAAGTGGCCCCTAAAAGCCCTAAAAGGAGAGGCAAACCGTAATAGTGTGCCTTAGAGGGGTCTTTGCGTTTATGGGGGGGAAGCTTGGATAGACGCTTAAAGTTAAGCCCACTTTCCCAGTCGCTATCTTGTTCTTCGGATGCCCTCCCTACGAAGTTCCACAAGAAGTAGCGAATGTACATATGTTTGAGCTGGTAATCCCAGAAAAAGTAGAGATTTTCCAGGCCCGTGGGCTTGTCATCGTAGGGACTATCTGGGTTTGCGCCTTTATTTTTTACATAGTTTATGTAGCTAAAAGGGCCTTGGCCTGAGTAATGGCTGGGGCTCCACATGCGAGGGAAGAAGCGATAGTCTTTGAGGTCGTAGTCGTAAGTCAGCTTAGGGCCGTCATAGACATAACGGGTGGAGGTGCGATAGCGTAGGTACGCCTCGCCGGTTTGCTTGTAACCCTGGGGGATGGCATTGTACAGGGTGCCCCAAAGGATAGGGGTCTCCCCATATTGCTCACGCTTGAGATAGCTTAGGAAGTTGACTACATTGCTGGGGTCATTTTCGTCAATGGGCGGCTCTACATGAGAGCGTAGGAATATCACGGCATAGGAGGAATAGCCCAAATAAATGAAGAGGAGACTTAGGGCGGCTGTGGAGAGGAGGGGTTTTTGGGTTCGCTGGGCATAGATTACCAGAGCAGTAAGTGCCCCAAAGAGAATCATAATAAAGAGAGCTAATCCTGATCCGAAAGGCAGGCCTAAGCCGGTAGTTTCTTTTGTTTCGGGGATGAAGGTGCCGACGAGAATTTTTTCTAAAGGCCAGGCTAAGGAGACGGTATATTGAATCACGCCATATTGCAAAAATAGCAGGAGGGCGGCCCCTGCAGCGAAAGCTCCGATTATACCTAAGGGCGTTACTTTGGAGGCTTTTCGGAAGTAGTACATAAGAGCAAGTCCGGGCAGGGTGAGGAGGTTGAGTAGGTGCACGCCAATAGAGAGCCCGAAGATAAAAGCGATGAGGATCAAGAGCTGATTCTGGCGGCGGAGTTCTTCGGTTTCTTCCCATACACACATCAGCCATATGACGAGGGCGGTGAAGAAGGCGCTGGGGGCATAGACTTCGGCTTCAACGGTGTTGAACCATACTGAATCAGCGAAGGTGCATACTAAGCCGGCTATTAGCCCGCTCAGGCCTACGATAAGTCTGTCGGGGTCGTTCAGGGCTTTCTTAGTAAAGTGCATGGTAATCCATGCAATAAGTAGGGAAGTGAAGGCCCCACTGAGGACGCTTACCCAGTTGATGAAATAGGCGACTTTATCTGGGCTGGGGGCCAGCATCGCAAAAAGCCGAGCTACAATCAGATACAAGGGTGCGCCTGGGGGATGCGGAACTTCCAGCTCATGCGCCGTAGCAATAAACTCCCCACAATCCCAGAAGCTGGCAGTGGGGGCCACTGTTAGGGCATACGTGAGAAGGGCCGTCGAAAATACGATTCCGCCAAAAAGCCAAGTCTGCTTTTTATAAGGCATCGGGGCAAAGATAGGCCGCCCTCCTCAAATCGGATGCCTGCTCTTACGCCGAGAGAAGCTTGAGGGCTGTACGCGCCGCTTGCTGCTCGGCTTCCTTTTTACGGCTTCCCGTCCCATAACTGATAATCTGGTTATTCAGCTTAATGCACACCACAAAGTAATCCTCTCCCCGCGACCGCCGACGTTCCTGCACCTGAAACTCTATTTGCCCTAATTGCCTTTGCTGAACATACTCCAGAAGCTTACCCTTGTAGTTGAACTCCGTTTGTTCCACCTCTTTCCATCGGATCAAAGGGAAAAGACGTTTATGAATGAATCGGCGTGCATATCGGGGGCCTCGGTCCACATAAATAGCTCCTATAAGCGCTTCTACTATGTCGGCCAGGTAGTCGTTTCTTTTGGGCAAAGGCTGCGGGAAGAGTTCCAGCAGAGAGGGGATGAGAAGGCGCTGAGCCATTTCCACGAGATGATCCGTATTGACCACTTTGGCCCGCAGTTCGGTCATTTCTCCCTCATCAAAGTGGGGATAGTGCCGAAAAATATAGTCAGTGACCACCAGCTGGAGCACCGCATCCCCTAAAAACTCCAGTCGCTCATAAGAGCTGGCAATGTAATCGGCCTTTTCTTGGTTTTGAAGGGGAAGGGTGAGAGCTTGAGTGTAATAAGCTACATCTCTTGGGTAGAAGCCGAGGAGTTCTTTGAATCTTTTGTAGAGTTTAGCTTTGGGGCCGAAGTGACGGGCAATCCATAGCCGGAGGGCAGAGAGCATGATTATTCATAACGCTTGAAGACGAGGCAGACGTTATGTCCGCCGAAGCCGAAGCTATTGGAGAGGGCGTAGCGGATGGGTTTTTGGACGGGGTGGTGAAAGGTGTAGTTGAGGTCGCATTCGGGGTCGTCGGTGAAGTGGTTAATGGTGGGGTGGACGATCTGATGGTAGACGGATAAGACGGTGGCGACGGCTTCTACGGCGCCGGCGGCGCCTAAGAGATGGCCTATCATGGATTTAGTGGAGCTGATATGGAGTTTGTAGGCCCATTCTCCGAAGACAGCTTTGATGGCCTTGGTTTCGCTGACGTCTCCAAGAGGAGTGGAAGTGCCATGGACATTGATATAGTCAACTTCCGTAGGGGAAATGCCGGCATTTTGGAGGGCGCGGCGCATAACTAACTCGGCGCCCTCCGCACACGGGGCTGTAATGTGATAGGCATCCGCTGACAAGCCGATGCCCACCAGCTCTGCATAAATCTTGGCTCCCCGACGAAGGGCGTGCTCCAAAGATTCTAAGACGAGGGCTCCTGCACCTTCTCCCAGCACGAAGCCATCCCGGTCTTTATCAAAGGGACGGCTGGCGGTCTTAGGGTCGTCGTTCCGTTCGGAGAGGGCCCGCATGGCATTGAAACCGCCCACGCCTGCCTCGTTGATAGCCGCTTCACTGCCTCCCACCACCATAACTTCCGCCAACCCCTCTTTAATGAGCAGATACCCATCGGCAATCGCATTAGCCGAAGAGGCACAGGCCGATACCGTCGCATAGTTTGGCCCCCGAAACCCATGTTGAATAGAAATATGCCCCGCCGCAATGTCTATAATCATCTTGGGGATAAAGAAGGGATTGAATCGGGGGGGCTGGCCAGGCTTATAGTCCCGCATCTCTTCCATAAAAGTATAAAGCCCGCCTATGCCCGAGGCCATGATTACACCTACGGCGTCTTTATCCACCTTGCCATTCAAAAGACCCGCATCTTGAATAGCTTCATTCGCAGCAACAATGGCATAATGCGTAAAGCTATCCATCTTGCGGGCCTCCCGGCGGTCTATATACTGCAAGGGATCAAACCCCTTAAGCTCACACGCAAACCGAGTACGAAATAAAGAAGCATCAAACTTTGTGATGTAATCTGCCCCACTGACCCCCTCCAGAAGGGCCTTCCAGAAGGCGGGCGCGCTAAGGCCGATAGGGGTTAGCGCGCCCACCCCCGTAACAACGACCCGACGCATTAGGCGGTAGCGTGCTCTTCAATGTACTTGATAGCATCGCCTACGGTTTCTATCTTTTCTGCTACCTCGTCCGGGATATTAATCCCAAACTCCTTCTCAAACTCCATGATAAGCTCCACCGTATCCAGGGAGTCTGCACCAAGGTCATTAGTGAATGTTGCTTCCCGAGTTACTTTCTCAGGCTCTACGCCGAGCTTGCTGACGATGATGGCCTTGACGCGTTCTTCAATGCTACTCATAAGCCTGACTGGTTTGCGGGGCAAAGGTAAGGCTTTTTTGTCAGAGTGGAGGGCCTCCCAAAACCCGTACCAGGGTCTGCCAGGGATTGTCGTAGGTATAAAGTAAAGTTTGCCTGAGGGAAGGTTGTGGAAAAGTAGGTGGCACCAAAGAGCCCCTGGCTACACCGAGCTCCCCCGTCTCCACCTCTACGTACGGCAAGCGCCCAAAGGGTATTGTCATAGCTTCACGAGGATGCCGAATGTAAAGTATCAAGACAAAGTGCTTTTGGGCTAAGGCGGGTAGAAGCGGGGAAGCCTCTGGACCATCTTGCCAGAAACCGTCCGTAAGCAGGACTAAGAGACCTCTGCGGTGGTGGGTTTGCATGTAAAGTTCTAAAAGGGGCTTGAGCTGGGTAAGCTGCTGATGGGGCTGGAAACGTAAAAGCTCTTGAAAGGCTCCCCAAACAAAACTTTCGCTGCGACGGGGAGGGGAGAAGAAGACCACCTGATGGGTGAATCCGATCCACTGGACTTTGTCGCCGGCTTTGAGGGCGCTCAGGGCTAACATGGCACCAGCTATGGCGGCTTGACGCAGTTTCTCGGGATAGGTACGCATAGAAGCGCTGAGGTCAAGAGCCAGTGTGCAGATGAGCTGACGCTCTTCGGTGCCCAGCCACAGATAGGGTTGTCCGCGCCGGGCCGAAAGCGCCCAGTGAATCCGCCGCCAGGGTTCTCCGGGCTCATACGGTCGCGCATCCGCAAACTCTATTCCCTCTCCTTTCAAAACCGACCGATAAGCCCCTATCAAAAGCCCCTCCACCGGCCGCCCCAGCCGCCACCGAAGCCGACCCACCGCCTGCAAAACCTCCTGCACTTCCACAGCCCAAAAATAGCACTGTATCTTTGAGCCGCATGTCTAAACAAAACCTGCTCACCCATTGGATCATCCCTATCCTTCTCATCGTAGTCGTGTCCGTCCTGTACTTTTTCCCCTATTATCAGGGGTATCGCTTCCGGGCCGCCGACCAAATCCAGGTAGAATACATGTCCTACCCCCTCCATGAGATCAAGGCCCAAACCGGTCGCCAACCCCTTTGGACACCCCATCTCTTTTCGGGCATGCCTACCTACCTCATCTCCTATCAAGGCGAAAATGTCTTTTGGAAAGCCCCTACCTATTACCTCATTCCCATCCTCCGAGAATACCCCCCTCTCATTCTCTTAGTAGGGCTTTTGGGGTTCTTTCTCTTTTTATGGGCTGAGGGGTTGAAAGGCCCCTTAGCCTTGGCTGGGGCTTTTGCCTTTGTGATGATGAGTTATTACACGAACATGATCGTTGCTACTCACTGGGGCAAAAGCAATGTGCTTTTTACGGCTCCTTATGGCTTAGCGGGGATGTCGTTGATTTTTCAGGGGCGATGGGCGGCAGGAATAGTCCTCTCGCTTTTGGGGTGGGCTGGTATGATTGGGGGGCACCACCCGCAAATGCTGTATTATGTACTCTCTCTGTGGGTGGCTTATGGACTTTATCGCCTGTGGGAAGCCTGGAGATCCCGCGCTTGGAAGCCATTCCTTGGCCTGTCCGCCCTCCTACTTGTCTCTGCCGCCGTAGGAGCCCTCTCCCAGGCCGCTAACATCCTGCCCTACTACGAATATGGAAAGTACAGCATTCGGGGAGGAAGCGAGCTTGAGCGAGATCGGGAGCGCGACCCGGCCCTTCAAAGTGGCTTAGACAAGGCTTATGCCCAGTCTTATTCTGCCACCAGAGCCGAAATATGGTCTCTCATCATCCCCGATATAGTCGGCGGCACCTCCCAAGAAGACCTCCTCAAACGTCTCGGTCGCTCCTCCGCTCTTTATCAGGCTTTCCAGCAATACGGCATTCAGAATACCGCCTTCCTTAGGGCTGTCCCTACTTATTGGGGCGGCTCTCCCTTCTCTGCTGGATCGTTTTATGCAGGGATCATACCCTTTTTCCTCATCATCTTGGGGCTCATGTATAAGGCGGATGCCTTGGACTGGATTTTGCTATATACGGGCTGGATAATCTTGCAGCTTTCTCTTGGTTCCTACGGATATAGTCTGTGGGCGACACCGCTGCTTTTAGCTCTTCCCTGGCTTAGTTATGCCCTTCCGAGAAGGTATCTGTCTTCGGCTTGGCGGCCCTGGGCCACGACAGCCTTGTTTCTGATAGGGTGGGGCGCCATAAGCCTTTTGGACAATACGCCCGAAGAAAGCTATAAGCTCACCGACGCCGCCCTGGAATACCTTCCATTTTATAACAAGTTTCGGGCTCCCTCCACTTTGCTGGTAGTCATGGGCTTTTTGTGGGGATGGATGGGCATGCGAGGCCTCAAACGTTTCTTAGATGAACCTTCTGCTAAGCGCCTCTGGGTGAGCTTAGGTATAGTAGCCAGCGTGATCATTTTGGTAGGGGTGTTTGGCTCGTGGTGGTTTTCGTTTGAGGGGGCATCCGATCAGGAGCTTCGGGGGCAAAACCTCCCCGAGTGGTTTTTTGAAGCTCTTCGGGAAGATCGCATCACCTTAGCTCAGCGATCCGCCATTCAGGTTTTGTTCTGGCTTGCTTTGAGCGGCGGCATACTAGCGCTGGCACTTCGTAACCTGCTGAAAGCCACGGCCGCTTCCTTTGCGCTGGCGATTTTGATTCTCCTGGATGGATGGCTCGTTAATAGCCGCTACTTCCCTCGCCAAAGCACCTATATGCGCAAAACCGAAATCTCTATGCCGCCTCCGCCCCAGCCCTACGAAACCTTTCTCAAACAGCAAGATACCACTTTTTATCGGATCCTCCCTCTACACACCTCGCCTTTTACAGATGCTCGTCCGGGGGTCTTCTTAGAAAATGCCGGCGGCTACCATCCCGCCAAACTCAAACGTTACCAGCAGCTCATAGAGACCCACCTCAGCCGCCTAAGCCCCCAAATCCTCCAAATGCTAAATGTAAAATATCTCACCACCTCAGGCCAGCCTTTACCTGCACAGGATTTTGACAGTCTTATCACCTTTCCAGATGGTATCACTCTTTACCGACTTCGGGCGCCTTTGCGCTACGCCTGGCTCGCGGAATCGCTCGTCGTTTATCCACGGGTGGACCAGACTTTGGATAGCCTTTCTCAATACGATCTGACCCGATATGCCCTCCTCACCCAAAAAGACCTCCAGAGCCTTCCCCTCCAGCCCCAAAATGCGCCCTTAGACTCTACGGAAAACGTTCAAGTCCTCAAAAGAAGACCCACAGAGGAGATCGTCTTGCAGGTTCGCACGCGCTTACCCCGCCTTTTAGTGCTTAGTGAGGTTCACTATCCGCCCGACTGGAAGGCGCAAATAGATGGCCAGGAAGCGCCCATCATCTACGTGAATTTTATTTTGCGGGGGGTGGCAGTTCCGCCCGGAGAACATACGGTGCGGTTCTACCTCCAAAGCAACGTACATGAGCGAGGGGCCAGGTTTTCGCTCATAGGCTCTATTATGGCCTGGGTGTTGGTGGGGCTAATTTCTGTAAGGGCCTTATGGCAGTGGCATAAATGGAGGCAAGCGAAAACCCCCTTATAGCCTGGTTCTTACCTGCTTTTAGTCCGCGAGTAGAGTTTGTTATTCGCACGCTCTGTGCGGAGTGGTTTGATATTCCCTTCTGGATAGGGACGCCATCGGACACACCCCCGCAAACCCCCTACCGGATTGCTTGTGGCTGTCAAGTCGCTGGGGCCTTGCACATTTCTGCCCATGCCCTCCTCTGGATGCGAGAGACGCCTTTCTTCCTGCCTGAGTGGAATGAAGAGGGGCTTTTCCCCACCCAAGAAGGGGACTATCCATACGATCTATTGGCGATGGCTTTTTATGTGTTGTCTTTGTATCCGCTTTATGAATGGCCTTACGATTATGATGCGTATGGCCTGTATCGGTGGGAGCGGCTGCCCTTTTATGAGGCGAAGTTTTGGAGCTATCCGTTTTTGCAGGTGCATTGGTATCGGATTCTGGACTTGCTGGGATATCCGTATGAGAAGCCCCCTTTTGCGTGGGAAGTGGGGTGGGATATTGATCATCCTTATGCTTGGAAGGGGCGGGGGGGCCTTCGCTGGTGGATAGGGGGCCTACGCCGCGGAGACCTCCACAAACGCATTCTCGCCCAGCTGGGAAAGCTCCCCGACCCCTACGATACCCATGAGGAGATCATACGGTACTTCCCTCCTCAGCATGCTCGCTTTTTCATGCTGGTTTCGGATGCGCATCGGCTGGACAGCCTGGTTTCCCCTACCCATCCCTTCTGGCGAAAGCAGATTCAAAGGCTTCTGGAAAAGGGGTATGCCGTGGGACTCCATCCCTCTTATCGCAGCCGAGAAGAGCCTGAGCGTCTCCGGGCCGAAAAAACCTTATTAGAGTCCTATACAGGGAGCCCGGTGTATTTCTCCCGCCAACACTATCTACGTTATTTTTGGCCCGATACTTTTTACCATTTAGCGGCCGCAGGCATAAGGGAAGACTACTCTTTGGCCTTCCCAGAGCGAAGTGGATTTTTGTTAGGGACGGCTTTACCGACGAGTCTTTACGATGCCTCTCGCGAGAAACCTTTGCCCCTCCGCTTTCATCCTGTCGCTTTGATGGATCAGGTCTATCTCAGACGAGGGGATAAGATTGGATTAGCGGAGGAAATCCAGCGGCTCTATGCGGCTGTTTCCGAGACGGGCGGCAAACTACACCTCATATGGCATAACTCCACCTGGGAGGCTGCCGAGCCTTTGCGCCACCTCATTCCGGAGAGCCGGCTAGAGTCCAACCTTCTCCAAAGAGAAAATCTCTCTTAGCTCAGCAAGGAGGCTAATCCTCGCAAAATGTTTCTCTGAAAGGCCCGGTCCTGAGAAAGAACCTACTTCCCCCTTACCAGAGGCCAATGGGGGCTTGAAGGCTACTGCCAAATGAAGGGAGAGGTTTTATACCATTTCTTGTGAGACGTATTCTTAATTTTGTACCTTTGTCCCCACCGAAAGCTAAGTAGGTATGGCACGGCCATTGAAGATAGCTTGGAAGCATCCAGCGGAAGTCTTCTACCAGCTTTACAAGCAGGAGAGAGATGCTCGGATAGCCAAGAGATGGCAGGCGCTGTGGATGTTGAGACGAGGGGAGCGGTTGAAGCGAGTGAAGGAGCTGGTGGGCGTGGCGCATGTGACGATTCAGCGATGGGTGAGGTGGTATGAGGCTGGGGGTTTAGAGGAAGTGGCGAGGCATCGGTTGGGCAGTGGGGTGAGGCCTTATGAGGCGTGGACGCCGGCCCAAGAGCAAAGGCTGCGGGAAGCGGTGTCGGAAGGACGGTTTCGGACGATAGGGGAGGCGATGGCCTGGTGTGAGAAGGAACTGGGAGTGAAGGTTTCGTACAAGAAGCTGCACTACTGGTTTCGGCGATGGGGCTATCGGAAGAAGGTGCCACGGCCGATGGCAGAGAAAGCGGATGTGCAGGCGCAGGAGGCGTGGAAAAAAGGGGGCTATTGGCAGCCTTGCAGGCGGAGGGGCTAAAGCGAGGGGAAGAGGTGGTGTTTGCAGATGAGATGCGGCTGGGGCTCTTGGGACAGGTGAGACGGGTGTGGGGGAGACGGGGAGAGAAGTTGAGACGGCGTGTAGAACTGAG
>Ga0079995_1034544_pt1 | contig 11998 bp, 9 predicted proteins | sample FaiFalFF_MnMetaG_2_FD_69198 | JGI IMG/M metagenome (GOLD analysis project Ga0079995, IMG submission 69198) | Freshwater microbial communities from Yellowstone National Park, Wyoming, USA - Fairy Falls C (FF_Mn_C) (SPADES assembly) (version 4) | ecosystem: Environmental > Aquatic > Freshwater >... | reverse complement strand
CCCACGGATAAAGTTCCTGCTCATAGCCAGCCCGCGCCGCGTACTCCCATTCTGCTTCCGTCGGGAGTCTATAGTCCGGATAGAGAATAGCTTCTGGGTCTCTCTCCAGTAGCTGCTTATTGACGATGGCTGTACGCCAGGCAGCAAATTCCCGAGCCTGATGCCAGTTTACCCCCACCACGGGGTACATATGGTAGCCCTCATGCTGAAAGTAATACCGCACATAAGGATCATTGTAGGCCATTTCCCGAAACCATACATTCGTGTCGGGATAAAGGAGCTGGGCTTTTTGGTCACCCGAATCTTTCTGAACATAAAACAGAAACTGCTTATACTCCACATTCGGGACTTCCGTTTCGTCCATGTAAAAGCTGGCCACCGTCACTTGACGCACGCGGGCATTGTGCTCGTAGTCTAGATCTTTTTCGGTGCCTCCCATGTGGAAAGTACCTCCCTCAATAAAGACTAAACCGGGACCAGGCGGCATTTCCCGATAACGTTTGACATAGAAACCTTCACCGCCACTTTTGCGGGCAAACTTGAGACCTGTGAGGCGGCTCGTGGAGCCGGGATCCTCAAGGTCGCCTTTACCACCACAGGCCGAGAGGGCTACCATAGTCACGCCAAGCCCCAAAAGCAAAGGTATCCATCGCGCTTTCATAAGCATAGGCAAAGGTATAGAGTTTTTTCAGAATCGCGGACAGGGATAGTTTCGCCGATGACGCATCCCACCCACTCGCCGTTCTTTATCAAAGAGGAGCACCAGCGACACCTCATGCGAACCGGCAGAAATGCGATTGGTTAGGGATGAGATAGTGTAATCATACGAGTACCCCACTTGAACCATACCCTTTTGGATGCCTACCAACCCAATGATAGCATCTTGATTGCGATACCAAACGCCCACCACAACAGGGTCCAGATTCACATAAAATCCTAAGTCTAACTGTTGAAAAGGCTGTTGAATACGGTACATCACAGCGGGACCAACGCTCTGCTTGCCCTCCTTGTTTCGGTCAATAGGAATTTGCGCCCCTGCAAAGAAGTTAGCCCGAATGGGCAAGCGCGCTGCTGCTGGATTGGGAAGGGGAACATTATAAAACCGCTGCTGCGGCTGGGTAATGTGCATGACCGAAGTACCTACATATACATACTTATTGTACCACAAAGCCCCTGCATTCACATCTTCATGGATGCGATTCTCAAAGAAGTTTCGCTCCTGAGTCGGCAAAATAAAGCCTGCATTAGGATCAATCTGATCTGGGAATCTCAGGCGGTAAAAATCTATGCTGGCCTGCATGATACCACCAGAAAGGCCCAAACTCAACGCGCTATTTTTAGAAAGCTCTATGTGTAAGGCATAGTTGAGCAGGACATTCAGCTTCGTGAGATTCCCTTCGCCTGCTTGATCAGCAATGAAAGAGAGTCCTAGGCCATTCCGAACCCGTCCAAAAAAGATGGGCTGATCGTACGCTGCAGCAAAGGTGCGGTAATACCCCGGAATGGCTGTCCATTGCATCCGATACGCCAAAGCTAAGCGAGGACCCTCCGCAATCCCCGTAAAAGCTGGAGATAATACGACCTGATTCGCATAAAACTGCGAAAACTGCGGGTCCTGTGCCCATACGAGCTGAATAACGCCCAGCACCAAAAGGAGTCTATAACCTTTACGCATACCAAGCAGCGTTTCCAAGGCAAATATAAGGCTAAATCCAGATGTACAAATTCCACAAATTCCGTAGGGAGAGAAGTTAAGGGGGAGATGTACTTAGCTCTTTACAGGGGGGGCTCTGCCCGTGTAAAAGGAGAGGCAAAAGGGATGCGGGCTTTTGGGAGTCAGCCCTTGTTTCAGGCTTTTTTCTTACCTTTGCAGTCCGTTGGGGAGTTGCCGGAGTGGTCAAACGGGCCTGACTGTAAATCAGGTGGCGCTATGCCTACGGAGGTTCGAATCCTCCACTCCCCACTTGCGGGAGTAGCTCAGCTGGTAGAGCATCAGCCTTCCAAGCTGAGGGTCGCGGGTTCGAATCCCGTCTCCCGCTCTGCAGCAAGCCTCTCCCCATCAGCTCATTCCCCCTCACAAAATCCTCCAGGGGCGGCCAAAGCCGCCTCTTTTTGTTTTACCTTTGCCATGCTCTGGCGCAAAATCTATATCTACAATCGCCTCATTGTCTTAGCTCATTCGGTATTTGCGCTTCCCTTTGCGTTATGGGGTTATGTTTTGGGCAGTACGGAAGTTGGCTTTAGCTGGAAGAAACTCTTTTGGGTTCTTATGGCTGTCGTGAGCGCCCGAACCAGCGCCATGGCGTTTAACCGGTATGTAGATCGGGACTGGGACGCCCGCAATCCCCGCACTCAGAATCGCGAAATCCCCCAAGGCCTTGTACACCCCAAAGAAGCTTTAGCCCTCAGCCTCCTCTCGGCTTTGCTTTTTCTGATAGCGGCCTGGATGCTTAGCCCACTCTGTGCTATGCTGGCACCCGTGGCATTAATTATTCTCTTGGGCTATTCCTACACCAAGCGCTTTACGGCCCTGTCTCATTTTGTTTTAGGCACTGCGCTGGGTTTAGCGCCCGTTGGAGCTTATCTTGCTGTGAGGGGGTCGTTTGCCCTGGAGCCCATTTTGATTGGTCTGGCGGTTCTCTTTTGGGTGGCGGGGTTTGATATTCTTTATGCACTACAAGACATGGCTTTTGATCGGGAGGCCGGGCTTCATAGTATTCCCGCTGCCTTTGGCGAATGGCGTGCCCGACTTATAGCCATAGGGTGTCATATCTTGGCTACCTTTCTACTTGCTTATGCGGGCCTGCGCCTTTACTCCACGCATTCCCTTTATTGGATAGGGTGGGCTCTCTTTAGCCTATTTGTGCTGCGCCAGCACTGGGTTGCCCGCCATATTCCCGCTATCAATCGAGCCTTCTTTACTTACAACGGCTGGGCCTCCCTCCTCCTCTCTTCTCTCGCTATTGCGGCCTCTCTAACCTAAGAAAATGCCGAATGCCCCATAGCCCCCCACCCCCTCCCTGACTGCCAGGCCCTATCCACCTTTCTTTACCTGCCTAAAATGCCTATATTTGATATCATGGAAAAAACCTGGGAAGTCGCCTTCTCAGAAGAAGAAAAACAGCGCATCCTTCGGGAGTATCGCCGTCTTCTACGTTCCTGCGGACTAGAGCCCAAAAGCGAGCGTTCTCTGGTTCGCAAGGCTTTTCGTTTTGCACTTCAGCAGCACCAGGGAGCCCGGCGCAAAAGCGGCGAACCCTACATTTTGCACCCGCTTGCTGTGGCACAGATTCTTGCCCGAGAAATTGGTTTGCGCGATGCCTCTGCCATAGCCGCCGCTCTTTTGCACGATGTGGTAGAAGATACCGGCACGGAAATCGAAGTCATTCAAAGCCAGTTTGGACCTACGGTCGCCCGCCTCGTAGAAGGCCTGACTAAAATCTCTCGGGTAGAAAGCCCCTTGGATTCCACTCAGGCGGAAACCTTCCGCCGCATCCTCCTCACGATGGCTGACGATGTGCGCGTCGCCCTCATCAAACTCGCTGACCGCCTACACAACCTACGCACCCTGCACAGCCTCCGCCCCGAAAAACAAGCCAAAATCCTCGCCGAAACGGAATTCCTCTACGTCCCCATTGCCCACCGCCTCGGCCTCTACAATATCCGCACCGAAATGGAAGACCTCATCCTGCAGTACCGAGACCCCATCACCTACGAAACCCTCAAGCAAAAACTCCAAGAAACGGCCAAAGAACGAGCCACCTATATTAGCCGATTTATCGCCCCTATAGAGGAAAGGCTCAAAAAAGAACTTAGCATCCCCTACAAAATAGAATGGCGCATCAAAGCTATTAGCTCCATCTACCAGAAAATGCAGCGTCAAGGCATCCCCTTTGAAGAAGTGTATGATATTTTCGCGGTCCGAATCATTATTGATGCGCCCCCTGAAACGGAGAAGGCCGAATGTTGGCGCGTCTATTCTATTGTAACGCAGCTTTATCGTCCCAATCTCAATCGGCTGCGGGATTGGCTGAGTCAGCCCAAAGCCACGGGCTATGAAGCCCTTCATATCACGGTTATGGGGCCTGAGGGTAAATGGGTAGAAGTCCAAATCCGCTCCCGCCGCATGCACGAAGCTGCCGAATACGGCTTAGTTGCCCACTGGCGATACAAAGAATCCCAGAAAAATGGCCAGCCTTCCCCCTATGACGAAGCGTTGGAGCGATGGCTTGCCCGCATTCGGAGCCTTCTGCAGAATCCAGACCTGCCTAATATTGACCTAATTAATGAGCTGAGGCCCGAGATTGCTCAGGAGGAGGTGTATGTCTTCACGCCCAAGGGGGAGCTCAAAGTACTACCCCACGGCGCCACCGCCCTGGATTTCGCCTACGAAATCCACTCCGAAATCGGCCGCCATGCCATTGCCGCCAAAGTCAACGGCAAACCGGTACTCCTAAGCTATGAACTTCAGAATGCAGACCAGGTAGAAATCATCACCAGCGAGCGCGCCGAACCCACCGAAGAGCAGCTCAAAATCGTCAAAACCGCCCGAGCCCGCCAGAAAATCCGGGAATATCTCAAACAGCAGCGCAAACAGGCCATAGAACGCGGACGAGCTATCTTTGAGTGGCGCCTCCGACACCTAGGTCTGCGCCCAGACGACCCCATCATCCGCGAACTGCTCTGGTACCTCAAAATCCCTTCCCTCGAAGAACTCCTCTACCGCCTCGGCACCCACCAAATAGACCTCCCCCGAATCCAAGAATTCATCCGCCTCAAACGCCTCTCCCAAGGCAGCACCTCCATCGTAGACCAACTGCGTGAAAAGCTCGGCATCCTGAGCGGCGCCACCGAAATCGGCAAAACCGACGAACCCTACCACTATGCCTCCTGCTGCTACCCCATCCCGTTTGATGCAGTGATGGGTTACCTCTCCGCAGATGGCCTCGTGATCCATCGCACCACCTGCCCAAACCTCCAAAAACTCCTCTCCTTAGACAGCTCCAAAATACGCCCCCTCCGCTGGAATCCCACCCCGACCAAACAATTCCTCGTCGCCCTCCGCTTAGAAGGCGAAGACCGCCCCGGCATGCTCCTAGATATTGTCAAAGTCATCTCCATCCGAAAACGAAAAAATATCCGCTCCATCCGCATTGAAGGCCACGGCACTTACTTTCAAGGCGTAGTAGAACTGTGGGTCTACACCGAACACGATCTCATCAGCCTCATCCAAGAGCTGGAAAAAGTCCGCGGCCTCCTCAAAATAGAACGGTACCTCTCCCCCGCAATTGTCTAAACTTTGCACCCGTGCAGGCTGTTATCTTAGATGGGCTCCTGCGTATTCTCGCTTATCTGACCTTAGAAGGGAGTTTCACAACCCGAGAACAAACCATCCTCAAAGAGCTTCTCCAGCAAATCGGAGCGGAGCCCGACGAAGCGCTCCAACGTATTCAGAGCTACCTTCGCCAAGGCTCTACGCTCCAACCCACCCTCCTCATCCGAAACCTGGCTAACCAGCTTAGCCTCTTAGAGCGCTACCTCTTCTATGCGTACCTTATCCAGCTCGCCCATGGCGACAAAGACCTCACCCACACCGAACAAACCCTCCTCCAAGAAATCGCCGATGCCTTCAACATCCCCCACAAAGAAAGTCTCCTCATCTACGAATACGCCACCACCCAATCTCCCCGCCAACTGCAGTCTCCTGCTATTCTCATTGTAGGCTCTAAGGAGCCTCAGCCCCCGACGCGCTTTATTTCCGTGCCATATCTGCCGGGGTATGTGGCCTTTCTTTACTTAGAGAGCGCCAATCTCATTCTGATGCGACTAATTGGGCGCGATTTAGAGGCTCACCTCAATGGTCAATGGCTGCGGGGCGATGTGATTCGGGTATTTTCCGAAGGCGCCCTTCTGCGCCTCAACTACGGCTATACCCTCACCTACAAGGAAGTGCTGGACCAGTTTCGTCCCCCTCCACCCCAAAGCCGCCTCCTGTGGGAAGTCCAAAAACTCTCTTATCGCTTCAAAAACGGGAAAACCGCTATCCATCCGCTCTCTTTTGAGGTGTGGCAAGGCCGCCTGATCGGCATCATGGGACCCAGCGGCGCCGGTAAAAGTACGCTTCTGCGCCTGCTGAGCGGCCAGCTCCAACCCACTACAGGTAAAGTCTATCTCAATGGCATCAATATCCACAAACAGCCTCGAGCCATTCGCGGCCTACTGGGCTATGTCCCCCAAGATGACCTTCTGATTGAGGAGCTGACTGTCTGGGAAAACGTGTTTTATGCGGCTCGCCTCTCCTACCCCTCTGACCGAGAAGCGGCCGAAGCCACCGAAAAAGTTCTGCGCAACCTCGGCCTGTGGCATATCAAGGACCTTACCGTCGGTAGCCCCCTTAACCCCACCATCAGCGGCGGACAACGCAAACGTCTCAACATCGCCTTAGAGCTCGTGCGCCAACCCCTCGTCCTCTTCGTGGATGAACCCACCTCCGGCCTCTCCTCCTCCGACGCCCTCCAAGTCGTAGAAACCCTCCAAAGCCTCGCCCGAGAAGGCCGCATCGTCTTCTTTACCCTCCACCAACCCTCCTCCGAAATCTACAAAAAACTGGACCACCTCCTCTTCTTAGACGAAGGCGGCTATCCTATCTTCTGGGGCTCTCCCCTCGCCGCCCTCCAACACTTCCGCCATGCAGCCGGCTTTGCCGACAGCGAAAATGTAGAATGCCCCTCCTGCCGCCGCGTAGAACCAGAAATCCTCTTTGACATCATTCAGCAGCGCCTCCTGGACGAAAAAGGCCAGCCCACCGAAAAGCGCCGCACCCCCCCAGAAAGATGGTATCACCTCTTCTGGCAGCGCTTTATCCCCCCTAAAACCCAGATTGAACTCTACCGCCCTCAGCCCCGTCCCCCTATCCCTCCCTTAGCGCAGTTCATCGTCTTCCTACGCCGAGAAGGACTGCGCAAAATCCGCCAAAGCCTCTCTACCCTCGCCCTCATCCTCGCCGCCCCCCTCTTAGGTCTAATTGTCGGCTTCATCCTGCGCTACCACCCACCAGACTCCAACTATACCCTCTACAACAACGATAACCTTCCCTCCGCCCTCTTTGTAAATATCCTTGCCATGCTCTTTTTAGGCCTTCTTACGCCGGCCGAAGAAATCCTCAAAGACCGCAAAATCCGACTGCGCGAGCAGTCCCTTCAGCTCAGTTGGGGCAGCTACATGCATGCCAAGCTCCTGTGGGCAGCCTTCTTCTCTGCTATTCAGACCACCCTCTACTGGGGTATCGTCTCTTGGCTCCTTCAAATCCCCAACGCTTGGGGCGCTACCTGGGTGCTCCTTTTCACCGTGGCTCTCCTGAGCAACCTCATTGCCCTCAACCTCTCGGATACCTTCACTCAGCCCGTGCCCATCTATATCCTTATTCCTATCCTCCTCATTCCTCAGCTGGTGCTAAGCGGCGCCGTGATTCCCTATGACAAATTCAACCCCGCCCTGCGGGGGAAGCGCCCCATTCCTTTTTTAGCTGAGCTATCCATCTCTCGCTGGGCCTACGAAAGCGCCCTCGTCCTTCATTACACCCAAAACCCCTACACCCAAGCCCTTTTCCCCCTGCGCCAAGAAATCTCCCATCTCCGCTATCAAATCCTCTACCTCATCCCCGCCCTGGAAAGCCGCAACGACCCCCGCCTCCTCCAAGAAATCGGCGACACCTCCTACGCCGCCCTCTCCACCAAACTCCGCACCCGCCTCCAAAACCTCCAAACCCAACTCCTCACCTTAGAAAGCCAAATCCCCGAATCCCTCCGCCAAAAGTACCACAACGCCGCCTTAGAAGATTTAGTCCTCGCCACCCACTCCACCTCCAAACTCCTCTGGCATGACAATCGCCCCATCCGCCTCTACGAACCCATCTTCATCTCCGACCCAGACCCCGCCTACGCCCCCCTCGGCGTCCTCAAAAAACCCCTCGGACCTGTCTCCCTCTACACCCCCCACTATAACCTCCTCATCCTCCTCCTCATGGGAGTCGGCCTGTGGTTCCTTCTCTTCTTCCGAGTGCTCAATAATTTGTTTCTGAGGAGTAGAGTATGAGCCTCCCTCTCACCACTACCAAACCCTCTCTAACCTACCTCCGGCAAGCCCTCCCCGAATGGCCTGCCTACGAAAACTTTTATCAAGCAACCCTCCAGCAAGACGTCTATCGCCAAAACTGGCTGCTGCGACAGCTCATGCGGTTTCTTTTTCGGCAGAAGGGCAAACAAATCCGCCCTTTGACCCTGCTTTATTTTGCCAAAGCCTGTGGGGAAGTTACCGAAGTCTCCCTTGTAGCCGCTACCCTGGTGGAAATCCTTCACAACGCCACCTTAGCTCATGATGATGTAGTAGATGATGCCGATTATCGGCGGGGCTTTTTTTCTTTTCGGGCCCTCTGGGGGAATCGCATAGCTGTGCTGTGGGGAGACTGGCTTTTAGCTCGGGGGCTCCTCATTGCCCTTCGCTATAACGAGCCCCAACTGCTCCGTTATACCTCTGAAGCCGTAGAAGCTTTAGCCGAGGGCGAGCTCCTTCAACTTAAGCGCATGCGAGAGGCCAATCTCACGCTGGAATCCTATTACGAAGTCATTGACAAGAAGACTGCGGCACTCTTCCAAGCTACGGCTAAGATGGGGGCTTACAGTGCCGGGGCTTCCCCGGAAGGGATAGAGCTTGCTGGGGCTATTGGCCTGCGAATTGGCCGCGGCTTTCAGATTCGGGACGACCTTTTGGACTGGTCCGACTCCAAAACCTCTGGCAAACCCACCGATTCAGACCGCCAGCAAAGGCGCTTCACCCTACCCCTACTCTGGGCTATCAGCCGTGCCAGCGCCCCCGAACGCCAAATCCTCCTTTACGGTCCTTTCCCCAAAGCCCGCACCCTCCTCTCCGAAATGGGCGCCTTCCACTTTGCCGAAACCACCCTTGAGTCCCTCTACCAGGAAGCCTTCACCCTCGCCCAGCAACTCCCCTATCCCAACCGCGTCCCCCTCTTTTCCCTCTTCCACCTTCTCCTTTTTCGGGAAAAATAGCACTAAAACCTTATCTTTGTCCACAGATGGCAGAAACATCCGAGATGCAGGAAATTACCCTGGAAAACATTGACCTGCAAGCCTTTTATGGCGTTGGTAACGAAAACTTAGAGCGTCTCAAAGAAGCTTACCCCGACGTGAAGCTGGTGGCCCGCGGCAGTAGCATTAAGGCTTATGGAGACCCCGAGGCCTTACAAGCCGTACGGCGGCTCATTCAGACGCTAGTTGCAGAAGTCCGACAGAAAGGCGCCCTTCCTACTCGTCGGGTAGCCGAGATCATCGCGCAGCATCGTTATAGTGCCTCCCCAGCGCAGGCCCCGGCTCCATCCTCAGGCACCTCCCCCTTCATGCCCATCCTGCGCACCGTAAGCGGCAATGTTATTGTCGCTAAGACCGAGGGACAACGTCGCTTAGCCGAAGCGATTGCTAAATATCCCATCACCTTTGCTATTGGTCCTGCTGGCACAGGCAAAACCTACACCGCCGTCGCCTTCGCCGTCAAAGCCCTCAAAGAGCGCACCGTGCGCAAAATCATCCTCACCCGCCCTGCCGTAGAGGCCGGCGAAAGCCTCGGCTTCCTCCCCGGCGACCTCAAAGAAAAAATCGCCCCCTACCTCCGCCCCCTCTACGACTCCTTAGAAGAAATGCTCTCCAATGAAAAACTGGAACAGTACCTCGCCCAAAACATCATTGAAATCGCTCCCCTCGCCTACATGCGGGGAAGAACCCTCAACGATGCCTTCATCATCCTGGATGAAGCCCAAAACGCCACCCGCCTCCAAATGAAAATGTTTCTCACCCGCTTCGGACACAACTCCAAAATCGTCATCACAGGCGACCTCACTCAGATAGACCTGCCTCGCCCCGAAACCTCCGGCCTGCTCCATGCTGTAACTCTCTTAGAACGAGTACCAGACATTGCTATCGTCCGCTTAGGCGAAAGGGATATCGTTCGTCATCCCTTAGTGCAGGAAATCATCCGCCTCTACGAAGAAGATGCTGCAAAGCGACAGTCTGGGACGCCTCCTCACCCTTCCCGATAATCCCAGCCGCATCGTCTCGCTGTGTCCTTCGCAGACAGAAACCCTTTTTGCCTTAGGGTTAGAAGGGCGGATTGTAGGAAGGACCCGTTACTGCATCCACCCCGCCGATAAGGTCGCTCCCATCCCCGTAGTCGGCGGTACCAAAAAAGTAGACATAGATGCCGTCGCCGCTCTCGCCCCCGACCTCATCATCGCCGAAAAAGAAGAAAATACCCAAGAAGACGTGGAAAAACTCTCTACCATTGCTCCCGTCTACGTAACCAAAAACGAAAGCTACGAGGAAGCCTTAGACACCATTCATCGCTTAGGGCTTATCACAGGAAAAGAAGCAGAAGCTCAGCAGCTGGTACAAGCCATTGAGACGGCGTGGGCAGCGATACCCCAAGCCAAAAGGCCCCTAAGAGTGCTCTACCTTATATGGCGCAAGCCCTACATGGCAGCGGGACGACCTACCTTCATTGACTCCATTCTACATCGCTTAGGCTGGACTAATGTCGCGGCCTCCTTGCCGGGCCGTTATCCTACGATAGAAGATCCATCCGCTTTGGACCCAGAGGTGGTGCTTTTGTGCAGCGAACCCTATCCGTACAAGCCCTCGCACATCCCAGAAGTGCAAGCGCTTTGGCCCCAAGCCCATGTGGAGATTGTGCGGGGAGACTACTTTGCATGGTACGGGGTGCGCATGATAGAGGCGGCGGCTTACTTCACCCATCTTCAGAAAACGCTGGAAACCGCCTTGTGATAGAGAAGCGCCTCTTATACCATTTCCAAAGACACAGATTCTTAATCATGAAGGCAGGGCATTCAAAGCTTGACGGATGTAGCGCCACCCTACCAGCGAGGAGACCTTCCCCTCGGCTTCCAACCGTCGTAGCACCTCTTCCACCGCCGCCTTCTTCGCTTCTATGCTCTCATACCTACGCCCCTCTACCCACCGCCGAACCTCCTCAAATACCCGCTCCGCAGGATTGAGCTCAGGCGAATAGGGCGGCTGATAGATCCGCCTCAGCCCGACCTCTCCCACCACCCTCGCCTTGTGAAAGGCCGCATGGTCCCATACCACCCCCTTCACCCCTGCCCCCTTCCACGTCCTAAGCACCTGAGCTATCTCCGCTCCCCCCACCCGCTTCACCCAGTCCCACCACAGCCGCCCCTTCATCGGATCTACGCCCAACACCAAATACACCCACTCGTACCTCAGCTCTACACGCTGTCTCAACTTCTCTCCCCGTCTCCCCCACACCCGTCTTACCTGTCCCAAGAGCCCCAGCCGCATTTCATCTGCAAACACCACCGCCTCTCCTCGCCTTAGCCCCTCCGCCTGCAAGGCTGCCAATAGCCCCCCTTTTTCCACGCCTCCTGCGCCTGCTCATCCGCTTTCTCCGCCATCGGCCGTGGCACCTTCTTCCGATAGCCCCATCGCCGAAACCAGTAGTGCAGCTTCTTGTACGAAACCACCACCCCCAGTTCCTTCTCACACCAAGCCATCGCCTCTCCTATCGTCCGAAATCGTCCTTCCGACACCGCTTCCCGCAGCCTTTGCTCTTGGACCGGCGTCCATGCCTTATACGGCTTTACCCCACTGCCCAACCGATGCCTCGCCACTTCCTCTAAACCCCCCGCCTCATACCACCTCACCCATCGCTGAATCGTCACATGCGCCACCCCCACCAGCTCCTTCACTCGCTTCAATCGCTCCCCTCGTCTCAACATCCACAGTGCCTGCCATCTCTTGGCTATCCGAGCATCTCTCTCCTGCTTGTAAAGCTGGTAAAACACTTCTGCTGGATGCTTCCAAGCTATCTTCAATGGCCGTGCCATACCTACTTAGCTTTGGGTGGGGACAAAGGTACAAAATTAAGAATACGTCTCGCAAGAAATGGTATT
>Ga0079995_1069121_pt1 | contig 12000 bp, 14 predicted proteins | sample FaiFalFF_MnMetaG_2_FD_69198 | JGI IMG/M metagenome (GOLD analysis project Ga0079995, IMG submission 69198) | Freshwater microbial communities from Yellowstone National Park, Wyoming, USA - Fairy Falls C (FF_Mn_C) (SPADES assembly) (version 4) | ecosystem: Environmental > Aquatic > Freshwater >... | reverse complement strand
GGACCCCTCAGCAGGTATCTAGATGCCAGCAGCCTTACCGCGTTTACCGATAGGGCCTTCTTCGTCCACCTCTGGGGCTCCCTGCCCTCCAGGAGCCTCCTCTTCTCAGCCCTCTCAGCCTTCCCTCCTCTTCCTGTAGAGAATGTATGCCTTCGCTACGTCGTATAGTCCTATCCTCATTAGGGAGAGCTCGACGAGGTCCTGGATCTCCTCGACGTGGACCCTCTCCACGCCCCTCCTCCTAAGAATTTCCTCCACCTCCTGCCTGACGGAGGCGGCCCACGCGTCTCCATTGCCCCTGCCGACCTCCCTCATCGCCCTCAGGACCGCCCCTCTCTATCCTAGAGCCGTCGAAGGCCTCGCTCCTCCCATCCCTCTTAACAACCAGCATCAATCTAAGAGCCTCGGGACGTTATTTAACGAGTAGTGGCCCCTCCTCATGCTGGACTTCGCGATGTTATGAGGGGGCGTGGCCCTGAGGGCGACGTTTACTGGAAGAAGGGCTCAGGAAATGGTTAGTCTTCTCCCGACGCTTCTTCGGGGTTAAACCACCTGAACCTGCGGTGCCTGCTGGGATTTAGGCAGGGAGAGAAACGCCTTGATCTGAAGAACCCCGGCGATGAAGAGGAGGACGAGCCCGACCAAGACGATAGCAAGTAGTGCACCATAGAAGTACAAGCGGCCCACAGTTCTGAACGTCCTCGTCCCTGTTCTGATTGCTATGCGCTCGTAGCCCCTCTTGAGGAACCATGCGGAGACGATCAGCGCGGCCCACATTCCGAGCAGCATCATGAGGGCGATGAGGGTCGAGCCCGGTCTAATCTCCCTCAAGGACCTCCTCCTAAGATCCATTCAGGCGATTGGTCCCTCTGGCTTCCGTCCTTCCAGAGGAGGTTCGTCTGGGACCCTGTTGACATCAAGGCGTTCTTCGATTCTCTCTTCAAGGGAAACCCAGTCGGGATACTCCTGCTCTGGAGGTCGAGGAGCCCCGAGAACTCAGACCCCTTCGCCTTGAAGGTCCTCGTCGGAGAGGGTAAGAGCTCAGAGAACTACTTGGTAGTAGACGGCCAGCAGAGGATCCTCTCGCTCCTCCTTCTCCTGAACGGATGGCGTGTTAAGGTCGGCGACATGGAGTACACCAGACAGCCGATCTCGTTCAACCCCACTAAGTTCGTCCTTGAGGCCGGCAGGAGGGGGCCTTGACCTCTCTGAAGGGATGAGGGCTCATCTGGGCCTCGAGGATGTGGGCGCTCTGAAGAGGAAGCATGCAGGCGAGTACGTCGACAGGCTCCTCGGCCTTTGCGAGAGGATAGCCTCCTACGAAATCCCTGTCTACTTCATGGACCTGGACGACGAGGAGAGACCTCTTGAGAGGGCCGCCGAGACGTTCGTCCTCGCCAACAGGGCAGGCCAGAGGATAACCAATGTCGAGCTGATGCTCTCCTACGTCTCCGGAGCCCTCATACCGGAGGCCTCCTCGATAGTCAGGCGCTCGTATGATGAGCTTCAGGGCGAGTTCAAGGACCTCGACTCCAACGCCCTTATCAGGTACACCTTCGGCGTCGGCCTAGATCTCAAGCAGAGGCAGATAGACGACGTGGAGAGGTTCAGGTCCGCTGTCAGGGGCCTCGCGACGCAGGTAGACCTTACAGGTAGGAGTGTCCTCAGCAGAGCCCTCGAGGAGAGCATCCCTTTCTTCAGGTCCGGAATAGGACTGGTCAGGAGGTGCATAGGAAACGCCGCGCCCTACTTCCTCACGACCCAACTCTCTTTGGTGGTCCTCGCGACCTATATGCACTCAAGGGGCTACAGGGATCCGGGAAAGGTCCCGGAGGCGGATGTCGAGGCCGCGAGGGACTGGCTCGTCCTGTGAACTTCCACGGATACTACTCTACCAACCCTTCTGGTAGGCTCCAGAAGGACATAGAGACAGTCAAGGGTCCGAGCGGTCCCTTCCCATTCGATGACCTGCTATCTAACATCAAGGAGACCAGAGGAGGTGCAACAACAATAACTGCCTCCCACATAATGAGGGGCCTCGATGCCGACCTGCAAAGGAGGTCCGCCAGCCCTACCTCTTCGTCCTCTATACTGCGCTCTGTTTGAGCGGCGCTTCTGACTGGGAGGGGATGCTGATCCGGGAACTCGGCCGGAATCCCTCGCGAGGCACCACATATTCCCGAGGAGTCTCTTCAGGGCGGTGGGCGAGGAGGAGGGCTATGTCTCCGGGATAGGGAACATTACCCTGATATCACCCTCCCTGAACTCCGAGCTCTCCGACAGGCCCCCTGTCGAGTTCCTCCATCAGTACGGTGAGGAGCTGCGGAGGCACTTCATACCGGAGGAAAGGGAGCTCTGGGGAAAGGATAGGTTCGAGGAGTTCTGCGAGAGGAGGGCCGAGCTGATCCACTCGTTCCTAAAGGATAGGATGCCGAGGGTGGTGAAGTGATTCTCGGGCCCGGATCTTCCTTCTCCAGTTTCGCCGTCAACCCAATCAACCTCCACGCTGGCGACCTTCTGTTTTTCTCTTCCTTTTTAGGATCGTCCTGTTTCTTACCGCGTGGTAAACATTTTAATAAAGCCTGAACCTAATAGAATGGAATGAAAAAAGGAGGAGATGTCGAGGCTTCGAATAGCGTTACGTATAGCATAAAATTTGGAGATTTGATTCATAAATTGACTGGAAAGAATGTCCTACCGGTTAAAGAATCTGACGACGTTATTAGGATTATTACTAGCGCTTTAAGAACGCTATTAAACTATTACGGACCTCAAGGTAATTTAAGATTCGTAGCCAACCGTCCAAATGACATAAGCGCTAATACTATGAATGGTACGCCAAATCTCGAAGAGGAGCTGGTAAGATTCTTCAACGATGAAGCTAAAGCCGCAGGGGTTAATGCTAAAGCTCAACGGCTACCATTAATGGGCTACCCAAATATATCGATAACTGTTAACGATCGCAAATTATATTACCTTGATGTAAAAGTTACTTCTCGAGAAAAAAGGGAATCAGCAAGGGATATATATGTGAGTCCTGGTCCCATTATCCAGTTTCAGATTGAGAGTGCGGGGGAAGAGCAGGTTTTAAGTTTCAGGGTCAGGAAGGGAAATTTGCATAGAAAAGTTAGAAACGATGCCCATCATATAATAGTTCTGTGCACTGCGAGAAGGGTTGGTCAGCGAGGGAGTCTCGGAGAATGGAGTCTAACACAGTGTAAAATTTATGATGCATCCGACTTACAGATGAAAATTAAAATTGAGTTTAATGCCAGCTTTCAACATCTTACAAGGGAGCTCTGACGTAGTCAGCCAATATAGTCAATACGCGTTATTGAAGTCAAGAAGCCGCTTAATACCTTTAAGCTCTATGTGTTCTTTTATGTAAGGCCTGTTAGGTGGTGGTTTTATCGTTTCACTTTTAGACCATACAATTACAGCTTCTTCTTTAACTCTATCTCCTGGCTCTATTTTTGATATGTTGTGTTGAAGCTCCTCCTCGAATGAGAATCCTACAGCTTCCCCTAGATCTTCTATGATCTTCGCCCCATCAATCTCTATGTCCGCGCCTCCAATCCTCCAATGATGATACCTGCCGACGACGAAAACCGCCCTCCCACCTGGTCTGAGTATCTTGTAAAACTTCTCCAGAGCCCTCCTCATATCTAGGAGGTATTGAAGGACGGCGGATGCCTTCTCAACCCTCCCCTTATGTAGGAGAATTCTTACAACCTCTTTGGCTGACGTGGGTAGCTCCTCGAACTCTCTCGATTCTAAAGCCCTCCTTCTCTTAGACCCTATCATCCTAACATCAATCACCTTAGGGTCATCTACGAGTCCTAAGATATTTAGATGTTGGGAGACGGGTGTAACATAATCTATGGCGTCGAAGTATGGTGGCGAAGTCACTATAGCGTCCACCTGAGGGAGCTCCAATTCAAGCACATCATCACAAATCATGTTACACTCTCCTCTAACTTTAACACCTAAAATCTCCAAAAGTTTTTTGGAGGCATATGCCTGCAAGTAGAAATATATTGAATCTTCGATAAAACCAGTGTAGAAATCACCTCTCCTCCCCACCTGCCTGCTTAGCATAACATAAAGGAAGTCTCTCGTAAGACCATGGGAAATTTCGTCTATAACAGCTCTTATTGCAGACGGTACCTCAGACTTTGAGTTTTCCAATCTAGCCAATGTTATTATTGCTTCTCTGACTTCATCTAAATCTAGTTTGTGGAGATTACATTTGACCCTAGCTATTAGGGCAGAGAGGGGATTAACATCTACGCCTATAGCATTAATTCCCATAAAGGGCGCATCAGCTATAAATGTTCCTGATCCACAGAACGGGTCTAAGACGAGTCCTCTACCCTCCGGAAGCGCTATGTTTAGCGCTGAGCGGGCGAGCCAGGGATCCGCTTTACCCTCATGTTTGTGTATGAAGTGTAGTCCCCAAGATCTGAAATCTGAGAAAGCCCAATCAACGTAGTCTCCTATATGCTCCTTATACAGACCAAGCCACGGGGGTCGCCTATGACCTCTCTTCAAATGCTCTAAGAGCTCTCCTAACCCCTTCTCTACGCCCTTCTCCATAGCGGTCAGCCTCTCATCTATATTTTCTATGTGTTTTGTGAAAGTCACATATGGTAACTTCAAAACTTCCTCAGAATACTCCATAAGAGTCTGGATCGGTATTGCTATGAGAATTAGGAGATCCCCATCACCTTTATGATCCTGTTTGTATACTTGAATGTAAGGATTTACATCAAGTAGCTCCCCGGCCCTAGCTACTTTTCCATAATTTTTATGGAGTTCTCCCTCTTCATTAAATTCTAAACAATATATCTCTCTAAAGTAAGTAGATCTCTTGATTATTGATATTAGTTCTTTTAAACTGTAAATTTCTGCCAAAAAACCTTGAGCCTTCCCTAGGTAAGTTAACCTCGACATTCTATGGATTATTTCGTCGTTTAGCAGGGAGAATGGTGCTTTTTTGAAGAGGGCTGCAATGGTAGCAACCTCCTCAACTTCTGATCCAATAAGAGCTTCAAGTTCTTTCCTAGCAATCTCTACTTTACTTTCAACCCTTATATCGTGTTTTAACTTAAAGAGGCTCAACATGCCTAGTTCGGTCCCCCTTCAAGAGCTCCTAGTACAAGATGTTGGCCCCTGAGTCGCTCAATCCTCCTGGTCCTGTAGTTCGTGCAGACCAGCTCGACTTTCCTCTCCAGCAACTCGCCGAGACCCCTGACCAGCTTCTCGAACCTCGCGACCCTCATAAAGGTCATGTCCGCTAAGGCCTTCAGGTACATTTCTGTCATACTTTCGCCGTCATATGATTTAACCCTTCGTGGCCTACTGACCCTTCCTTTCCTTCAGCTCGAGCTCGTAGCGCCTCAGCTCCCTCTTTATCTCGCCGAGCGTGGCTCCCAACCTGACCGCCTCGATGATCCTGTCGAGGACGCCCTCGATTATCCTCTCCGCCTCCAGCCTGGCCTCTACTGCCTTCACGGCCCTTTCCGCTATGGCCTTCCCTTCCTCCGTCAAGCTGTGGTATTGCATGGGGCCCTTGCGCTCTGAGACGACGAGCCCGAAGGACCATATAGCCTCTCTTCTTGCGGGGCTGGCCCTGGCCGTCCACGGGGTTTATCTCCAGCGTAAGTTCCGCGCCCCTCGGGCCCCGGCCCGGAAGCTTGACGACGAATACTCCGGGGATGCTTGTCCTGGACCTCTCCCAGTCCCCACCACTCCTCAGGAAGTCCCTCAGCCTCTGCTCAAGGCTCGCGTCTCTAGATTGTGCTGTCTGGGGCCTCTGAGACCCACCCTCCCAAACCCTAGCCACGCTCATAGAGCCAGACTTATTCTCCTCGGTATTAAGTAGTGGTGGCCCCTCTATAGCGCTAAAATAATGTTGGGTTGTTGGGGCTTTTGTGGTGGCTCAGAGAGATACGTATGGGGGCTTGGTTAGGCATCTCCTCAACCCTGCGCCGAGGTGGATAGCCGCCCTATTCGTCCTCGCCTACACCCTCTCTCTGGCCTTCAGGGTTATGGGTTTCTATTCGAGGTCTATGTCCGACCCTCTCTGGGGAGTCTCTAGGGGCCTCCAGCTAATGTTCTCCCAGCCCACGACAGTAGTGGTGGCTAAGGCCGTAGCCTTCGCGGCCCTACTCTTCCTGGCCTCGGCCTACGCGGCCGTCCAGCTCCTGAAGCTCCTCTCGGGGCTAGGACTCTTCACGGCCCTACTTTCTGGGATAGTGTATGGTGCTGTCAGGTTCCTGGGCCGCGGTTTTGGGTTTGAGCCCGCCCTCTCAGTGCTCCCCTCTACGGGTAATTTGATAGTGGATTTCCTCGTGTCCGCACTGCTGCCCGTCGCTAACCTTCTGTCCCTCCTATTCGACCACGCCGCCAGGACCGTGCATGCGACGATGCCCGCCATCCCGGCCATGATGCTGGCAAGCTCCGCCCTAGGCTTCCTAGCCATGAGGATTGATAAGGCTCAGGTAGGCGAGGATAACTATACCCTCAACATGACAATCTCCTCCGCAACATCAACGTTATATTTACGTGTAAAAATCAGGTATCATCCATGAATAAGGTACCTACTAGAAGGCTCTGTGCCAGACACAACTCCTTAAGGAAAGATGCAAGACTTGTAAGTTTTTTCCTTTGCAATAGTTGTTTTATAGAACTAAAATCGGAAGCCTTTAACAATAAAGACCCTGAGTTTCCGCGGAATAACTATATACTTGAAGGTTATTGCTCAAACTGCAATAAGCTCACTAAAGTTAAGCAGTATTTTTGGTACTTATGTGAAATATGCACGCGAATTATAAGATCTTATGGAAAGGAAAAGGCAGCAAGGGAATTTATCCTCAATCAGTGGGAGAATTTAAAAAATAAACACAACATCGATATAACTCTAGAAGTTGTAGATGAAGTTCGTATCATGACGTACAATGAACATTTAAAGTACAAGAAAAATATAAAACCACAACCTGATTTTATAGGTCTGAGAAATAAGGAAATAGTGTTTAATATTGAAATGAAAACAGGATCAAGCGACATATCCTCTATGTCAGCCTTCCAGCTCGATGTGAGTGATTGCAATGATATAATAGGTTTTATGGCGAGAGATGAGTATAAGGTTCCAACATTTATTTTTCATGTACAAGTGGTAGAGGATTATATGCCTCCAACAACTAGGAATGTAGCGCTAAACGCTTGGTGGGCTTCAGTATACGAATTAGAAAATGCCTACTTAAAGAGTAATATGCGAAGATTAGAAAGAAGGCAGGCGGTTTATTATTCGACAACTGCATTTAAACCATTTGACGAGTTTCTTCTATTCATTTTTAGTGAACGTTTTGAAGAGGAAAAAGAGATTGTCAAAAAGAGTCTTCCAAAACTATATAGATAATTGTAACCGTTTAAGGTCCTCCAATTCCTGCCTTAACTCATCCTTAGGGCATCCAAGAATACTAAAAATAATGTCATCTATTAATTCTCTATCACTGTTTTTTAAAAACTCGAAAAACGCGTTTTCCAATTTTTTTAGCTCATCATGTTGTAGTTTGTTAAGATCAATAGTGAGTAACTCTGCTACATCTTTAGGGCGAAGGTCTAAGACACCTCCTCCGTATAAATGTCCACGAACTCTTGCGAAGTATTCTGTTAATGATGAATTTAAGACAGCAAGTAACGGGAATAAATGCGCTGGATTTATAGGCTCAATTCCTATAAAATTATCACTTAAAACAGCACCTGTTTTGTTCCATGCTACAATGAACTTGGAGTAAATCCTTCTGGGGAAGGCTATAGGTTTAATACACCTCTCATCTATTTCGTCTTTAAGATTATACCAAGGTCTTCGATGGGACATTTTTATTCGTGGGACATTATGGTACCCTTTAACAGTTAAGGTTTTACCTCTGATCTTCACCGGCTGGTTCTCACCCCACAGTATATAACTCAAGACATTCTTTCCAACTAATTCCTGTTTCTCTTTATCACAATACAATACATAATATTTTGTGTCCGATTTAATAATTGGTTCATTAACATCCTTATACGAAAGAAGAATAAACTTTAAAAATTCTCCCTCTATTTTATATTTGCTTATTTTTTCTTCATTAAGTATAAAAAAATTGTTTGCCAATGTGAAAAGTCCTATTGATGTCCTTGCTAACTTTTTAAGGGGAACCAAAATAGGATGTTCCTTCACAAATTGATCAAATTTTAGTCCATACACATAGGGCAACCATGAGTTTTCTTTTTTTAATGTGGCAGTAGATATCTTCGAAACTATAACAGAGGCAACATCTTTTAATTCTCCGTTACCTGTGAGGAAGTTCAAAATTTGTTTTAAGATGGTAGGTGAGTAACTTTTAACTCTAACAAATAATACATCGTGTTCCTCCTTATGGTGCCGAGGAACTTTCTCAGCAAGAATTATAACGGCTCTAACAAGTCGTGGAAATATTCTTTCATCAAAATAAATAATTGCAGCTATCTTATAATTCGTAAGTAAAAAGCTCTGTAAGTATTTGCCAAAATTCATGTTAAGCCATGTATCAGAGATTATAAAGCCCAGTCTACCTCCGTCTTTTAAAAAGTTTGTACTATGAATTATAAAATAAACATAGAGGTCAGATAGTGGAGGTATATCTGGATAAATTCTCCTGAGCTTCCCTATATTCTTTATCCTTTGTCTCTCAACATAAGGAGGATTTCCAACAATAGCAGTAAAAAAGGGGAGAACAACATTTTTCGAATATCCAACCCTATTACTCGGTATAGTATCAAAAAAATCGCCTATTGTTATCGTTGCTTTATCAGAAAATGTTTGTTTTAATTTAAGGAATAGTTGCCAGTCTTTTTCAATAGAATAAATATTTTCCTTTGTCTCATAATTTTTAAGCTCTGAAAATCTCCGTATAACAGCTTGAGTGAAGATCCCATCTCCAGCACAAGGATCTAACACTTTATCAGAACTATTTCTAACGCACCAGTTAACTATAAATTCGGCTATTTCACTAGGTGTAAAGACTTGACCTAACGACTTAATTTTTTCCTCTTCCTTCCTCAAAATTTATCACCACTATGAGAATAACTTTCTATGGTTGCTTCCAATCTTTTGACTAGTTCATCCCACGATATAGAATTCCTCAAACCCCACTCAATTATGTCTAATGTCCTCAGCTTTAATATCCTTAGAAAAATCTGCCAAGTTATTCCCTTCTCCTTCAAATCTTCCCTCCAATGGGACCATAGATACCCCGGCAACTTGTTGAAGGACCACACTGCCAAAGAATCCCAGTCTATGTTCGTACTACTTCCCAGCCTGGCTCTCACGTCCTTGATGAACTCTTTAATCTCCGTGGGTTCTTTTGGTGTGGTTAACCCCATACCACTATGTACATAATATTATGTGATATTTAAACGCATCATCTTTTTTACGACGGTAATGTCAAGTTAGTATTACCTCCTCTCCTCCAGCCTTGATGACGTTGTGCATCGTGGCAATTGCAGTTACCAACTATTCTAGGCACTTCAACTTCTTCCAGTATTACGTTATTGTAGAACCTCTCCTTCCTGTCCTTCATTTCCCTTAAGCTTAGGCCTGCTATGAAGAGAACGACAGAACAGAGCTTTTCGACAGGAGATTACCTGTGAGATCGAAATAGATAGGCGAAGGAGTTCAGTACCGCATCAACAACGTGCATCATCGCTTGTCTCCAAACACTTAGAACTCTTCGACAACTTCAAGATAAGGGACGAGAAAAGCGTGAAACGCCTCTTAAGCGGACTAATCAAACTCCTATTCCCAGACAGAGCCTTCAACGCATAAGAGCTGAGAACAATAACCGAGATAGCCGTTGAATATAGGCAGAGGGTGAGGGATTGGCTACACAGGATAGCACCGGGAGAGTTTCCAAAGGAAAAGCTCTCAGTAGAGGTCAAACCCTAGCATCCACCCGTGTGGGCACTAAACTGGCCGTCATTTTGAACATTTATAAGCGAGGCTTTTTCTTTCCATGGCATGATAGCGCTGAGCAAGCTCTACGAGGAGCTTGAGCTTGGGTATTTCGTGGTCCCCGACATACAGAGGGATTTTGTCTGGAGAAACCCTCAGGTCCTCGATCTAGCCTTCTCCATCTACAAAAAGCTGCCCATTGGGGCAGTGTACGTGTGCGACATGCCCCAAGATATGATCGAGGAATACGACTATCTCTTCAAACCAATAACCGATGAGTTTGAGCTGAGGAGAGGAAAGTACATTATCATTGATGGGAGGCAGAGGCTCACGTCGCTGCTTCTCATCAAGTATGGTAGGGTCAAGACAGATAATAGGGATAGGAGGCTGGAGCTCTACTTTAACCCGTGGGAGGAGCGCTTCCAGCTAGCTAAAGGAAGGAGCAGGCCGGAGGGATGCTGGTTTAAGGTTTCAGAGGTTCTACAAGCGGAGGATGTGGAGGATGTCATCGATTCAGCCAACTGTGGCAATGCGGATAAGAAGGCCGTTAAAAAGTCCTTGAACAAGCTCCGGAACGTGTTTAGTACCTACCAGGTGCCTATCGTGAACATAGAGGTCGAGTGGGACAGGGATGATTTGATAAAGGTGTTTGACAGGTGGTCCGAGATGTTTGTAAGGCTTAACAGCAGGGGCACTAAGGTGAAGCTCCCCGACCTCGTCCTAGCGCTTGTAACCGGGAAAACCATCGCGGGCAGGGCGGACTCCTTCAGGAAGCGCTTCCACGACCTGATCGAGGAGTTGGAGGAGAAAGGGTATGACGTTGACTCGCCTCCCCTGATAAGGGCCTACCTAGCCATCTCCACCGGCAAGGTGAAGTTCAGGGAGGCCAGCCCCTTGCTGAGCGAGGTGTCGCCCCAAGAGCACCTCAAGTATCTCGATGCGACGAGAGACTCGGTGGTTAGGGTACTTGGGATAATGAAGGAGATTGGCGTGAGGTTTTGTTTCCTCCAATCAACCTATCTTCCCGTCATACCGTCGGTCACCGTGTACTACAGATACCTCGCACCAAGGAGGACGATAGACGACAGGTTTAAGAGGGATCTAATGAGGTGGCTTCTCTACGCTTCCTTCGATAGGAGATATTCGGGGAGGCTCGAAAGCGACCTCTACGAGGACATCTCAACACTCACCCAGCACTCCTATGATATAGGCTCCCTGCTGAAGAACCTTAGAACCAAGGAATTATCCGAGGAGGACCTGAGCGGCGAATACGATGATAGACATCTAACCCTCCTCTCCATTCTATACACCCACAACATGGCAAAGGATTGGGACACCAAGTCCATAGATCCCGCCAAGGTCGCCGACATACCCGACGACCAAATATCGATACACCACATATTCCCCGAAGCCGTGTTAAGGAAGAGCGGATATGATGAGGAGCTTAGGAACGATGTGGCTAACATCACGCTAATATCTAAAACTGCCAATAAAGCCTTGAAGGATGAAGAACCTTCAACATATTTGAGAGACCTTTATAGGGCCGATCCAGCACTGCTAGAACTGCATTTCGTTCCAACTGAAGAAGCATTGTGGCGCGTGGATAATTACAAAGAGTTTCTTAGGCACAGGCGGAGGATAATCTTAGAAGGGTATCGAAAAATATTCACCCCAAACGGGTATTGACGCCCTCTATAGACAAAGTATCAGAAGAAAAAATCGGTTAGAGGTATCGCTCAAGCCCTCGGAGATGGTGTGTAGCCCATCTGAAGCAATCCCGAATCTTATTCCCTTTCGATCGGCTTAACTTTGGATAGTATGGAAAGAAATTCTCTAACGTAGTCGATGAGGCGGATGAACCTCATCCCTTCAAAATATGTTGATAGATCATCACCCGCTGAGGGGCTTATATCTTTATCGTTCAAAGTGCCTTGTGGCCTAATTCCTGGGGTTCGATTTTCCCCTCTCCGTCTGGGGCTCAGTTTTCTACGTCGTTACGGCGCTAAATAGCATGTTGTATATGA